>Ga0138264_1043645_pt1 | contig 12900 bp, 1 predicted proteins | sample RNAICE20151115_FD_105273 | JGI IMG/M metagenome (GOLD analysis project Ga0138264, IMG submission 105273) | Metatranscriptomics of polar marine prokaryotic and eukaryotic communities from Arthur Harbor ice station, Antarctica -... | ecosystem: Environmental > Aquatic > Marine > Unclassified...
AGGTTCTGTAAGTTTATTAGGCACAATGGGCACACGCGGGCACGCACTCTAAGAGTGCGTGCCCTCTACAAGTAAACAATCGAATTTGGGGGGTTCAATCAGGCAGGTCCTTGCGACTTGCAACTTGCGAAGGCAAGGCCAGCATCGGAAGACCGAAATGACCTGTAAAGCTCATTTAGTACTTCTCGAACAGTTTCCACTCGCCGGCAGGGAGCTGTAGGCCTTCTGCTCCTCGGAGTCGAGGGTGCGGAAGGCGCCGTTGTCGTGCTCGTTCAGGCGGCGGGTGGTGCCGTCGACCTCCGGAAGCGTCGGGATCTCGTGGGCGGTGGAGATGTAGCGGTCAGAGTCGTTGTCGCAGTCGCCGGCGTTGCAGTCGACACCCTGGAGGAAGGAGACGTCGTACTTGAGGGCAGCCTGCCGCGAGCAGTAGACGTGGTTGCGGTGCCGCCACTTCTTGCCAGTGCCGCACTTCTTGGAGCAGAGAGACCAGTCACCGAAGCGCTTGTGGTCCACGCACGGTGCTGCCTTGCACTCCTTCATCGTCGGGGCCGGGATGCCGCCGTTGCATGCCTGGCGAAGTTCAGTGCGGTGGCGGCAGATTGCGTTGTTTCCCAAGTCCTTTGATTCAACACCATAGTCGACAATACCCCCTGGCAAGTTTTGATCAGCCGTGGTCTTGTTGGCGAAGATGGGCTCCCAAGAGGACCAGTTGCCGACAACGGCGTCCTGTGGACAAGCATGGGTGTTGCACTGCCGATCGTCATAGAGGTCGGGGCAGACGGCGCCGTTCTGGAACTGTGCCTCGATGACGCTGCGGGTGCGATGCTGCATCGGGACCTGGTCGTTGTCGACCTCGCAAGTGTCGGTGTTCTTAATCGGGATGCAAGAACCAGAGCAGACGGTCCATGAGGTGTACGTGGAGACTTCACAATCGCGGTTGCACGGGCCGAAGTAGTAGACCAGACCAGAAATGTTGGTCTGACCGGATTCGTCTCCGTGCTGCCTCTCCAAGATGCCGCACGGCTTGCCGCCGTGCTCAGGGTGGATATCGATCGTGCGGTTGGAATGGGCGGTGCCATAGCCGCACTTGGTGCCATCGGCCTGGTCGATCCCACCCTCGTAGGTTACTTCAGACCAAGCTCCGCCGTTCGCAAGCACGCAGTCGATCGGGCAGCGCTGCGTGTTGCAGTCTTCTTTTTCAGACAAGACGCCGCAGCTGGCGCCGCCGTGCTGCGCCGCGGTGACCGTCGAGCGCGTGCGGGTCCTTTCCGGGCGGCTGGCCACGTCATCGGCGTCGGCGCACGAAGCGGAGCAGCCAGACCAAGCAGCCCAGTGCGTCAGCTCGCAGTCGATCGGGCAGTCTGCCTCGTTGCAGGGGTTGCTCTCCATGGTGCTGCCGCACTGCTCGGTGCTGCCGTGCTGGTCGTTGACGACGATGACGCGAGACTTGTACTGGGTACCACCGCCGCAAGACTTGGAGCAGGCAGAGAGGGTGGTCCAATCACTCATTTCGCAGTCGATCGCGCACGGGCCGCTTCCCTCGCACTCCGCAGTGTCGTACAGGGTTGGGCACACGACACCACCGGCAATGGCGGGGTGGATAATGGAGCGGGTCCTGAACTGGTAGCCGCCGGTGTGCGGCGCGGCTGAATACGTGCCGCTTCCACCGGTCGTACCTCTGTAGTCTTCGCCGACACCGCTGTCGTTGTGGCCGATGGCGGCGCTGTTGGAGGACGGCGTGTGCACGAGCCACGTGTGGTCGGTGTCCGACCAGACCCACGTGCTGTCCATCGGGGTCTCGCCGCTGAGGCGCAAGGCCATGGTGTCGATGCACGTGATTGAGCACGCCGAGAAGGTGGACCACTCGGAAGCCTGGCAGTCAACCGGGCAGTGGTGGGCGTTGCAGGCACGGCCCTGCTCCAGGTACGGGCAAGCGAAGCCTTGGTACTTCGGGAGGGTGGTGATGGTGCGGGTGCGGTGCTGCACGCCAGAGCCGCAGGTCTTGTCGCAAGAGTCCCATGCGCCGAACTCGCTGACAACACAGTGCACCGGGCACGGATAGTGATTGCACGCCTTGTTTTCGCTGAGCGCCTCGCACGCGGTGCCGTTGTGGTCGGGGCTGGTGATGACGGTGCGGGTGCGGGTCTTGTTGCCGGCACCGCAGGTCTGGCTGCACTCGCTCCAGCCAGTCCACACCGTCAGGTCGCAGTGGACCGGGCAGAGGTCAGTGTTGCAGGCCACCTCCTTGCGGAGCACGTTGTTGGGGTCCTCGTCACCGTCGCTGGTGGTGTGATTGCACTGCCAGCCGTTGAACTGCGGGTGAACGACGACAGTACGGTATGCCTCGGAGTAGCCAGTGCCGCAAGTGCGCGAGCAGGTGGAAAAGTTGGAGAACGCCGTCATCTCGCAGTCGATTGGGCACTCTGTGATGTGGCACGGGGTGACCGTGACCTGTCGATCGCAGGGCTTGCCGCCGAAAGCGGCCGCTCTGGCCACGGACCGCTGGCTGGTGAAGGTGCCGTGGCCGCACGTCACGGAACAAGTGGTGTTCATCGCAGGGCGCGCAACGATGGGGGAGAGCATGCAGTCAACCGGACAGGCGTGCTCGTTGCAGGCTTCGCTCATGAGGGTCCAGTCACACGCGGCTCCCCCGTACAGGGCGGCCGTGACAACGTTGCGGGTCTTGAAGCGGGTGCCATTGCCGCATGAGCGCGTGCAGACGGAACACCCAGTTTCCGAGCCGACCGTGCAGTCAATCGGGCAGTGGTGGGTGTTGCAAGAGGTTTTCTCTTCGAGGGCCGGGCACTCGGTGCCGCTGTGCGCAGCGGCGGAAATAATCGAGCGAGTGCGGGACATGGTGCCGGCGCCGCATGATTCGGTGCAGTTGCTCCAGGCAGAGAATGAGGTGACGTTGCAGTGGACCGGACACTCGCCGAGGTTGCATACAGAGCTCGTGGACAGCTCAGTGGCGTTGCACGCAGCGCCGCCGTGGGTCGCGTCGTGGCCAATGAGCCGGGTTCGGACCATGGTGCCGTTGCCGCCGCAGCTCAAAGAGCACGGGCCAGGAAGGGACCACGGGCCGTACTCGCAGTCAACCGGGCACGAGTGGGTGTTGCAAGCTTCGTGCTTGGTGGACGCACCGCACAGCTTGCCGTCATAGCTCGGCGCCACGTTCGTGGGGCGTGTGGAGGTGACGATTCCACCGCCGCACGACTCGGAGCAGCTGCCAGCCACCCAGGCGCCCTGCTCGCAGTCTGTCGGGCAATCGACAGTGTTGCAGTCGTCAACCTGGATGTTCGACGGGCACACGGTGCCGTTGTGCGCAGCGGCAGAGACAATCGAGCGAGTCTTGGTGTACTTGCCGCCGCCACAAGACGTGGTGCAGGCGCTGTAGTCGGTCCAGGCACTCACCGTGCAGTTCATTGGGCAACGGCCACAGTCGTGCTGGATTGTGCGGTTAGCAATGCAGGCGGCGCCGCCGAACGCAGCGTGTGTGATGATGGTCCTGGTCTGGTAGCGGGTGCCGTCGCCGCAGTCAACACCGTTGACGAGTTCCGGGCAGGAGGTGCTGACGTCGGACCAGCTGGCCTGCTGAATGCAGTCGACCACGCACGGCTGCGTGTTGCATGATGCCTGCTCTGACTGGATGCCGCACGGCTCACCGAGGTGGGCCATGGAGACAGCGACGCCGCGCGTGCGGGTGGACAGGCCACCGCCGCAAGGTTGGTCGCACGAGACCCACGCGGTCCAATTGTGCAGGACGCAGTCAACCGCGCAGTTATCGGTGTTGCACTCCACGTACTCTTGCAGGTCGTTGCAGCCGACGGTATTGTCGAGGCCAGTGGACACGTGGGTGCGGGTGCGTTCCTTCTGGCCGGTGCCGCAGTCGGCGGAACAGGTACTGAAGTTGCCCCAGCTGGAGTAGGTGCAGTCCGTGCCGCAGGCACCGTTGGTACAGTCCATGGGTTCCGTGAGGCTGTCGTCGCAGGTGCCGTCGACGCTGGCCTCGGTGGTGATAGAGCGGGTGCGGGTGCGTGTAGCGACGCCGCAGGTGGCGGAGCAGCCGGACCACTCGGACCACGCAGACACGTCGCAGTTGGAGCTGCACTTCTGCATGTTGCAGTCGACCGTCCTGTTCACGTCGCCGCAGGCGATGCCGTTGTTGGCAGCCGGCGTACCAATGTTACGGTGCTCTTCGATCTTGCCGCCGCCGCAGGTCACGCTGCAAGCGGCGCCCGCCCCGACGTGCCACGGGCCGTGTACGCAGTCAATCGGGCATGCAGGACTGGATATGCAGCCCGTGGTGTTGGTAGTCTCCAAGCAGTTGTCGCCGGCAAGAACCTGGCGGGTCTTGGTGCGATGGCCGCCACCGCAGGTGGCGGAGCACGAACTCCAGGAAGCTTCCCAATCGCCGTAAGAGCATCCCTGGTTGCAAGTCGGTACGCACGCTTGCTCCTTGGTGTGGCTAGCGGCATGGGCGCACGGGACACCGCCGTAGGCGGCCGGGGTGGTGTGACGGTAGTGGTTGCTCTGGATGCCAGTAACGCCGCCGGGCGCGGTGGCGTTACAGTCGGTTGCCGTGCAGGCCAGCCAGCCTTCCCACTCTCCGACGCAATCGACCGGGCAGTCGTGCGTGTTGCATTCGACAGATTCGGTGTTGATCGGGCATGTGCCACCGTGACGTGACGCGACGGTGACGTTGCGCTCGCGCACGCGCGTGCCGGTGCCGCACGAAGCGTCGCAGCTGGACCACTCACCGAAATCAGAGACTGAGCAGTCGACAGGGCAGTGTCCCTGCGCACCCTCGCAGACCACCATCCGGCGGGAGCGCGGGCACCGGCGGCCGTTCACCGGTTGTGTGACGACGCTGCGTGTGTGAAGCTGGGTGCCGTTGCCGCAGGTGACAGAGCAGTCGCCGTCTGCAACCCAAGCGGACATCTCGCAGTCGACGGGGCAGGCGACCGCGTTGCACGCTTCGCTCTCTGTCAAAATGCAAGCGGCGCCGCCAGGAGATGCTGCGCGGGCGGTGCTGCGAGAGCGAGTCTTGGTACCGCCCTCGCAAGATGCAGTGCAGTGCGTCCACGGCTGCCAAGCGCCAGGCTCACAGTCGACCGTGCAATTGTGGGTGTTGCAAACGGAAGTCTGGCTGAGTTCCGGGCAGACAGTGCCCTGGTGGCTACTCTGCTGGGTGATGGAGCGAGTTATAGTCTCGGTTCCGCCGCCGCACACCTCGGTGCAGTCTGACGGGGCGGACCACTCTGTGAAGTTGCAGTGGACCGGGCACGGGCCCTCGTTGCATGAAGCGGAGTCGGCAACGATGGCCGGACACGAGGCGCCGCCGTTGGTGGCCTGGCGAACGACGTGGACGGTGCGGGACTTGGTGCCATTCCCGCAAGTCACGGAGCAGCTGGACCAGGCATTGTGCTCGTTGCCGACGACGCAGTCGGTCGGGCAGTTGTGGGTGTTGCAGGACTGGTCCTGGGAAAGAGGGCCGCACGCGTTGCCGGCGTACTGGGCAGCCCTGGTGACGCTGCGGTAGACGGTCTGGATGCCGCCGCCGCAAGAGCGGGAGCACACAGAGTCGGACCACAGGGTCCAATTGGACGTGGTGCAATCGACACTGCACGGTTCGACGTTGCAAGCCCGGTCCTCGGTGAGGTCCTCACAGTTGCCGCCCATGACGGCGACATCGGTAATGTGGCGTTTGTGGGTCTTGGTACCACCGCCGCAGGTGGCGGTGCAGTCAGACCAGCCGCCCCACTCGGTCACCGTGCAGTTGGCAGCGCAAGATTGAAGGTTGCATGCGGCGTAGTAGGTGCATACGCCATTTACGGCGGTGTCGCAGGAGTTGGCAGTTCCGTGAGGAGATGCAACATTCAGCGCCGAATCCGAGTGGCAGGGGACGCCGCCGTGCTCGGCCTCGGTGATAATTTGGCGGGTGCGGGATATGTGGCCGTGGCCGCAGGTCGTGGAGCAGTCACTCCAGCTCGTGTACGTGGCCAGGTGGCAGTCGATCGGGCAGAGTACACTGGTGCTGCACACGCGGACTTCAGTCCCCGGGCTACAAGCAACACCGCCGAAGGCGCTCATTTGGTCGATGGCACGGCGGTTGACCTGCGTGCCGTCGCTGGTTCCGCAAGTGACGGAGCACTGGCTCCAGCCCGTCCAGCCACCCATGGAACAGTCGATCGGGCAGTTGTGGAAGTTGCAGTCCTGCGACTCGGAGAGGGCCGGGCAGGCAGCGCCGTTCTCGACCTGCGTGTCGGTAATGCTGCGAGTCCGGCTCTGGGTGCCACCACCGCAGTTGTTTGTGCACGTGTCCCAGTCGGACCAGTCACTAACACGGCAGTGCTCGTCGCACGTGTGCGTGTTGCATGCCCGTTGCGAATCGAGGTTGTACTGCGCGCACGCGTCGCCGCCGTTGGCCTCCTGGCGGGCGATGCCGCGGGTCTTCTCCTGGGTGCCGCCGTTGCACTGTTGGGTGCATGTGGACCAGGTAGACCAGCCTGTGAGCTGGCAGTCGACCGGGCAGGCCTGAGTCTCGCAAGCTACGTGCTCGAAAGCGGGCAAGCAGGCAACACCGCCAAAGCTAGCCGGCTTCGTGACGGTACGGGTGTTTGTTTTCTGGCCGCCGCCGCAGGTGGTGGAGCAGGTGGTGTCCTCGATCCAGCCAGACTGAACGCAGTCGACCGGGCAGTGGTGCGAGTACTCGGGTTTGGCGCACGTACGTGACCTGCTTTGGGCCTGGCAGGGGGCGCCGCCGTGTTCTGCTCCGTGGATCATCTCGCGCGAGGCGTGCTGGAGAGAACCACCGCACGGCCGTCCGGCGGTTCCTTTGCCATCTCCTGTGGTGCAGTTGCCCCAAGAGGACCATGCGCTCAAGTGGCAGTCAACGGGCTCGTCGACGCACTCAAGCCGGCCAGCACGCCCCTCCGTCCACTTTCCGTTGGCGCACGAGTTGCACACGACTCCACCTCCACTTGTCGACTCGGTCCACTTGCCTGACGGGCAATCGGAGCAGTGGTCGCTGCCCGGCGTCTCCTGGAACTGGTTGGTTGGGCAAGCAACGCAGGTGTTGCCAGGCGCAGAGTACTGGTCAGTGGTGCAGTTTTGGCACGCGGTGGAGCCGTTGGTGGTGGTGTACTGACCACCCAAGCAGGTGGGACAGTGGCTGTAGTAGCGGCCGAGGGAGGAGTTCTCCGCGCGATAGTGGTTGAGCGGGCACACTTCGCAATCACCGGCCGGGCCGAAGCTGCCGGCGCAGCAGAAGGTGTTGCAGTCCTTGGTCATGGTGCGGTCGGCGGGGCAAGCAGTGCCGCCGTAGGCAGCGTCAGTAGCGACGGTGCGGGTGCCGGTGGTGGTGCCGGTGCCGCAGTCCTTGGTGCACGGGGCCCAGGTGTAGTCGGTCATCTCGCAGTCAACCGGGCAGCCGTGGGTGTTACAGTCCTGGTTCTCGAGGAGGTTCGGGCAATCGGCTCCATCTTCTCCTTGCTTGGTGATCGAGACGGCGCGCCACCGGGTCTGGGTGCCATTGCCGCAAGCGACGGTGCAGTCGCCCCAGGCAGCCCAGGCGGTGGTGGTGCAGTCCTGATCGCAGGCGCCCGTGTTACAGGACTGGGTTTGGGTGCCGCTTTGGCACGGGGTGCCGGTTACGTCTTCCGCAGGGGTGTCGCCAGTGCGGGTCCTCGTCTGGGTGCCGGTGCCGCAATGGCGGGAGCACGTGCTGAAGTTAGTCCAGACGGCGCCCTCTTGACAGTTGACTGGGCACATTCCAAGGTTGCAGTTCTCAGTTTCCGTGCTGTTGCCAGTGCAAGGCGCGCCGCTGCCGATAACAGTGACGTCGTGGGTGCGGGTGCGGGTGCGGGTGCCGTCGCCGCAGGTCTCGGAGCAGGAAGTCCAGGCGGGGAACGGTGCCCAGGAACAGTCGCGCGGGCAGACATCGGTGTTGCAATCGGCATCGATGCTCGTGGACGGGCAGGCCTTGCCACCGTACTTGGAGTAGCGGGTAACGGTGCGGTATTGAAACTTCTTGCCGCCGCCGCAGTCACGGGAGCATGCGTAAAAACTGCCATAGTTGCCCACTTCGCAGTCAACCGGACAGCGGTGGTTGTTGCAGGACTTGGTCTCGGAGAGGTTCGGGCAAACGGATCCCCGGTGCGCGTGGTGCGTGACGATCGAGCGAGTGCGGTCCATGGAGCCCGAGCCGCAAGACTTGGAGCAGACAGAGTATGCAGACCACGCGGTGAAATCACAGTCCACCGGGCACGGGCCACGGGAGCAGCTGCGGCTCTCGACAAGCTGCGTGGGGCACGGGGTGCCTGTGATCGGGGCGGTCTGGGCGACGACGGTGCGTGTGCGGTCCTGCGTGCCGTTGGGGCCGCAGGTGACAGAGCAGGAGCCCCAATCCGCCCAGTCGGTGACCTGGCAGTCGTTCGGGCAGGCCTGGGTGTTGCATTCTTGGTTCTGGACGTTCTCGGTGCAGGCCTTGCCGCCGAACTGGCTCTTATGGATCATGGTGGTGGTGCGGTACTGTGTGCCAGTTCCGCAAGACTGCGTGCAGGTCGTCCAATTGAGGAAAGGGCGCATGGCGCAATCCACCGGGCATCTGTGGGTGTTGCAGGCCTCTGTCGTGGCAAGGGCCGGGCAGTGGCGGCCGCCGTGGTTGCGGTTATCCACCACAGAGCGCGTCTTCTTCTGGACGCCAGTGCCGCAGGTCTTGGAGCAGCCAGCGGAGTCCAGCTGCCAGTCGGAAACCGTGCAGTGAACCGGGCAGGAGACGGTGACGCAGCTCGTCTGCTTGCGGCAGATTCCGTTGACACAGTCGGTCGGGCACGCGGCGCCGCTAGCCTGGTGCATGCTCTTGATCTGACGGGTGGCGGTCTTGACACCGGTGCCGCACGTCCTGGAGCAGGTGCTCCACTGAGACCATCCTGTGAATTGACAGTCCTTATCGCAGGACATCATGTTGCACTGCACGGACTCGGTCAGGGACGGGCACTTGCCGGAGTGGTTCTCGGCAACGGTGCGCGTGCGAGTGCGCGTGCGCGTGCCGCCACCGCACGCCTGAGAGCATGCATCGAAGGCGCCCCACTTGCTGACGACGCAGTCCACCGGCTGCTCGTAGCAGGCGTAGTTGACCCTCCACTGGGACGCCTTGGCAACGAGCGGCGAAGGGGCCTTGTCGAGGTACACGCGGAAGCCGGTCTTGGAGGCGCGGTAGATGGAGGCGCCGCCGGTGGCGAGGAGGTGGTGAGAAGTTCCGGAGATTGAGGTCACGCAAGCCGGGGTGGACAGGAAACCGTTCGGGGTGGTGTCGACATCATTGTAGATAGCGTAGAACTGGGCACTTGCGCCGCAGTCCATGTCCTTGGAGGCGCAGAACATTTTCCAGTTGGCAGAACTGATGCCGGCGTAGACTCTGTCCTGGGAGCCGATCCAGGAGATGGCCCACTGGTTGGCCTCGGCGAACGCCACGGAGACGCCGGCATCGTCGGCCTTGGCAACGTAGACGCGGAAAGAGACGAGGGTCGGGTTGTAGACGGCGTGGACGCCGGTGGTGCGCCAGTGGTCCTTGAGGCCGTGAAGCGAGGTGACGAGGGCCGGGGTTTGGCCGGTGTAGGCGCACGCGGTGGTGTCAACGTCGACGTAAATGGTGTCCTCGGCGTACTGTACCCAGCCAGAATTGCCCGGCTTGGTAATGCCAGACATTTGGGAGTCATCAGCGGCCCAGTTGACCTTCCACTTGTGCCTCTTGGCGAAGTACGTGAGGTAGCTTCCACGCAGGATCGGGTGCCAGATGTAGACCCGGAAGCCGGTGGCGGTGGCAGAGTAGATAGAGTTGACGCCGACGAGCTGCCAGTGGCCACTGTCGCCCGCGACGGAAGCAATGTAGGCAGGTGTGATTTCGAAGTTGCAACCAGAGGTGTCCACGTCGAGGTAGAGGCCAGAGCTGCCAGCGCGAGACCAGTCAGACCAAGATCCGCCTGACGCACCACCACAGAGCTTCTGAGCGCCGGAGCCCACCAGCACCTTAGAGGTGGAGGGGGAAGTGCACGCAGTGAGCGCCGCTACCTTGGTCTCGCACGCGTTGGTGTCGCAGACCTGCTTCAGGAAGTCGATGGTGTCTTGCTCGACGCAGTGCACGACGGCGATGTTGACGTCCTTGATGGCTTCAATCGTGCCGCCGTTGCCTCCGCATTGCGCGTCAAGGCCTTGCAGGGCGGCAGAGAGGCGGAGCATGGCGTTGCCTGTGACGGTGAGGCTCCCCGGGAGGGCGCCGCCGAGGGCGCACAGGCCGTCGATGGAAGTCAGGCCGTTGTCCCGGAGTTCGAGAGAGGCGTTGTTGGCGTTGCTGCCGGTAATCAACCGCACATTGGCGAGGCCCTTGAGGTTGTCGAGATGAGGGTTGTTATCGATGGTGATGGCGCCCGGGGTCTGCGTGATGCCCAGGAAGCCCATCAGGTCGGCGAGGCGCTCGTTGCCGAGGACCTCGATGGAGTTGCCGAAGGCGTTGCGGCCAACACTAGTGATGTTCTGGAGGGAATCGTACAGGGTGGTCAGGCCGTTCTGCTGGAGGGAGATAGCGCCCGGAATGGGGCCGGACAGGCCGTCGATGCCGTGAAGGTCCGTGAGCTTTGGGTTGCCGTAGATGAGGATAGAGTCGCCAATGACGTTGGCACCGTTGATGGTGGTGAGGTGCCGCAGGCCCTTGAGGGTGGCAAGCATCGGGTTGCCCTGGAGGGTGAGGGCACCCTGGAACTTGGAGCACGCCTTCATGCCGGAGATGCCGCGGAGCATCGCGTTGTGAGCAACCTCGAGGGAGTTGCCTGCGGAGTCGGCGCCGAGAGAGGAGATGTTGTTGAGGCCGGTAAGCATCTCAAGCGCCGGGTTGTTGTTGATGGTGATGCCGCCGGCGAGGTCACCGCCGCCGCAGGACACGTCAGTGAGGGCCGCGTTGTTGGTGACGACGCAGGATTGGCCAGCGTTGGTGGCACCGACCGTGGCATCCTCCGGGATGCAGGTGCTGGTCATGTTCGGGTTGGCAACCATGGAGATGCCGCCGGCGAGCTCACTAACGGCGCACAGGCCGGAATTGTCGAGCATCGCGTTGTATCCGATGTAGGCGGATGCGCCGTTGGTGGAGGCTTGGCCGACAGTGGTAAGGCTGGTGAAAGCGGTCTCGAGGGCGTCATTCTTGACGAGGACGATGGCGCCGCTGGCGTTCGTGAGATTGCCCATTCCGACGGATACCATGGCGTCGTTGCTTGTCATCTCGACGGAGATGCCGTTCGAGTCAGAGCCGACGGTGGTCACGGCCTCGAGGCCAGACGCCGTCAGGTGGGCGTTGTTGTAGTAGTGGATGGAACCCTCGATGATGCTGGTGGCAGTGGTGACCGTGGTGAGCTTCGCGTTCTGGCCGATGACCACAGATTTGCCGGCGCTGTTCTGGCCAACCGTGACGAGGGACGGCATAGAGACGGTCTGGGCACCAACGTTCTGGATGATAATTGAACCGTTGGCGGAGAGCATGCCCGGGGAGAGGATCTCTTCCAGGTTCAGTGAGTCGGAGATGGTCAGGGAGTTGCCCTGAGCGTCGGAGCCGAGGGCCTGGAGGTTGTCGATGCACGCGACGGAACTCATGGCAGTGTTGCCAATGAGCTCGATGGAGCCGTCCGAGTTGGCAGCGTCGAAGGAGCCGGAGGTGCACTCCGTCAGATTCATGTTATGCGAGATGGAGACGGCGACGCCGTTCTTGTCCTTACCCTTGACCACGGCAGTGTTCACGATGCTGGCGAGGGCTTCGTTCCCTTGCACGAGGACCGAGCCGCGAATCTCGCTGACGCTGGCGAGGCCGTCGAGGTCGGTCAGGGCCTTGTTACCGGAGACCTGGAGGCCGATGCCGGACTTCTTGTCGTAGCCGATGTCGGTAATGCCCTGGAGGCCCTCGAGGCTTGTGATGTTAGGGTTAAAGGTCACAGCCAGGCCGAATGCGATGTCTTCGTGCAGGCCCTCGAGGCCGGAGATGCCCTCGAGCGCAATGTTCTGGGTGACGACTACCTGGCCAGTGTGGGTGATGCAGTTCAGGCCAGTGAGACTGGTGAGACGCGGGTTCTGGGAGATGACGATGGAATCAACGGCGCCGCAGAGGCTGCTGAGGTCGGAGATGTCAGCGAGGTTGGTGTTGTTCGCGATCTGGAGGGTGCCGCCGCCAGAGAGCTTCTGGACGTTTGCGAAGGAGCTGAGGGTGGTCACTTGAGAGTTCATGATGAAGAGACCTCCGGTGATCTCGCTGCATTTGAAGTAGGCATCGACTGAGTTGACGAGTCCGCCCTCGCACTTTCCAGCGTCAGCGGCAGCCGGGACGTTATTGTTGTGCGGCGGCGGAGTGTGCGGCGCCGGGGGCGGCATGTCGCCGGCGCCGAGAGGGTTGAGCTCCGGCGTGTTCGGGATGTTGAAGTAGGAGTTATGTTCGTGGGACCAGACCGGCGGGGTGCTTGTATAAATGGCGCCGGCATGCTCGTACCCAGAGTTGTCCGGGGAGGCCTCGGTGGACCAGTCCTGGTTCTTGGTGGATTGGTTGCCTGACTCAGGGAGCGCGCCGCTGAAGGCTCCAAAGTTGATGTTGTCCCAACTGGTGTCGGCGTCCATCTCCGATTCCGTGGCCGCGAAAGCCAGCGGTGTGCCGGCGTCCTTGAAGAAGCCGAACGACATTCCTCCCCCACGGGTGGTTGTAAGGTCCTTCGTGACCGTGTCGTTTGCATTGTAGCCGGTGGCTGTGCCGGTCGCGGCACTCATAAGCGCGCTCGCGAGAACGCACTTCATGCTCATAGTCAATTTCTGCGAAAGAAACCTGCGAGGAAACAACAGTACAAGTGGCGGTTAGCAACGGTGCAGCACTAC
>Ga0138264_1169267_pt1 | contig 12841 bp, 15 predicted proteins | sample RNAICE20151115_FD_105273 | JGI IMG/M metagenome (GOLD analysis project Ga0138264, IMG submission 105273) | Metatranscriptomics of polar marine prokaryotic and eukaryotic communities from Arthur Harbor ice station, Antarctica -... | ecosystem: Environmental > Aquatic > Marine > Unclassified...
ATAAGCCAAAGAAAACAGGAATTGGTCATAACAAACAGTTCGGTAAGTTAGATATCTAGATTTCACTATAACGTTGCTTTTTATTCCGTTTTTAGGGCCAATTCAAAAACTAACAGTCCCCGATTTCCAGCATATCAGTAACTAATATGAACAGATGCAAAATGAGATTCTGGAAAAACCAGGAAAGAAAAGTAGAAAGCAAATTAAGTCTTTTTCCATCCGTAAGGCCACTAACCCAAACTAAGCCAGAAACGCTTAAGCCTCAGCCGACATGGTCGACGAATCAATGAAATACGGTTCTATCAATGGAGATGGATCTGCCGCTCAATCCAGACAAATGAACTAAGGTCAGCCATCGTTGCTTTCCCAAGAAGAGCAAGAAGCTCTCAAACCTAAGGACGTCAAGGTAGAGAACCCATGGATTTACGAACAAACTCATCAGGAGTACTTAGATAATATCAAGGGTCTACCAGCTAGACATGCTAATGTCATTAAAAAGCATCATGATGTGTAAAAAGAAAAAACCTTCTTACACAAAGCCGAAACTGGCATCGACAAAGACCAAGCAACCAGAGATGCAGTTGCTCTACTTGATAAAGAGTACGAGATCTTCAACGAGGCAAACATGCCTGGAGTCAAGGTACTCACTCGGTACGATACCTGGGACGAGGATAGATCAATTGAACAATGGGTAGAGTACTGCCAGGCGAAACCTGGGCAAGCTCACGCTCTCTCGCCAGTGTACCAAGGGTACGAGTACTGCTGGAAGCCAGTGGAGGTGCTCTCCTATGATCACAAGGAGAGGAAATACAAGGTCAGAGTTGTAGCTACAGGCCAGGAGAAGCTCGTCACGAGACTTTCCCTCCTATTCTTTGACGAAGATCCAGACAAATTCAAGGAGCGCGTGAATCAGTGCAAGCAGAGGCAAGAAATTGTTGAAGCTGAACTCAGATTTACCAACCTTGTCGACTCCGTTCCAACTGATTCTGTGTCAACTCTATCTAAAGAGCGAAGATTCTATTTCCTGAGTAAGTCTGTCCGAGAGAGTGACAAGTTCGACCCAGATAAAATCTATGGAACATTCAAACATCTCTTGAGAGTTGTTGAAGAAGAATATATCAGACAGATGAAAAAGTGCGTCATCGTCAAGGAAATGGAAGACACTGCTAACTACCAGAAGTTCCAGAGAATGAAGATCCCAATCAGACTCTCAAAGAAGACATCACCATACTTTGGAGTCGTTAGATGCCCAAAGTACAATTTCAGTTACAATTACGATGAAATTCAGAATCAACACTTCAGTTCAGATGAAGACCTCGTGGCCATGACAAGAGTTTTCATTCAGAAATGTATCGATTTCCAAGAGCAGAGATACCTCAATACCAACAAGCAAATGCTGAAGCTACCAAGAGAGCTGAAGGACCTGGAGAAGATCCAGTCTACACATCACTCAACCGTCACCCAAAATATCATGATCCAATGGAGAGATTACCTTATTGGAGAAATCCAGGACAAGCTCAGGAAGAATCACCATTTCTTCGAGGCCAACAACGAAATCTATGAACAGAGCCCACTCAAGAGAATCATTGCCAGATTTGACTATATCTTGAACACCTACTTGAGAGAGTTTGTGAAGATCTCCATCTACGATTATGTCGATTTCATTAAGGACTTCACCAATCCAAATTTGAATAATGATGAACTATGGAGAGTTAATGATGTCCCATATGTCATCATCCACCTTGGAGTTCAAAAGAAATAGAAGAAAAAGGACAAAAAGAAGCCAGAGAAGAAGAAGGAGGACAAGAAGGAGCCAACCAAAGAAGGCGAGCAAGAAGTAGAAGCTGAAGAAGAGGAAGATGATGATGATAAGAATAAGGTCATCTATAAACCAAGCATCAAAGAGTGCCAAGACTATGTCCTCAACAGCATGGACATGATCATCAAATCAACCAACAGCGTCAATGACCTTGAGTCTGACTTGATTCCATTCATCTACAAAAAGGGCTACCCTAACTTCAAGATTGATAAAGAATTTCCATGGATCCAAGATGCTTCCACCAGCCTTAATGCGATGCTTAATGATAATGTGAGTGGTCCTCTTGAGCTTCTCGAGTCCTACAAGCAGTACGAGTACATCCTCAACGTCGATAAGAAAGCATTGATTGATGACCTCTTCAAAGGAGCAGAAGGTGGAGGTAAGAAGACTCTTGAAGAGATCAAGGAGTAGATCGAGCATTACCAGCAAGCATACTACGAGATCATGACCCTCTCAGAAGATGAAGTCAACTACAGAATTTTCAGAGTGATGGCGAAGAAGTTCAAGCTCGAACTCAGTGACCAAGCCACCAAAATTAAGGACAAGATTTTGGAAGCAACATACAATTACTGCGTTGAAACCGTCAATGACGTCTACAAGACCTATACCATGATGCAAGACAAGATCACCCACGAGCCAAAAGATGAAAGAGAATTGATCGACTCCAAGGATTTCATTGCCCAGGCACCAGCCATGAGCGACGTCAACCTTGAGACACTCAAGGAGGTATACAGACACTTCCTCATGCTTGAAGAGTTCTCCTATATGTACAAGGACCAGGATATTGAGAGCTACTGGTTCATGAGAGTGTGGCCACTCAAGATCTAGGCCTGCCTCACCGATGGTAAGAACACTATGGCAGAGAAGAATGACATCTTCAGCGCCAAGTTGGAGCAGGAGAAGGAGCTCTTCCAAAAACAGATTACCCAATTCCAATAGAACTTTGACAAGATCAAACTATTCAACAACCTAAGTCAATCTCAAGAGTTCTCAACCGATGCTTATCAGCTCCAAGAGCAAATGCAAAATGCTTTTGAGAAGAAGAAGCAATTCAATGAAAGAGAATCTCTATTTGGTTTGCCAGAAACTCTGTACCCAGAGCTCGATGATCTCAACGCAAACTTCAAGCCATTCTTTGACTTGACGACCATGGCTTATGAGGTAAAATGCAACTTTGGAGACTGGACTAACAACCAGCTTATGAGGCAAGACCCAAATGTGATTGCAAGCTCTGTCGCTGGCTGGCACCAATCATGCTTCCAACTTTACAAGAAGCTCAACGAGGACTACCCAGACACTGCTGCAGTAGCCCAAGAGCTAAGAGGATAGATTGACGTATTCGCCAAGAACCTTCCATTGATCAAATGCTTCACATCTGAGGCCATCACCGATGAGGACTGGAGAGAAATCCAAGACGCCGTCGGAATTCCACAATTTGATCGCGATGAAATCAGAATTGGTCAAATTACTGAGCTCGACCTCTTCAGATTTGTTGAAGACATTGAAGAAATCACAATGAAAGCTGAAAAGAAGCACTCTCTTTCCCAGAAACTCAAAGCTATGAGAGAGGACATGAAATAGTTCTAACTTCAGCAAGCTGAGTATAAGGGCATCACCTTCCTTATCAAAGGATATGATGATATCAACGCAAAGCTAGATGATCAAATCGTTGCCACACAAGCCATGCTTGGTTCCTCTTTCATGAGAGGACGACTGAAGAATGAGACAAGAACTTGGGAGAAGAAACTCAATGATATGTCAGAGCTCATGGAGGAAGTCTTGAAGGTCCAGAGAACTTGGATGTACCTCGAGCCCATCTTTGGTTCCGGAGATATCATGAACACTATGCCAACAGAAGGCAAAATGTTCAATGAGGTAGACACCACCTGGAAAACTACGATGAAGGGCATTGAAGAAGACCCAGGAATTATGGAACTCGCAGAAAAAGAGAACATCATCACTCACTTCCTTGAGGCCAATAAAAAGCTTGACAGGATCCAGAAAAGTCTGAGTGACTACCTCGAGCAAAAGAGACTGGTTTTCGCCAGATTCTTCTTCCTTGCCAATGAGGATTTGCTTCAGATTTTGGCTCAGACCAAGAACCCAAGACTTGTGCAAGCCCATATGGACAAGTGCTTCGAAGGTATCGCCAAAGTCGTTTTCAATGATGATGATAATGTCCTTGGAATGGTCTCAGCCGAAAAGGAGGTAGTTGATTTCCAGAAAAAGATTGATGTCAATGAAGGTGACAAGAAAGGTAACGTTGAAAACTGGATGCTTGAGATTGAATCCCAGATGATTAGTTCTCTCAGGCATTTAGCTGTCAAGTCATCTGCGTGCTATGAAACCACTGCCAGAACTGAGTGGAGTAAGATGTGGCCAGGTCAGATCGTGCTTGCTAGTTCACAGATCTTCTGGACCACCGAGGTCGAAGCAGCCATCCGAGATGGTGAACTAGACCTTTATATCCAAAAGCAACAGCAACAGATCGAAGATATCGTACTCATGGTGAGACAACCTCTAAAAGAGCAAGAGAGAATCACCCTGAAAGCCCTGGTCGTCATCGATGTCCACGCCAGAGACGTTGTGCAAAGGCTGATTGATCTCCAGATCAGCAACATCGCTGATTTCGAGTGGTCGTCGCAACTTCGATACTACTGGGAGGAGAAGGACACGCTCATGGTCAAGATGGTCACAGCCCAGATCCCATATGCCTACGAGTATCTTGGAAACTCCCCAAGGCTGGTCATCACCTAATTGACCGACAGGTGCTACAGAACCTTGCTTGGAGCCAAATATCTCCACTATGGAGGTGCACCAGAAGGACCAGCTGGAACAGGAAAGACCGAGTCTGTCAAGGATCTCGCCAAAGCCATTGCTGTGCAATGTGTGGTGTTCAACTGCTCCGATGGTCTTGATTACCTCGCAATGGCCAAGTTCTTCAAAGGTCTTGCTGCCTCTGGAGCTTGGTGCTGCTTCGATGAGTTCAACAGAATCGATCTTGAGGTGCTGTCTGTCATCGCCCAGCAGATCCAGTGCATTCAATCTGCAATCAAAAACAAGAAGATCAAGACCTTTATCTTCGAGAAGACAGAGCTGAAAATCAACAGAGCCTGTGCTGTCAACATCACAATGAACCCAGGTTATGCTGGTAGATCTGAGCTGCCAGACAACTTGAAGGCACTGTTCAGACCATGCGCAATGATGGTGCCAGACTACGCTCTCATTGCCCAGATTGAGCTCTATTCGTTCGGTTTCTCAGATGCCGCTCCTCTCTCCGTCAAGGTGGTTGCCTCACTGAGGCTATCATCAGAGCAGCTGTCGTCCCAGGATCATTATGATTTCGGAATGAGGGCCGTCAAGTCAATCCTTACCGCCTGCGGTAACCAAAGGAGAATTTTGCAAGGCTGGGCAGAAGATTACATTTGTTTGAAGGCATTGAATGACGTCAATGTGCCTAAGTTCACCTCAAATGATATCCCACTCTTCAACGGTATCACCAGTGATCTATTCCCAGGTATCACACTGCCTGCGTAAGACTACGCTGAGCTCGACACCCAAATGAAAGCAGCCTGCGTGCGTGGCAACCTCCAGCCAACATACTGCTTCCTCGAGAAATGCATCCAGCTTTACGAAACGATCATGGTCAGGCACGGCCTCATGGTCGTTGGCGACCCTTATGCCGGTAAATCCTCTATTATCCAGGTCCTTGCTGAGGCAATGAGCGCCATCAAGGACGACCCCAAGTATGTGAATGTCCAGCGCTTCTTCGTCAACCCAAAGAGTATCACCCAGAACCAGCTGTACGGTGTCTTCGACATGGACACATAGGAGTGGTCCGACGGCGTGCTCGCCATCAAGATCAGGGACTGCGCTGAATCTGAAAGCATAGACAGAAAGTGGATCATTTTCGATGGTCCAGTTGATGCAGTCTGGATCGAGAACATGAACACAGTACTCGATGACAATAAGAAGCTCTGCCTCAACAGTGGCCAGATCATCAAGCTCAAGCCAACCATGACTATCATGTTCCAGGTCGACGATCTCTCCCAAGCTTCGCCAGCTACGGTCTCGAGGTGCGGTATGGTACTTCTGGAGTCACAACAGCTAGGACACAGCGTCTTTGTCACTTCATATTGCGCTGAGCTCAAGCGATACCTCGACGAGAAGCTCTGTGACAAGCTGTGTAAAATCTTCCATCATGTTCTTGATCTATCGGTTGCATTTACCACTTACCACGGTAAGTTCCCTTGCCCAGGAACTGGTGCCTACCTAGCCAATCACATGATCAGAATCATGGAGTGCTTTATGAATGCTTACAAGCCAAAACACACAGACGGCGAAGAAATCAAAATTCCAGGCGATGTCGATGAAAGACTCACCAACGCCTTGGTCTACGCCTGCATCTGGGGTATTGGTGGTGGCCTCGACGAGTTCACCAGAGGCAACTACGATCTATTCCTGCAAGAGCTCATCAATGGTGAAGATGTTCGAGAGAAGTACGATTTGGATCTGGGACCAGATGGCAAGGAGAACTACCCAGCCATGAAAATTCCAACCAAGCTCGGAGAGTACAAGAGCCTGTTTGACCTCCACTTTGACTAGGAAGAGGCTAAATGGATCAACTGGCTGCAGACCATTCCAAAGTATCATGTCAACAAAGACGACACCTACCTCATGCTAAGCATCCCAACGATTGACTCGATCAGAATGACTGGCCTCTGTCGAGCCCTGCTGATGAACTCGAAGCACTGCCTTCTGGTTGGTCCAACGGGTACGGGTAAGTCGCTCCAGCTCAACCAGCTGCTCAAGCAGGAGTTTGACAACGAGGAGTGGGCATACTACCAGCTTGGGTTCTCAGCTCAGACTTCAGCCAATCAGACCGAAAGGATTATCGATGGAAGCATGGAGAAGAAGAGAAAGGGTGTTTATGGACCTGGACTCGGAAAAGAAGGCGTCATCTTCGTTGATGATCTCAATATGCCACAAAGAGAGAAATATGGAGCACAGCCACCAATCGAGCTCCTCAGGCAGTGGATGGACTATGGCGGATGGTACGACATCGACACACCAGAGAGGGACTTCAGAAAGCTGATCAATGTTCGATTTGCTGGAGCTATGGGTCCCCCAGGAGATGGAAGGAATTCAATTTCTTCAAGATATATCCGCCACTTCAATGTGCTTTACATCGAGCCATACAACGATGACAGCTTGAAGTACATCTTCTCAACCGTCATGGATTGGTTGTTCGTGGCCAAAGCGAGCCCACCATTCCCACAGCCTGTCCAAGGCATGAAAGACAGCATCGTCTCGAACACCATCCACATCTATCAAGAGGCTATGAAAACCTTCAGACCAACTCCAGCCAAGTCTCACTACACCTACAACTTGAGAGATGTCTCCAAGATCTTCCAAGGAATTGCAAAGTCATCAGCGAAAGCAATTACCACAGAGGATGACATCCTCAAGCTGTGGGCACACGAGTGCCTCAGAGTCTTCCAGGACAGACTGATTAGTCAAGATGACAGAGACATCTTCTAAACCATGATGGCCGTTGTAGTCAAGGAGAAGTTCAAGAAAGAGTGGACCAGCCTCGTCAAGGTTGAGCCCCTCCTATTCGCCTCATTCTGTACTTTATGCTACCCAATGGGTGACACCACTAAGAAGCCATATGTTGATGTCTATTGCGAGCTCTACGATAGAGAGAAGGTAAAGCAGACTGCCGAAAGTGCATTGCAAGACTATAATGGCGTCAACCATTCGAAGAAAATGAACCTCGTGCTCTTCGTAGCTGCCATCGAGCACGTAGTCAAGATCCACAGAATCATCACCACCGAGTTCGGTCATGCCCTGCTCATGGGTGTCGGAGGATCTGGACGTAAGAGTCTGACAGAACTTGCTGTCTTCATTGCTGCCTATGACACATTCTAGATTGAGATTTCCAAGGCCTACGACTTCACTTCCTGGAGAGATGACATGAGGTAGAAACTATTCATGAGCTGCGGCGTCGACGAGAAGCAGACGGTGTTCTTATTGAGCGATACCCAAATCATCCTCGAGGCCTTCCTTGAGGACGTCAACAACGTGCTGAACAATGGTGAGATTCCAAATCTATATTCTGCTCCAGAGGATATCATGAACATCATGGATAACATGAGAGAGGTCAACAAGAACGTCCCAGGATTCAAGAACTTTGGCGATAATGAAATTTGGCTCGATTTCTTGAATAAATGCAAACAAAATGTCCACATTGTGTTGGCCATGTCACCAATCGGTGACGACTTCAAACGAAGGCTCAGGATGTTCCCATCTTTGGTTAATTGCTGTGCCATCGATTGGTTCCTCGGGTGGCCACAGTAGGCACTCAGGAGCGTCGCCGAGCACTTCTTGAAGGACGTCGACGATTTACCTGAGAGAGAAGGTATCGTGAGCATCTGCGTCGATATGCAGATGAGAGTCACAGAGCTGGCCAGATAATACCAGCTCGAGCAAAAGAGATATTACTATGTTACCCCTACATCGTATCTTGTCTTGATTTAGGCATTCAAAGAATTGCTGAAGAAGAAGAGGCACTCGATCGATACTGTCATTACGAAATACGAAAAGGGTATTGACCAGCTGGCCAATGCCAAGACGGAAGTCAATATCCTGCAGGAGAAGCTGGTTATTCTGATGCCACAACTTCAGACATCCAAAAAGGAAACCGCAGCAAAAATTGTCATGGTGGATGCTCAAAAGAAGGAGGTGGCTGAAAAGACGAAAGAGGTCGAAGCTGAGGAAGCTGTGGCCAAAGAGAAGAAAGGAGTCGCAGATGCCATCCAGAAAGATTGCGAGTTTGAGCTCAGTCGTGTCATGCCCATCTATAATGCAGCTATCAGAGCCGTCCAGTAGCTCAAAAAGGATGATATCACCGAGATGAAAGGTTTCTCGAGTCCACCACAGGCTGCCATTGCAGTCGTCAAGACGCTTTGCATCATGTTTTATGTCAATCCAAAGAAGGTCGGAACTGGAAAGGATAAAACTGAAGACTACTGGGAGCCAGGCAAAAAGCAAGTTTTGACTGGTGATCTCTTGAAGAATTGCCAGAACTATGAAAAGGATAAGATTCCAGCAGAACTCATCGAGAAATTGAGACCACTTATTGATGCTCCAGAATACGAGGATGGTGTCCTTCAAAAAGCATCGAAAGCCGCTTGGGGTCTTGCTAAATGGGTCCGTGCAATGGTCCAATACGATGATGCAATGAAAGTTGTCAAACCCAAGCAAGCCCAATTGAAAGAAGCCAAGGAATCATCTGCAGCTGCCCAAGCACTTTGGGACGCTGCTTTGGAGAAGTTGAGAGCTGTCGAAACCCAAATGAAAGCCCTGGTTGACGAGTTGGATAAGGCAAAAGCCTATGAGCAACAACTCACTGATCAATATGATGATTCAGAGAAGAAATGCAATAGAGCCAAAGCTCTGATTGAAAAACTCGGAGACGAGGAAGTCAACTGGGCCATTTCCTTGAAGAAGAACAGAGCTGATAAGTTGAACCTGGTCGGAGATATTATCATTTCTTCTGGTGTCATTGCCTATCTTGGAGTATTCACCCTACACTACAGAGCCTCAGCAATTGAAAGTTGGATAGGTCTAATGAAATCCTTCGAGATCTAGAGTAGCCCCAAGTTCAGCATGAGAGAAGTGCTAGGAGACGGAGTGAAGATTTAGAAGTGGCTAAATCAAGATCAGCTTCCACCAGAGGACTTCTCAATTGATAATGCCATCATCATGGACAACTCAGAGAGATGGCCTCTCATGATTGATCCACAAATGCAAGGCAATAACTGGATCAAGCGTATGGAGAAAGACCGAGATATCAAGAGCATCAAGCCAACAATGGATCTCAAGGTTATGAGCAGAGTCCTCGAAAACTGCATTTCTCTCGGCTATCCAGTCATCCTTGAGGATGCAACTGAGGCATTTGACCCAATGATTGAGCCACTTCTTGGAAAGTAGATTGACAAGAAGAGAAACATGTGGACCATCAGACTGGGAGACAGCAACATCGAGTATTCTCAGGAGTTTGCGTTCTATGTTACCACCAAGCTCTCCAGGCCTCACTTTGCTCCAGAGGTTTGCGTCAAGGTCACCATGCTCAACTTCATGGTGACGGTTGAGGGTCTCCAAGATCAAATGCTCAACCTAGTTGTTACCCATGAAGATGCAAAGAACATGGAGAGAAGAAACCAAATCACAATCCAAACAGCAGAAAACGAAAGGAAGAAGGCTGAGCTGGAAGATATGATTCTCAACCAAATTGCAAACAGTGACGACAACATCCTGGAAGATGATGTGCTGCTTGTGGCCCTTGACGACTCCAAAGCTCAATGCAAATAAATTGAGCAGCAAATGAAAGAAGCTGAAGTCACCATGGTCCACATCGAGAATATCAGAGACTAGTTCGTGCCTGTGGCCTTCCGTGTCTCAAGGCTGTTCTTCGTGCTCGTCTAAATCATGAATGTTGATCCAATGTATCAATACAGTCTTTCATTCTTCAAGAAGATTTATGGTCGAGCACTCAGCCATGGAGACCATATCGAGAAGAGCAAGAGGAATGATAGAAAGAACTTCTTCATCAAGGAGTTCACCAAGCTCTTGTACGAAAATATCTGCCGATCTCTTTTCGAAAAGGACAAGCTCCTCTTCTCCTTCCTCATTTGTCTCAAAATCATGGAGGAGATCCCAGGAAATCTGGACCAGAGAGAGGTCAGATTCTTGATGACAGGTGGTACCAGGGTTGAGATGAAGAGGCCAAATCCAGCTGGCGAGGATGCTTGGCTGACCGACAAGACCTGGGCATCTGTCCTCCAGATCTCAGAGGAGTACGAGGAGTTCAAGGGACTGGACGAGAGCTTTGAGAAGAACGGCAAGGAATGGGAAAGGATTTACAACCTCCAGAAGCCTCAGAGCAAGAAGGCCAACTGGCCAGCACCATTCAATGAGCTGACGCTGCTGAGACAAGCCATGCTCTTGAGGATTCTGAGAACTGATAAGGTCATCCCTGTCATTCAAAAGATGATCAAGAGAGAAAAAGAGCTCGGACCAGCCTACATCCTGCCACCACCATTCGATATGGAAAAGTCGTTCTCTGACTCATCAAACAAAGTGCCAATCATCATTGTGCTCTCACCAGGTGCTGATCCAATGGCAGAACTACTCAAGCTCGCCGCCAATATGAAATAGAGAGATACACTCTAATCTGTCTCACTTGGTCAGGGTCAGGCTCAAATTGCTATCGAGGCCATCAAGCAGGCAGCAGAAGCCCAACACTGGGTTGTGCTCCAAAACTGCCATCTGTGCCCACGTTTTATGCCTACTCTTGATGGGCTCATTGAAGAGCTCGAAGAAGACCCAAACAGTCAATTCAGAATCTGGCTGACATCCATGCCAAGCGACAAATTCCCTGTGACCATTTTGCAAAATGGTGTCAAAGCGACAATTGAGCCACCAAAGGGTCTGAAGAGCAACATCCTTAGATCATATCTCGCCATCGATCCAACTGAGTTTGAGTCATGCGACAAGCCCGCAGCCTACAAGTGCCTGATGTGGGGTCTCTGCTTCTTCAATGCGCTGATCCTGGAGAGAAGAAAGTTCGGTCCTCTGGGCTGGAACATTGCATATGAATTCAGTAACTCTGACTTGTCGATCTCCTAAGCCCAGCTGATGATGTTCTTGACCCATTACGAGAAGATCCCATGGGATGCTCTCAGATACATGGTGGCAGAAGCCAACTATGGTTGAAGAGTTACAGATCCAAACGATAGAGTCACTATCTCGCTGGTCCTTGAGGACTTCTACTGCGCAGAGATGCTCAAGCCAAATCATAAACTCGTCGAGTCTGGCAAGTACCAGGTGCCACCTCTTGGTGACCTCTCAAGCTACCACGACTACATCAGGGACGTAATGCCAGCAAATGATCTCACTGAGGTATTCGGACTTCATGAAAATGCTGAGATGACTTCTGCGATCGGCCTTACTGATGGTATGCTTGCGACAGCTCTCAGTCTACAAGAAGCTGCATCATCAGGAGGAGCTGGCAAGAGTCAGGATGACATCCTCAACGAGATCGCAGCTGGCATCTTGACCAGACTACCAACGAACCTTGATATGGAGGCAGCAGCGAGAAAGCATCCAATCAAATATGAGGACTCAATGAACACAGTGCTCCAGTAAGAATTGCTGAGATACAACAAATTGCTGTCAGTTGTCAGAAGCAGCCTCATAAATGTCGGTAAAGCTATCAAAGGTGAAGTTCCTCTTTCACTTGAGCTCGAGGAAGTTTGTACTAGTCTATTCAACAACCAGGTTCCAGAAGTTTGGCACAAGAGAGCTTACCCATCCCTGAAGCCACTTGCTTCCTGGGTCCTTGATTTCCTTGAGAGGCTCCGCTTCATGCAGAGCTGGGTCGATGATGGTGCTCCAGACAACTTCTGGATCTCTGGCTTCTTCTTCACCCAATCCTTCTTAACAGGTGCTAGACAGAACTTTGCCAGAAAGCATGTCATCGCCATTGATCACATCGAGTTCGACTTCATCGTCATCTCTGATGAGCAGAAGTATGACTTAAGCAAAGCGCCAGAAGATGGTGTTTACGTCCACGGACTTTTCATGGAAGGTGCCAGATGGGACGAGAAGAAAGAAGCCATCGAGGAATCGCATCCAAGGGTGCTCTTCTCCACCATGAAGACTATTTGGATTTTGCCTGGCAAGAGGGACGAGATCGATTATGGCCACGCTTATAAATGCCCAGTTTACAAGACCGCCAGAAGAGCTGGTACGCTCTCCACCACAGGTCACTCAACCAACTTCGTCCTCTACCTCTACTTGTCAATGTAGAAGAAGCACAGCACAAAGCACTGGGTCAAAAGAGGTGTCGCCTTGCTCACAGGATTGAGCGATTGATGATCCAAGTGATTATCTGACTCTCCTGGACAAAGGCAAAATGAAATTCAAAACTTACATGATTTTCTAAATTTACGTACA
>Ga0138264_1051694_pt1 | contig 12591 bp, 23 predicted proteins | sample RNAICE20151115_FD_105273 | JGI IMG/M metagenome (GOLD analysis project Ga0138264, IMG submission 105273) | Metatranscriptomics of polar marine prokaryotic and eukaryotic communities from Arthur Harbor ice station, Antarctica -... | ecosystem: Environmental > Aquatic > Marine > Unclassified...
ATGTGATTTAAGTTCTAAACGAATTTTAAATCTTTACCTAAGTATTTAGCAGAAGAACCTAATTGCTCTTCAATTCTTAATAATTGGTTATATTTTGCTATACGATCAGTTCTTGAAGCAGAACCAGTTTTGATTTGACCAGTATTTAATGCTACTGCTAAATCAGAAATTGTGACATCTTCAGTTTCCCCAGATCTGTGTGACATTACTGATGTATAACCTGCTCTATGAGCCATTTCAACAGCATTGATAGTTTCAGTTAAAGAACCAATTTGATTTACTTTTACTAAAATTGAGTTAGCTATATTCTGATCAATTCCTTGCTTTAAACGATCTACGTTAGTAACAAATAAATCATCACCTACTAACTGAATCTTATCACCTAATTTCTCAGTCAATTCTTTCCAACCTTTCCAGTCATCTTCATCTAAACCATCTTCGATAGAGATAATAGGATATTTAGCAGCTAGATCAGCCCATACACTAACCATATCCGAAGAAGTTAATTTTTCACCTGATGATTTATGTAAATGATACATACCTTCATCCTTCAAGTAGAATTCAGCCGCTGCAGCATCCATAGTAATGTAAACTTCCTCACCTGGCTTATAGCCAGCTTTCTCAATAGCTTGCATAATAACTTCTAGAGCTTCTTCGTTAGATCCCAAGTTTGGAGCAAATCCACCTTCATCACCAACATTAGTACTCATCCCCTTTCCTTTCAAAACATCCTTAAGATTGTGGAAAATCTCAGTTCCCATTCTTAAAGCTTGAGAAAATGACTCAGCTCCAACTGGAGAAATCATAAACTCTTGAAAATCGATAGAGTTATCAGCATGAGATCCTCCATTAATTATATTCATCATTGGAATTGGTAACGTATTAGCGTTAACTCCTCCGATATACTTATATAATGGTAAACCAGCATTATCAGCAGCACACTTAGAGACAGCTAAAGAAGCTCCCAGAATAGAGTTAGCTCCTAAGTTACCTTTATTTGGTGTTCCGTCTAATGCAATCATAACTGCATCAATGTCATTCTGATCGTAAATGTATTTACCTACTAAAGCGTCATTCAAAACAGTATTAACATTCTCAACTGCTTTTAAAACTCCTTTCCCTAAATAAGTTCCTTTATCCCCGTCTCTTAATTCAACTGCCTCGTGAATTCCAGTAGAAGCTCCAGAAGGAACTGCTGCTCTACCAAAAACACCATTTTCAGTGATTACTTCAACTTCTACAGTAGGATTACCCCTGGAGTCTAAGATTTGTCTTGCATGTACTTTTGCTATATAACTCATAACTAAATTTTATACTGTTTGTTTTTCTTTTACTTGTTTAATATCCTCTATAAATTGACCAAATAAATATCTTGAATCATGTGGGCCAGGTGCAGCTTCAGGATGAAATTGAACTGAAAAAACAGCTTTATCTTTCATCCTCAAACCCGCCAAAGTATTATCATTTAAATGTAAATGCGTAATTACAACATTATCATTTTCTTTCGCGTCTTCAATCTTAACTACAAAACCATGGTTCTGAGAAGTAACCTCACATTTTCCTGTTTCTTCGTTTCTAACTGGATGGTTACAACCTCTGTGACCATTATGCATTTTATAAGTTGAAAGTCCTAAAGCTGTAGCTATCATCTGATGACCTAAACAAATACCAAAAACCGGGTAATCTGAATCAATAATCTTTTTTACTTCTACTTGAACATTACTCATAGAAGCAGGATCTCCTGGACCATTAGAAAGAAAAACCCCATCAGGCTGCCAAGATTTCAACTCTTCGAAAGAAGTATTATGAGGAAAAACCTTCATATATACATTTCTCTCTTCTAAACATCTTAAAATATTTTTTTTAACACCTAGATCCAATACTGCAACCTTATAATCAGAATTTTCATTTCCAACAAAATATGGTTCAGTACAAGACACTTTAGATGATAACTCCAAACCCGCCATTGAAGGCGCTTTTCCCAATTCGATTTTCAGTTTTTCAACATCTAATTCCTCTGATGAGATAATTGCGTTCATAGCTCCTTTATCTCTAATGTACCTGACTAAGGCTCTCGTATCGACATCTGATATTGAAACCATTGATTCACTTTCAAAAGAAGATTGTAAGGAATCGTCAGCACCAGCTCTACTATAATATGGAGAAAAGCTTTTACAAACCATTCCTGCAATCTTCATAGAATCTGACTCTACTTCTTCATTCGCCACTCCATAGTTACCAATATGAGAAGTAGTCATTACAACAATTTGATTATAATAAGATGGATCCGTGAAAACCTCTTGATACCCGGTCATACCTGTATTAAAACAAATTTCTCCTGTAGTAGTACCTATTTTACCAGCTGCTTTTCCATAGAACACTTTCCCATCTTCTAGAACTAATACTGCTTTCTTTTTCGCTACGTATTTCATAATCTTTAAATCTCTGACAAAAATAAAAAAAAAGGATAACGTTTAAAACATTATCCTTTTAAATTTTATTAACGAATTATAAACATTATTCTGCTTTTCCTTCGTCTTTTTTAGAATCCTTTTTTGGAGCTTCAGCTTTAACTTCCTTTTCAGTAGTTTCAGCTTTAACTTCTTCTACTACATCAGCTTCTTCAGTAACACCTTCAGTTGCTTCAACTTTCTTAGTAGTTCTTCTTCTAGACTTCTTCTTAGGTTTAGCAGCAGTCAATAAGTTTTCATTGAAATCAACTAATTCAATTAAACACATATCTGCGTTATCTCCTAAACGAGTACCAGTTTTCAAAATTCTAGTGTATCCTCCTGAACGATCAGCAACTTTCGCTGCAATCTCTCCAAACAGCTCTTGAACCGCTTCTTTTTTCTGAAGATAACTAAATACAACTCTTCGTGAGTGCATTGAATCTGTTTTCGATTTTGTAATCAATGGCTCAACAAATTGACGTAATGCTTTTGCTTTCGCAAGAGTAGTGTTAATTTTCTTGTGCTCAATTAAACTAACAGCCATATTAGTCAACAAGGCTTTTCTATGCCCCTTTTGTCTTCCTAAATGGTTGAACTTTTTACCGTGTCTCATAATTATGAGTATTAAGGAGTATAACCTCCGAGTTCGTTATTATTCTTTATCTAAATACTTTGATACATTCATACCAAAAGACAATCCTTTACTGATAACTAATTCTTCAAGTTCAGTTAAAGATTTCTTTCCGAAGTTTCTAAACTTCAATAAGTCATTCTTATTGTATGATACCAAATCACCTAATGTTTCAACATCTGCAGCTTTCAAACAATTTAAAGCCCTGACAGACAAATCCATATCAACTAACTTCGATTTCAAAAGCTGACGCATGTGTAATGACGTTTCATCAAATTCTTCAGCAGCAGATTTCTCCTCTGTATCTAATGTTATTTTCTCATCGGAGAATAACATGAAGTGATGTATCAAAATCTTTGCAGCTTCTTTTAAAGCGTCTTTAGGATGAATAGAACCATCAGTTTTAATATTTACAACTAATTTCTCGTAATCCGTTTTCTGTTCAACTCTGAAGTTTTCAACACTGTAGTTTACATTCTTAATTGGAGTGTAAATAGAGTCAATCGCGACAGTTCCAACAGGAGCGTTAGCTTGCTTATTTTCTTCAGCAGGAACATATCCTCTACCTTTTTCAATCGTTACTTCCATATCGATCTTCACAGAAGGCTCCATATTACAAATAACGTGATCAGGGTTTAAAACTTGGTAACCAGAAATAAATGTACCTATATCACCTGCAGTAAGTTGCTCTTTTCCTGTAATAGAAACAGCAACCTTTTCACTTTCAACATCATCGATTTGTTTTTTAAATCTAACTTGTTTCAAGTTTAAGATAATCTCAGTAACATCTTCAACAACTCCCTTTATAGTAGAGAATTCGTGATTTACGCCTTCAATCTTAACAGAAGTAATAGCAAAACCTTCAAGTGACGACAATAAGATTCTTCTTAGTGCATTACCGATAGTTAAACCAAATCCTGGTTCCAATGGTCTAAATTCAAATTGACCAACAAAATCATCAGATTCGATCATTATTACTTTATCAGGTTTTTGAAATGATAAAATTGCCATGATATAATTCTTTTTAAAAATTCAATTATTACTTAGAATACAATTCAACGATCAACTGAGTGTTGATATTTTCAGGAATATCAGCTCTTAAAGGAGCTTGTAAAAATTTCCCTGCAACAGCACTTTTGTCAAATTCTAACCATGGAAATGAGTTAGCACTTGATGTAACTGAAACTTGAACAACTTCTAATGATTTTGATTTTTCTCTTACTGCAACTATGTCACCTGGACGTAATTGATATGAAGGAATATTCACTATTTCTCCATTAACAGTTACATGCTTATGTGATACTAATTGACGTGCACCATCTCTAGTTGGAGAAACCCCAAAACGATAAACGGTATTATCTAAACGTGATTCACAAAGCATTAATAAATTCTCTCCTGTCACACCTTTTTTTCTAGATGCTTCTTTGAAAATATTTAAAAACTGTTTTTCTAAAATACCATAAGTATATTTTGCTTTTTGCTTCTCAGCAAGTTGAACTGCATACTCTGATTTTTTCTGTCTCCTCTTTCCATTACCATGCATTCCTGGTGCATAAGGCTTCTTTTCTAAAGCTTTATCTGGACCAAAAATTGGTTCTTGAAATTTACGAGCTATTTTTGATTTAGGACCTGTATAACGTGCCATAATAATTCTCTTTAAATAGGTATAATACTAAACTCTTCTTCTTTTCGGTGGTCTACAACCATTGTGAGGTAACGGAGTTACATCAACAATTTCCATTACTTCGATCCCTGAATTGTGAATCGCTCTAATAGCGGATTCTCTTCCTCCTCCCGGACCTTTAACATAAACCTTCACCTTTCTCAAACCTCTTTCTAAAGCAACTTTAGAACAATCTTCAGCGGCAACTTGTGCAGCATAAGGAGTATTCTTTTTTGATCCTCTAAATCCTAATTTCCCTGCAGACGACCAAGATATAACTTGACCTGTAGCATTTGTCAAAGAGATGATAATGTTGTTAAAAGATGCTCTAATATGTGCTTCTCCAACAGGATCTACTTTAACTTTATAGGAGCTCTTTTTTTGTACTTTTTGCCATAACTTATTTATTTATATGATCCGAAATCTACTATTTAGTAGCCTTCTTCTTATTAGCAACAGTTTTTCTTTTACCTTTTCTCGTTCTAGAGTTATTCTTAGTTCTTTGTCCTCTTAATGGAAGACCAACTCTATGACGTATTCCTCTATAACATCCAATGTCCATTAATCGCTTAATGCTCAATTGTACTTCTGATCTTAATTCACCTTCAACAGTAATTTCGTCAGTAATAATGTCCCGAACTTTTTTCGTTTCATCATCAGTCCATGCTTCAACTTTAATGTTTCCATCAACTCCAGCTCTTTCTAAAATCGCTTGTGCTGAAGATCTTCCAATCCCGAAGATGTAAGTCAAAGAGATTTCACCTCTCTTGTTGTCTGGAATATCAATTCCTGCAATCCTTGCCATACTTTATCTAATTAATAGTTTCTAAATTTAACAATTACCCTTGTCTCTGTTTAAACTTCGGATTCTTTTTGTTAATTACATAAACTCTTCCTTTTCTCTTCACGATCTTACAATCGCTACTTCTCTTTTTTACAGATGCTCTAACTTTCATAATTGATAGTTTTCAATTCTTATTTATATCTAAATGTTATCCTACCTTTAGTTAGGTCGTACGGTGACATTTCCACCTTTACTCTATCACTAGGTAAAATTTTAATGTAGTGCATTCTCATTTTTCCGGAAATATGGGCAGTGATTACATGTCCATTTTCCAATTCTACTCTAAACATAGCGTTAGATAATGCTTCGATTATCGTCCCGTCTTGTTCTATAGATGCCTGTTTAGCCATATGTTACACTATTTCAACGTTGTTTTTCTTAAGTTCTTCCTCAATAAAGGCGAACGAAGATAACACTTCTGGACCACTTTTCATAATCGCAATTGTATGTTCAAAGTGTGCACTAGGCTTAGCGTCTTGTGTAACAACACTCCAGCCATCATCCAAAAAACTAATTTTTCTTGTCCCCATGTTTATCATAGGCTCAATAGCAATTACTAAACCTTCCCTCAATTTAACTCCTCTACCTCTAGATCCGTAGTTTGCGACTTGTGGTTCTTCATGTAAAGATCTCCCAATACCATGACCAACTAATTCTCTAACTACTCCGTAGTTATAATCATGAGCCTTTTGTTGTATAGCAAAACTAATGTCACTTAATCTATTGCCTATTTTTGCTTGCTCAATACCTTTATACAAACTTTCCTTAGTAACTCTTAATAATTTTTTTGTTTCCTCAGCTACTTCTCCTACACAATATGTGTATGCAGAATCACCAAAAAACCCGTTCATTAAAACACCACAATCTACAGAAATAATATCCCCATCTTCTAAAGCTGATTCATTTGGTATTCCATGAACAACTTCTTCATTTGGAGACATACAGAGTGTATTCGGAAAACCCTGATATCCTTTAAAAGCAGGAACACCACTATTATCTCTAATAAATTCTTCTGCTAATTTATCAAGCTCTAGCGTTGTAACACCAGGCTTAATTAGACCAGCTATAACTCCGTGTGTCTTAGCTACGAGTAAATTACTTGCTCTAATTAATTCAATCTCTTCAAGAGTTTTATAAATAATACCTGACATATTTCGTATTAAATCATTCCCACTGAAGAATTCTCACTTAATGAAGCACTTCCTCTAACTTTACCAGTCTTCATCAAACCATCGTAATGACTCATCATTAAATGACTATCAACTTGCTGAAGTGTATCCAGCACAACACTTACCATAATTAATAACGACGTTCCTCCAAAGAAATAGGAAAAATCTGATACGATCCCTACCATTCTAGCAAACATAGGTAATATTGCAATTAATGCTAAAAATAAAGATCCTGGAAAAGTAATTTTTGACATAATACCATCAATATACTCTGCTGTATCATTTCCAGGCTTAACCCCAGGAATGAAAGCACCTTGTTTTTTAAAATCTTCAGCCCATTGTCTAGGATTCACAATCATTGCAGTATAGAAATACGTAAATACAATAATTAAAATCGCAGTAGTAATGTTGTACAATGGATCATCAGGGTTAGCAATTTTATTAAAAATACCCTTTGTTGTATCACCAAAGAAATCTACACCAGCTAGAGTTTGTGGTAAAAACATAATAGCTTGAGCAAAAATAATTGGCATAACTCCAGCCATAGCTATTTTCAAAGGAAGATATCTTCTTCCTCCACCTTGTTCTTTATTAATTACACCTCCTGCGATCATCTGCTTAGGGTATTCTAGAGGAACCTTCCTAATACCTTTTACAATCAATATTGTAAATAGTACAACAAAAAACCAACCTATCATTTCTAAAAGAAGAAATAACATTCGACCTCCTCCAGCAGAATCAACAACTCTGTATTTAAATTCAGCTAATAATCCTTCAGGTAATCTTCCTATAATTCCTACCGTAATCAGAAGAGAAACACCGTTCCCTATTCCTTTTTCAGTGATTTTTTCACCTAACCACATAATGAACATAGTACTAGCTACAACAATTGCAGTAGTAGTTATCCACCAAAACATATCTGGACTTGTAGTGTAGTTTCCTGCTGAGTTAACAATAGCATTTGATGGAATTACATATAATCCAATATATCCTTGAACTTGAAAAGTGGTGACAACAATAGTAAGAAGCTTTGTGTACGTTTGTAATTTCTTACGACCACTTTCTCCTTCCTTCTGAAGTTTCTGAAACTGGGGTACCGCCATTCCTAATAACTGAATTACAATAGATGCTGTTATATAAGGCATAACCCCTAACGCAAAATTGAGGCTTTAGAAAAAGCCCCTCCAGTAAATTGATTAATAAGATTGATAGGATTACTTCCACCACTTGAAGTGTAAAAATCTCCTAAAACAGAGGTGTCAATACCTGGTAACACAACGTGTGTTCCTAATACAAAGATTAATAAAAACAAAAGCGTATTGAGGATTCGCTTTCGCAAATCCTCAATAGCCCGAATATTTTTAACTTTTTGAATAAACTTATTCATAATTAAGCAACTGTAGTAGTCCCACCTTTCGCCTCAATAGCTTCTTTTGCGGAACCTGAGAAAGCGTGAGCAGTAATATTTAACTTTTCGTTTAATTCTCCCGTACCTAAAACCTTAATTAGATGATTTCTTGAAGCTAAACCATTTTCTACAAATACTTCTAAAGTAATGTTAGAAATACCTTTTCTTGTAAATAAATCTTGTAGTAAGCTAATATTAACAGCTTTATACTCAACTCTATTTGGATTCGTAAATCCAAATTTAGGTAATCTTCTTTGAAGCGGCTGTTGACCTCCTTCAAACCCTACTTTTCTAGAATAACCAGAACGAGATTTCGCTCCGTTATGTCCTCTTGCAGCAGTACCTCCTTTTCCTGAACCTTCTCCTCTACCTATTCTTTTAACAGATTTAGTAGCTCCAATTGCAGGTTTTAATTTATTAAGTTGCATCGTAAAATCTTTATATTATTTTTCAACTTCAATTAAATGCGAAACAGCTTTAACCATTCCAAGAATCTGAGGAGTTCCCTCGTGCTCAATAGTTTGGTTTAACTTTGAAAAACCTAATGCCTTCAAAGTTTGTTTTTGTCTTTTCGGACGGTTAATCGCACTTCTTACTTGAGTAATTTTAATCTTAGCCATAACTAATTTTATTAACCATTGAATACTTGATCCAAACTAATCCCTCTCTGTTGAGCAATAGTCATTGGATCTCTTAATTCATTTAAAGCCGCTATAGTAGCTTTAACCACGTTATGTGGATTTGGCGAACCTTTCGATTTAGCAAGTACATTCTTGATTCCAACACTTTCAAGTACAGCTCTCATTGCACCACCTGCAATAACTCCTGTACCATGCGCTGCTGGTTTCATAAATACTCTTGCTCCACCAAACTTAACTTCTTGCTCATGAGGTATAGTACCTTTATAAACAGGAACTTCAATTAGGTTTTTCTTTGCATCATCAATAGCTTTAGAAATAGCTTCTGTAACTTCATTAGCTTTTCCTAACCCTTGACCAACTAAACCATCCTCATTTCCAACAACAACAATCGCTGAGAATGAAAAAGCTCGTCCACCTTTTGTTACTTTAGTTACTCTATTAATTGCAACTAAACGGTCTTTCAATTCAGAATCGTTAGACCTAACATTACTTGTATTTTTCTTTGCCATCTTATAATTAGAATTTAAGTCCACCTTCTCTAGCTCCTTCAGCTAAGGCTTTAACTCTACCGTGATACAAATACCCATTTCTGTCAAAAACAACAGCAGCAATTCCTGCAGTTGAAGCTTTTTCAGCAACAACTTTACCTAGTGCTTGCGCAGTTTCAGTTTTATTTCCCTTAATATCAAAACCCTTATCAGAAGAAGACGCTGAAACTAGTGTCTTACCAGTTAAATCATCAATAATCTGAACGTAAATTGCTTTGTTACTTCGAAAAACCGACATTCTCGGGCTATCAGCACTACCGCTGATATTTTTTCTAATGCTCTTCTTAATTCGAGCTCTTCTTAATTCCTTAGTAGTTGCCATGACGAACTATTATTTACCTGCTGATTTACCAGCTTTTCTTCTTATTTCTTCTCCAACGTATCTTATACCTTTTCCTTTGTACGGTTCAGGTTTTCTCAACGACCTCAATTTAGCAGATACTTGACCTATTAATTGTTTATCATGAGAAGTAAAAGTAACTACTGGAGGTTTTCCTTTTGCTTGCTCTGCTACTACATTTACCTCTTTAGGCAACGAAAAAACAACATTATGAGAAAAACCTAAATTCATCTCCAATAATTGTCCTTTTACCGTAGCTCTAAAACCAACACCGATTAACTCTTGTTTAGAAGTGTAACCTTCACTAACACCAATGATCATGTTGTTCACTAATGAACGATATAAACCATGTTTAGCTTTTAAATCTTTTGAGTCTTCATCTCTCGAAACCTTAACAATATTATCAGTAACATCTACTGTAATTCCGCTAGATACTTCTTGAGTAAGCTCTCCTAATTTTCCTTTTACAGTTACTACATTAGTGCTGAAGCTAACTTCTACACCTTGTGGTAATGTAATTTGAGCGTTTCCTATTCGTGACATCTTTTTCCTTTCTTAATGAATGTGACACAATACTTCACCACCAACATTCTCTTTTCTAGCTTCTTTATTAGTGATAACACCCTTTGAAGTAGACATGATGGCAATACCTAAACCGTTAAGTACTCTTGGCAATTCACCTGCACCAACATATACACGTTGTCCCGGTGAACTCACTCTGTTAAGTTCTTTAATTGCTGGTATTTTAGTTTGTACGTCGTATTTTAATGCAATCTTAATTGTTCCTTGAGGACCATTGTCATCTTCAAATTTGAAGTTCAAAATGTATCCTTTTTCAAACAAGATCTTACTAATTTCCTTCTTCAAATTTGAAGATGGAATTTCAACAACTCTATGCTTTGCAGCAATTGCGTTACGTAATCTTGTTAAATAATCTGCTATTGGATCAGTAGTCATATCTTAATCTTTTCTAATCGAACTATAAATTACCAGCTTGCCTTTCTAACACCTGGTATTAAACCGTTGTTTGCCATTTCTCTGAATTGAATTCTAGACAATCCAAACTGACGCATATAACCTTTTGGTCTCCCCGTTATCTTACATCTATTATGCATACGAATAGGCATAGAGTTTCTAGGAAGTTTTTGTAGTGCATCATAATCTCCAGCCTCTTTTAAAGCCTTTCTTTTTTCAGCATACTTAGCAACTAATTTTGCTCTTTTAACTTCTCTGGCTTTCATTGATTCTTTTGCCATAACTCTTAGTTTTTTAAGTTTTTAAATGGAACACCAAATTCTTTTAACAAAGCAAAACCTTCTTCATCTGTTTTAGCAGAAGTAACAAAAGTAATGTCCATTCCAATAACCTTATCAACTTGATCGATAAGAATCTCTGGAAAAATAATATGTTCCTTAATACCCATTGTGTAATTACCCATAGAGTCAAATTTAGCATTTACCCCTCTAAAGTCACGAACACGTGGTAAAGCAACAGCTACTAATCTCTCAAGAAATTCGTACATTCCTACACCTCTCAAAGTAACTTTTGCACCTACAGGCATTTTCTTTCTCAACTTAAAGTTTGCAATATCTTTAGTTGAATAACAAGTAACAGCTTGCTGACCAGCAATACTAGATAATTGCTTTACAGCATTCTCAACAAGTCTCTTGTCAGCAACACCTTCACCAATACCTTGGTTTAAAACAATCTTAGTAAGCTTAGGCACTTGCATGCTACTTTTGTAACTAAATTGTTCTTTCAAAGCAGCAACGATTTTGTCGTTGTATTGCTTTTTAAAATTTGGTACGTAATGTTCCATTAGTCTAAAATCTTATCAGTTTTCTTAACGTATCTCTTTGTAACTCCATCAACTACCTTTCTTCCCACACGAGAAGCAGTCTCACCATCTAATAGCATCACATTAGATATGTTTATTGGAGCTTCAGTTTCCACAATTCCTCCTTGTGGACTTTTAGCAGATGGTTTAGTGTGTTTTTTGATTTTGTTAACTCCAGAAACAATAATTCTTCCTTCTGCAACAAAAACTTTAACAACTTCACCAGTTGCACCTTTTGTATTTCCAGAAATAACTTTTACATTATCTCCTTTTTTGATTTTTAATTTTGCCATCATCAATTGATTTAAAGTACCTCAGGTGCTAGTGAAACAATCTTCATAAAATCTCTCTCTCTTAATTCTCTTGCAACAGGACCAAAAATACGAGTACCTCTCATTTCACCTGCAGCATTCAATAAAACAACTGCATTATCGTCAAATCGAATATATGATCCGTCAGCTCTTCTTACTTCTTTAGAAGTTCTAACAACAACTGCTTTAGCAACTACACCTTTTTTAACATTTCCTGAAGGAATTGCTTTCTTTACAGAAACAACTATTTTATCACCAATAGAAGCGTATCTTTTCTTTGTACCACCCAATACACGGATACAAAGTACTTCTTTAGCACCACTGTTATCTGCAACTTTACACCTAGATTCTTGTTGTATCATGACTATTAATTAATCTCTTGGTTAAAATTATTTTGCTTTTTCAAGAACTTCAACTAAACGCCAGTTCTTAGTTTTACTAAGTGGTCTAGTTTCCATGATCTTAACTGTATCACCAACATTACACTCACCTTTTTCATCGTGTGCAACAAATTTGTTAGTGTTCTTTACGAATTTACCGTACTTTCCATGTTGTTTTTTCTGCTCAATTGATACAACAATTGATTTATTCATGGAGTTACTAGTAACTATACCAACTCTTTCTTTTCTTAAATTTCTCGTAGACATAATCTAAAGTTTATTGATCAAAGCTTAAGCCTGCTCTTTTTTAGTTAAAGCAGTATTTAATCTTGCTACTAATCGTCTAGTAGTCTTAATCACCTGCGG
>Ga0138264_1573364_pt1 | contig 12365 bp, 1 predicted proteins | sample RNAICE20151115_FD_105273 | JGI IMG/M metagenome (GOLD analysis project Ga0138264, IMG submission 105273) | Metatranscriptomics of polar marine prokaryotic and eukaryotic communities from Arthur Harbor ice station, Antarctica -... | ecosystem: Environmental > Aquatic > Marine > Unclassified...
CAATGAAGGCGACGCAGTGAAGCAGATTCTCAACGTGTTGTAGAAGAGACAGGTGCACTACTTTTGTTCGCCAGCAGTTTAGAGTCGAGGATGGACAGTCGCGGTGACAGCCGCGGCTACGACGTGCAGATCCCTAGCCCTCCTCAATCCCCACCTACCACCACTGCCGATCTGCTGTGGGATCGGGCTGGCACAACAGCAGAGCAGCTCATCGAGGAGCCATGGACGCAGTTTCCACCGCTGCTCGACAAATACGGGGTCACTAAAGCAGCCCCTTATTCTGTCCCATCAGACCACAATCTACAGGGGTTCACAGGTCCAACAGACAGAATCGGCAGGCACTACAGCCCTGCGGTAGCGACACAACAAGAGCTCGCAGCTAAGCGAGTGTACGCATTGGGGGCAGTTCAGAGCACTCGCGGCAAGCACGATCCTGCCACCACAGTTTTTAGACCGGTCAAACCGGAGCCATCCGCCTCACCGCTCAATGGGGCCAATCCGTTGCAGTGGGCCGAAGACGAGTTCTCGAGGCCAACTACTCAGTTTTTTGCGGATGTGCGGGCCGAGCCGTCGTGCGCACTCGAGCGTAACATGGCGTGTATCGACCGTTACTTTCAATATGTGTTCAACCATATCGAAGATTTTCAGGTCGAGCCTTTCGACGTTGCTGCTGGGGAAGCAATGCTCCAGCGACTATTTGCGAACACGACATTCAAACATCTGTCAGAACACGAGATCAACACGATCACACAGGAGCACCTGGATACCGCGCAGAGCGGCTATTCTGTCCAGTTGAAGCGTGCGATACTAGAGTATGCATTGCTGTCACCCAGGGAGTCAGAACGATTAGAACTTCAGAATCCTCCTTTGTCGAACTCCAAAATACCACTGACCCCGCACCCGCTCCGTTTATCAGCCGTACCGAACTGGTGGGGTCAGCAGGTCGTATCAAGTACAGAGGAGGCATTGTCGAGCTATACGATGTCGCAACCGGCATTGCTGAAGGTGCTCGGACTGTGGTTTGACTTTTCGGACCTAGTGCTGATGCATGTGCCGGAGATTCATCAAGAGATTCGAGTCATCACAATTGATGAGTTTGACTCGAGACAAAGCACGACCAGGGAGGAGGTGAAGAAACAACTGATTCTGAACAGGTGGCATGTGGGTGTTGCCAAGGCCATCCGGACCAACACTGCCGTCAATGCAGTTCTGATGGAGAGTGAGCAGGCAGTTTCAGCGGTTGGTTCAGACTCGGCGTACACAGCGCGCATCTTTGAGGCCTTGTCCACAATCATGTGCAACCAGCTGCAGTCACTCGCTCGGCGGTCAATTGAAGAGTATATGAACCTCTTTAGGTTGTATGCTCTGGATGCGCCACTCATGTCAGGCATTCGTAAGCGAGTGCCTTTCCAGATTTCAATCAAAATGGTCTGCTCCGGTGACAACTTAGGTCTTGAGCCACCGCTGACACGTGTCGAGTCGGTGGTGTCTGGGCTTATGGATCAGATGGTAGAATGCTGCAACGAAGTGCCTCGTATCGCACACCCAGCACGAATGCACCATGACACTCTCCTGAAGGTGCTAGATCTCGGCGACAGTGTTGTGGTGAATGCACACAACGAGCTTGATAACATTCTCAAGTCAAACCTGGAGGAGATGAGACCGTTGTACTCGCAGTATCAGAAGTGGATGTTCTTGCTGTCCAAAGAGCACAGCGACCAGCTCAGAGAGTACTTGGAGCAGCCTCAGGAACTCGTGTCACATCACGAGAGGATCAAGATGTACCGAGACTACGCAGATCAGCTGGAGGTGCTGTCAGCAAACACTGTGACCTTCGTACTGCTTTCTGTAGATTGTTCGCTTGTGAAGCGCGTCCTGATCGACAAGTGCACTGAGTTGGTCAACATGGTGCTCGAGAGACTGGCAATGGGCACAACGTCGATCAACATTGAGCTGAACGACAAGTATTCCAACATTGATTTCCGACTGCGGACACCACCGCAAACTGAAGATGATTTGGTTGAGTTCAAGCTGTACTTGTCCGACACCAAAAAAGAGTTGATCCGAATGAACAAAAAGGTTGGACAAGTGCGCGAAAATCTGTTTTTTCTGCTCCAGTATGAGTATTTGTTGCATGACACAATGAAGATGTATATGTCAGTATTCTGTTGGCCAAAGAAGATTTTGAATGCAGTTACTGAGGCTGAGATGGCTATGAGGTCCAAGAAAGAGAAGTTTGAGACAGAGCTCCGATCCAAGGTTGAGGACTTTGAGAAGCACGTGGAGGAAAAAGCAGAAGAAGTGGAGGCATACGCGAAGAATGACAAAATAGAGGACCTAGGCAGTTACATGCACACGCTAGCCAAACTTCAGACAGAATTGAATGAAGCAGTGGCGTATCGTGAGACGCTCAACGAGGAGGAGACAAAGTTAGACTGGCCTACCTCTGACTTTTTGACTCTCACGAATGCAGTCACATCTCTAGAGCCACATGCAGACTTCTGGACAATGATCGACGATGATCAGAAGATGCGCAAGGGCTGGCAGACTACACCTCTTGTAGAACTCAATTCCGAAGCAATGGACAAACACCTTGGAGGCATGCGCATCACTCTGCAAAAGACTGCCAAGGTCATGGGCAAGAAGCACGCAGGCATCGCCAAGACTGCCATTGCTGTGCGTGAGGAGGTGGAAGAGTTCAGGAGGCGAATGCCAATCATTGAAGTGATGTCTGCCAACGGTCTGCGGGACAGGCATTTTGAAAAAATCACAGACGTGATTGGTCTGCCTCTCAAGGGCTCAGATCCACTATCACACATGCTTGCTCTGGATATTGATGAGAAACTTGAACCGCTGGAAGAAATCTCTGCTGTTGCGACCAAGGAGTTCAAAATGGAGCAAGCAATGGATACTATGTTTGGATCGTGGGATGGAATTTCCTTTGTTGCCAAGGCTTATCGTGAGTCTGGCACCTATGTGCTCGGAGGTCTTGACGACATCCAGATGCAGTTGGATGACCAGATTGTGAAGACACAGACCATGGCAGGATCTTCAATTGCTAAGAACGCTTTTGGTCCTCGAGTTACTGAGTGGGAAAATACGCTGACCGAGCTGCAGGACATCATTGATGTGTGGCTCAAAGTTCAGTCGACGTGGATGTACCTGGAACCTATTTTCTCATCAGACGACATTAAAAAGCAGATGCCTACTGAAGCAACTTTGTTCGACAACGTTGACAAGGCTTGGCGCACCATCATGACCAAGGTCTCTGAAAACTCCGATGTGATGACTGTCGTTAAGCTGCCCAATATGCTCAAGAACTTGAAGACTGCAGACGGTGAGCTCGAGACCATTCAGAAGGGGCTCAACAAGTATCTCGAGACCAAGATGCTTTACTTTCCTCGTTTCTTCTTCTTGTCTCCTGATGACTTGCTCGAAATTTTGGCTGAAACCAAGGATCCAGTTCGTGTGCAGCCTCACCTTAAGAAGTGCTTTGAGGGCATTCATCAGATTGAATTCGCTGAAAACCTGGACATTCTGGCAATGATTTCACCAGAGAAGGAGAAAGTCAAGATGGATGGTATTGTAAACCCCAAGGCTGCCAAAGGTGCTGTCGAAGTGTGGCTGCTGCAAGTTGAGGACATGATGAGGCAGACATGCCGGGCTGTGTGTTGCGAGGCAATTTCTGCTTACAGCCGTGATCCTCGTACACAGTGGGTAACTGAGTGGCCAGGACAATTGGTGCTCAATTGTTCACAATGTTACTGGACACAAGAGGTTGAGGATGCAGTGACTGAGAAAGGCACTGCTGGCGTTGCAGAGTACCTTGAAAAGTGCAATGATCAACTGATGAAGATTGTTGAAGTTGTCCGCTCGAGGCCTCCAAAGTCAACTCGTACAACGCTTGGCGCTCTTATCACTCTTGACGTGCACGCAAGGAACGTGCTGCAGGACCTCATCGACTCTGGCTTCTCAAGTAAAATTGACTTTGACTGGCTGAAAGAGCTGCGTTATTACTTTGAGGAGAATCTGCTCGTGTGTAAGATGATTTCAGCAACAATGGCCTACGGGTATGAATACATTGGAAATTCTGGCCGCCTTGTGATTACGCCTCTTACTGATCGCTGCTACCGTACCTTAATGGGAGCGCTGCAGTTGAATCTTGGTGGCGCCCCTGAAGGTCCTGCAGGAACTGGCAAGACTGAGACAACAAAGGATCTTGCTAAGGCTTGTGCAAAGATGTGCATTGTGTTCAACTGTTCAGACGGCCTCGACTACTTAGCGATGGCTAAGTTCTTCAAAGGCCTCGCCTCATCTGGTGCTTGGGCATGTTTCGATGAGTTCAACAGGATTGATCTCGAAGTGCTGTCAGTGGTTGCACAACAGATTCTGTCTATTCAGAATGCTATTGCAGCTGATTTGAAAGAGTTTGACTTTGAAGGATCACACATCAGGCTGAACAAAGCTTGCTCTGTGTTTATTACGATGAATCCTGGTTATGCTGGCCGCTCCGATCTTCCCGACAACCTGAAGTGTCTGTTCAGACCAGTGGCGATGATGGTCCCCGACTATGCTCTCATCTCAGAGATTATTTTGATGTCCAACGGTTATGTGACTGGTAAGGAGTGTGGCCGTAAGATTGTTGCCACGTATCGACTCTGCTCAGAGCAGCTGTCGTCGCAGGATCACTACGATTATGGTATGCGTGCTGTGATCTCTGTGCTGCGTGCTGCTGGCAACTTGAAGCAGGCGTTCCCAGAGGTTGACGAGAACAATTTGATGCTGAGGTCAATTATTGATGTCAATCTTCCCAAGTTTCTTTCTCCTGATATTCCTCTATTCGACGGTATCACAAAGGATTTGTTCCCTGGCATAGAGCTGGATGCTACCGACTACTCAGACCTGTTGCTGGGCATGGACGTCATGGCTGAAAAGATGAATTTGCAGAAGCATGAATTCTTCTACCTGAAGGTGCAGCAGCTGTATGAGATGATTATTGTGCGTCATGGTCTGATGATTGTCGGTGAGCCTGATGCTGGCAAGACTTCAATGTACCAGATGCTTGCCGGAGCCCTTGGAGTGATGGAAGAGAAGGGGCTGATGGATGAGCACAAAACACACTATCATGTGATGAATCCAAAGTCAATTGATATGGGCAACCTGTACGGTAATTTCGATCCAATGTCACACGAGTGGACTGATGGCATCTTGCCCAACTTGTACCGTCTCGCAGCTCGTGACGAGTCAACAGATCGTCACTGGGTGATGTTTGATGGACCTGTCGATGCCATTTGGATTGAGAACATGAACACTGTGCTTGATGACAACAAGAAGCTTTGCTTGCAGAGTTCCGAGATTATTCCTATGACAGCACGCATGAACATGATGTTTGAACCTATGGATTTAGCTGTCGCATCACCAGCCACTGTGTCGCGTGTTGGTATTATCTTCGTGGAGCCTCATTGCCTTGGATGGACCCCCAAATACCATTCATGGATGGCCAAGTTCCCTGAGCACATGGAGCCTCACAAAGAGCTGGTGAATATGCTCTTCATGTGGATGCTTGGACCTTGCCTCAAATTCATGCGTCGTGAATGTGCTGAAGTTTCACCGTCGATGGACATTATGGTTGCCACGTCATGCATGAACATTTTCGAGTCGTACACGTCAGTAATGAAAATCACAGAAGAGGAGCTTGCTAAAATCAAAGACCCTCAACTGTGGATTGAATGCCTCTTCTGCTTGGCGTTGATCTGGTCAACTGGAGCTACCACAGATACAGCTGGTCGTATCAAAATGGACGAATTCCTTCGATGCTGTATGAACGGTAAAATTGCTGAGGTCCATGGTGCAGAATCAATCTACGCTGCAATGCAGGAAGGTGATGCGTTCCCACTCAAGCAGCCAATCCCTGCTGGAGATGAGGACGAACCACGCTCAGTATACGACTATTATTTTGACAAGACAAAGTGCAAGTGGACTCTGTGGACCGACCTCAACAAAGGTTTTGCAATCCCAGATGATGCAGAATTCCACAAAATCATTGTACCTACAATTGATTCAGCGCGCTACTGTGATTTGATGAAGCACATGGTGTTACATGATAATCGGATGTTGTTTGTGGGACCCACCGGTACCGGCAAGACCCAATATGCACAAATGGTTCTGCTCGGTCTTCCCAAGGACGAATTCGTGCCTCTGACACTCGGATTCTCAGCTCAGACATCATGTGGGGCAATCCAAGGAATTATGGACGGAAAGCTGGACAAGAGGAAGAAGGGTCACTATGGCCCTCCTCGTGGCAAGAAATACATGATTCTTGTGGATGATCTTAATATGCCAAAGGTGGAGGAATACGGCGCACAACCTCCTGTTGAGCTGCTTCGGCAATGCATCAGCAACGGAGGCTGGTATGACTGGGCAGAGAAAGGCACACCATGGAAGAACATTGAAGATTTGGTGTTCAACGCTGCTATGGGTCCTCCTGGAGGCGGTCGCTCATTTGTGACGCCACGCTTCTTGCACTTGTTCACGCAGGTTTCATTCACTGATCTTGAGGATTCAACCATGAAGTTCATTTACTCGACTATCCTGAATTGGTTCTTCCAGAAAAATGGCTTTGCTGGAGCAGTGATCAATCAGGTAGATTCAGTTGTTGCTGGCACTCTTGACATTTACAAGGCCGCACTCGAATCTTTGAGGCCAACCCCTGCCAAGTCTCACTATCTGTTTAATCTTCGTGATTTCGCTCGTGTTTGCCAAGGAGTTTGCTTGATCAAATCAAAGCAGTGTGAGAGCAAGTCTGACATCATGCGGCTTTGGGCTCACGAAAACCTGCGTGTATTCGGTGACCGTTTGGTAAATGACGAAGACCGCCAATGGTTCAATGAGAAGATGAGAGACGTCATTTCAGAACATTTCGAGAAAGATATGAACCAAGTGTTCAGGGATTGCATCCCAGAGGGCGCTAGCTCTACAGTAGACAGTGAGGCTATGCGCAACCTGATGTACACCGACTTCCAGACAGAAAGCCGGGAATACGCAGGTGTAGATGTTGAAGAGAAGGACAAACTCCTTGAGCAGATGGAGCAGTTCCTCGCGGAATACAACGAAGAGACAACCAAGCCAATGTCACTGGTGCTGTTCTCCTTTGCTGTGGAGCACATCGCTCGTATTTGTCGTATCCTGAGCATGCCTGGTGGAAATGGGTTGCTCGTAGGGCTGGGAGGTTCCGGTCGTCAGAGTGACTGCAGGCTTGCAGCACACATTGCAGAGTGCAAGGTTCGAGGGATTGAGTTGTCCAAATCGTACACGATGACTGAATGGCATGATGACATGAAGCTCATTCTCTCTGCAGCTGGTGCTGATGGTGAGAAGACTGTTTTCCTCTTCTCTGACTCTCAAATTAAATATGAATCTTTTGTCGAGGAGATCAACAACATGTTGAACACTGGTGAAGTGCCCAATTTGTTTGCAGTTGATGAGCAAGCTGCAATTTTCGAGAAGATTCGCAAGCCTTACCAGGAGCTCACTGGGAACAAAGATCCTTCTCAGGGAGAGATGTACTCGTACTTTCTGGAGCGAGTGAAGACATTCCTTCATATCGTGGTCACCTTCTCCCCTGTGGGAGATGGGTTCCGTTCGCGTATCCGGATGTTCCCTTCCCTGGTCAATTGCTGCACAATCGATTGGTTCATGCCATGGCCTGAGGATGCTCTTGAGGCAGTGTGCACAAGGTTCTTGTCAAATGAAAAGCTAGATGATGACGTCCGCACACCAATTGTTGAGATGTGCACGTGGTTCCACCGCAGGGCTCTCAATCTGTCAGATGACTTTGAGAATGAAGACAGGAGGAACAACTACGTGACACCAACCTCATATCTTGAACTGATCAATGCGTTCAAAGCCTTGTTGAACAGCAAGCGCACAGCAGTGTCGGGGCTGCAGACGAGGTATACTGTGGGTCTGTCAAAGCTTGCCGATGCAGAGTCACAAGTAGCAGGCATGCAGCTGGAGTTGACTGCATTGCAACCCAAGCTAGTGATTGCCCAAGAGGAGACCGCGGTCATGATGACACAAGTGGAGAAGGAGAAAGTTGAGGTCGTCGAGCCAAAGAAAGAGCTCGTGTCTGGTGAGGAGGCGAAGGCCCAGAAGAAGGCCGACGAAGCAAACGAGCTCAAGGAATCTTGCGAAGCTGATCTTGCCGAAGCAATGCCAGCATTGCATGCCGCTGTGTCAGCCCTCGACACTCTGAAGAAAGACGATATCACTTTTCTGAAGCAGCTCAAGAAGCCACCAGGTGTGATTAAGTTGGTGATGCATGCAGTGTGCATTATGTTTGGAATGAAGGGAACGAGAAAGCCAGATCCTGATTCTGGCAAAATGGTCGAGGATTGGTGGGAGCCTTCGCTGAAACTGGTGAGTGATCCAAAGTTCTTGGATAATCTGAAGACTTACGACAAAGACAACATCGACCCAAAGAGAATTGCAAAGATCAGGTCAGACTTTGAGACACTGGAGGATTTCACTCCAGAGAAGGCCAAAGGTGCTTCAGCTGCTGCAGAGGGTGTGTGCAAGTGGATTCGCGCTATGTCAACATATGATCGTGTTGCCAAGGTAGTTGGTCCTAAGAAAGAGGAGCTGGCAGCAGTGACTGAGGAGTACGCACAAGTGATGGAACTGCTTGGAGAGAAACAGGCTGAGCTGAAGGTGGTGCTTGATCGTATGCAGAAGCTGGAGGAGACATTGGCAAGCTTAATTGCTAAAGCTGCGAGTCTGGAGAATGATGTTGAGCAATGTCAACTGAAGCTTGAGCGTGCAGAGAAACTGATTGGAGGACTTGGTGGAGAAAAGGTTAGGTGGGGTGAGGCAGCTGAGAAGCTTGGTGCTGACTACATCAACGTCACGGGTGACGTCCTACTCTGTGCTGGTATGCTTGCATACCTTGGTGCCTTCACTATGGGTTTCCGGGAGCGATTCACATCAGCAGCTGAGATTTTGCTTACTGAGAAAAAGATTCCTCGCTCAGAGGTATTCACTTTGGTGGGCTCCATTGGGGACCCTGTGAAGCTGCGTGAGTGGTGCATCCAAGGTCTGCCAACCGACAACTTCTCCGCTGAGAATGCCATTATGGTAGCCAATGCACGTCGGTGGCCGCTAGCAATTGATCCACAGGGGCAAGCAAACAAGTGGATTCGCAACATGGAGAAAGCAAACAAACTGATTCCAATGAAACTCAACCAAGATGATGATATGCGGAAACTTGAGAATGCAATTTCGTTTGGCACACCAGTACTTCTGGAAAATTGTACCGAGGAGTTGGATCCAGTTATTGAACCAATTCTTCTCAAGCAAACATTCAAGCAGGCCGGCTCACTGGTGATCCGATTGGGAGACTCCACAATCGATTACTCGCTCGACTTCAAGTTCTACTTGACTACAAAGCTGCGTAACCCACACTACTTGCCAGAGGCGCAGGTGAAAGTGCAGCTGCTGAATTTTATGATCACTCCGGATGGTCTGCAAGATCAGCTGCTGGGTATTGTGGTTGCCCTGGAGAGGCCAGATTTAGAAGAAGCCAAGAACACATTGATTCTTGATGCTGCGGCCAATGCCAAGCAGCTCCAGGAGATTGAGGACACCATTTTGCAAGTGTTGCAAGGCGAAGGAAATATTCTGGAGGACGCATCAGCAATTGAAGTGCTGACTGCTTCCAAAACGCTCTCGAATGAGATTGCTGAGAAGCAAAAGATCGCGGCAGAGACTGAGATCGAGATTGATGCTGCAAGAAAGGAGTACACTAGCATTGCTTTTATCTGTTCGGTCATGTATTTCTGCATTGCTGACTTGGCCAACATCGACCCTATGTACCAGTACTCTCTGCCGTGGTACATCAATCTGTTCAAGCGTGCCATCAGCATTTCTGAGAAGAGTGACGATCTGCCCACTCGTCTGGAGATTCTGAATGCTTACTTCCAGCACATGTTGTACGTCAATGTGTGCCGCTCACTTTTTGAGAAAGATAAGCTGCTGTTCGCCATGCTTCTGTGCCAGCGTTTGATGGAATCACGTGGCGAAATCAACAACGATACATGGCGATTCCTGCTGACTGGAGGCATTGGTGGGAAGCCAGAACATATCAACCCTGCACCAGATTGGATCACAGAACCAGCATGGGCAGAGACTGTGCGGTTTGGCGAATTGCCAGCTGTGAAACCACGCAAATTTATCGAATCTTTCTGTGACAACATCACCGAATGGAAACTCATCTTTGATTCTATCACACCTCACCAGGAGACACTTCCTGCTCCATGGTGCGATAGCATGACCGAGCTTGAGAAGTGTGCAATCTTACGATGTGTGCGTGGTGACAAGCTAGTGCCTAGGATGGAACAGTTTGTGGTTGACAACATGGGTAAGAAGTTTGTTGAACCTCCACCTTTCGACTTGATGGCGTGCTATTCTGAGTCGAACCCAGCGATGCCACTTATCTTTGTTCTGACCCCCGGATCAGATCCAACTCTGGCGCTGCTCACATTTGCAAGAACTTTTGACAAGTCACTCGAGAACAACCTGGTATTGGCAATCTCCCTTGGACAGGGCCAAGGCCCTCGCGCTGAGAAAATGATTGAGCTGGGTAAGAAAGAAGGGGCATTTGTGCTGCTGCAGAATTGCCACTTGGCCACTAGTTTTATGTCGAGACTGGAAATGCTTTGTGACGACATGAAAGCAAAAGATTGCCACAAGGAGTTTCGACTATGGCTCACTTCGTACCCTTCAAAAGATTTCCCAGTCTCTATTCTTCAGAATGGTGTCAAAATGACTAATGAGCCTCCAAAGGGTCTCAAGGCAAACTTGATTGGTTCACTTAAACTGACGCCAATTTCAGATGATGATTTTTTCGATTCCTGCAACAAACCAAAGGAGTGGAAGAAGCTTTGCTTTTCTGTGCTATTCTTTCATGGATGTATCCAGGAGAGACGGCACTTTGGGCCAATTGGATGGAACATCCCTTACGAGTTCAATGAGTCTGATCTTCGCATTTCAGTAAAGCAGTTGGTGCTTTTCCTCAACATGTACGACATTGTGCAGTTCGAGGCTCTTAAGTACTTGATTGGTGAGTGTAACTATGGTGGTCGTGTGACAGAGGGATTTGATCGCAGATGTCTGACCACCTTCTTGAAGGAATTTGTGAACCCAGAAGTCTTAGAAGAGAACCACCCATTCTCAGCTTCTGGCTTGTACAAGTCAGTCAATGTTGGTTCAGATTGTAAGACTGGCGAGTCACGAGATGAGATGATCGAATTTGTCCAGGCATGGCCTTCCTCGGTTCAGCCAGAGGCATTTGGTATGCATGCAAATGCAGACATTGCCAAGGACAAGAAAGAGATGTTTTTGATGGTGGGATCAATCCTGCTCACGCAGAGTCAGAGTGGCGGTGGTGGTGGTGGAAAGAGTCGTGATGAGGTGGTTGGAGAAATAGCTGCTGACATCGCACAGAAAGTACCTCCTAATTTTGATATTGAGTTGGTGCAGCGCGCGTACCCAATCACTTACCTGGAGAGTATGAACACAGTGCTTAAGCAGGAGTTGATTCGTTACAACAGGTTGCTCATCATCATGCGGGACTCACTTAAGAACATTCAGCTGGCCATGAAAGGTTTAATTGTGCTGTCTGCCGAGTTGGATGTGATGGCTACCCAAATGTTCAACAATCAGACACCTTCATTATGGAAAGGCAAGTGTTATCCTTCGCTCAAGCCACTTGCAAGCTTTGCTCTTGATTTCGAAGAGAGAATGACTTTCTACCAGTCATGGATCGACAACGGACAACCAAACTCATTCTGGATTTCAGGAATCTACTTCACACACTCACTGCTGACTGGTGGCCTGCAGAACTTTGCCCGTAAATACGATCTCCCTATTGATTTGGTAGTCTACCGGTTCAAGGTTCAGGATACCGATAACCCAGAAAACAAAAAGGCCCAGCCAGAGGATGGTATTTTTGTGCATGGACTATTCTTTGAGGGATGTATCTGGAATTATGAGACCTGTGTGCTTGACGAGTCAAAGCCAAAGGTGTTGTATGGAGTGGTGCCACTGATATGGTATGAGCCAGTGCACATGGATAATGTGGAAGAGGGGCAAGTTCCATTTTACGAGACTCCACTATATCGTACCCTGGAGCGTAAAGGTACCTTGGCAACAACAGGACACTCCACTAACTTTGTGATGCCTGTGCGCATACCATCTGCCCAAACAGAATCTCACTGGATTAAGCGAGGCGCTGCAATGTTTTGTGCATTGCAAGATTAAAGTTAGTTCAAAATACAAATACATTAAAAACACAACCCATATTAAATCAG
>Ga0138264_1129087_pt1 | contig 12139 bp, 1 predicted proteins | sample RNAICE20151115_FD_105273 | JGI IMG/M metagenome (GOLD analysis project Ga0138264, IMG submission 105273) | Metatranscriptomics of polar marine prokaryotic and eukaryotic communities from Arthur Harbor ice station, Antarctica -... | ecosystem: Environmental > Aquatic > Marine > Unclassified...
AGTTTGACAGAATCTGGATACCTAAGGTCCTCGTAATCGAGCGCATTTTCAAAGCGATCTTCCAGGGCTTGAGAAACGAGTACCGCATACTTGTGGTCGTTGTGACCAAATACGTCGACAAAAAGATCGATTCTGGTGCCGATTTTATTCGTCACAAAGTCGCCTTCCAGGAGTGTAGATTTTCCTATAAGGAGCCTCATCATCTCCATCAGATCACCTGTTGCGAACTGAATGTGCTGGTTGCCTCCTTTCTGAGCAATTTGCATCACAGAGGTTACAAGTTCTTTCATGTTAGAAGACGCTCCTGGTTGAGCTGCCTCGATTGGTTTGTCGAGATGCGACAGAATGTGTAGCACCATTGCCTGCACTTCTTCGCTAGGCATCTTGTCACCCATGAAACAGAATTTGCAAATGTAATGTGCCACAAAGTTCCAGATGGATTCTGAGAAGCCCTTCTTGACGACATCCAGATTTCCAAGGTAATGGACAAGAGAAAGCATATCTGCTGTCTCTGCGAAGTTTCCCTGCAACTGGGCAAGCATCTTAATGGCTTCGCCAGCCTTCTGATCATGAGGCAACAGCAAGTGAATCAATAAATCCTTGAGCAATATCAACTTGTTCCATGATTGGTTCAACTCTACGTGTGCGACTTCATCTACAGCAGCCACGGCACTAAGCAGCTCAGTCATTGGGCCAGTGATCAGGGTGATTGTGCGGTAGCATTGAATCATGTGCGGAGCTTGAGACTGTGTTGGCATAGCCTTCTCCCATGGCCTCCTGGCAGCCTCAACTGGGATCAATGCAATTACAGACTGCTCCACAGCCTTGAAAAATGCACACACGACCTTAATCGTATTAAGGCCAGAATTGCCTATTCCATCAGGCAGTCGTCCAACTGTGCAATTCTTGAAAACCTCCACAGAGCGCCTTGTGGGCACGTCTAGCTGAAGCAGCTGAGACTGAATGGTCAACACTGGCTCTAGAAGGTTCTTAGCTCCCAACAGAGCCAAATGAGCCTCAACCACGTGGCTCAAGCAATCATTCCATTGGGCATTCTGGTTGGTATCCATGGCACATGTCACAGCAAGAGCTTCGATTGTTGAGCGGAACGAAGGCACTACATGAGCACACTGAGGCAGCCCAGTCAGTTTCAGCTGTGCCAGGTCTCGCAAGTAACACAGAATGTGTTGATGCACGTAACGTCTCTCTGTTGGTGTTGCACTGAAAGGGAAGCCCACAAGCTTTCCAATAGGCTGATCATCAATGAAGCCTGCTGCTATTGACCACGCCCCAGCATTGTTAGCCATAAACTCAGGGTGCAGCTCTAGCAGACTTTGTACCGAAGGTGCAATGAATTTGGAGAATGGGAATGCAGAGATGAAAGCAATATCTCCAGACTTGTCACACACAGAAACGACCACTTCGCCAAGCTGTGCACTGACATTTGGGAATTGCAGTGTTTGCTCACAAAAGTTGGTGTCTCCAAGCAGCCTGTACCAAAGATCCTCAAATTCACAGCCTTGGCCGCTGTCCTCTCCTGCGGCTCCTTCTGAGCATAGAATGTTCAGATTGCGATTACAATCAACAATTGCCATGTACTGAGTGAACGACTTGAGAACCAAACGCTCCAACCGCACTGCCAGAGCTCGGGTGAACGTGCGAGCAGCCGCAACTTCAGATTGTGGCAGAGTGAGCTGCCACCCAACTGCCAGAGATTCTTCATTGATCATCTTGAGAACCTGTGCCTTGGTAATGGCCATGAAAGTTGGATTTGCCATCAACGTCTCCAGCATTTGTAGCTGGCTCTTAGGATCAGGTCTGATGTTGCCTGGGTACACGAGGTAGGCCATGCAGTGCCGCAACCCTTTGGACAGCACATCTTCAATGTTCAATTCTGAATTCGAGCTGAAAATACGTGCTGCATCAGCCTCTCTCAAGTGCTCCAGTGGAGGAGAGCACGGCATGAGTGAGTCAATTGTGACGCAATGCCATTGTTCATTGAAAGATAGAGGCAACGGCTGCACAGCTGCCTCCAAGTTGTCGTCCTTGTGCAGGTGAGCTACAAAGACAATATGCTTGACGCCACCAGGGGTCTCCTTCAGAAACTTTTTCTCTTCGTCGTCAACAATGTAGCGTGTGTGGTTGTACCGCTGCAGGGATAGAGCATCTTGCAGGTCGCTCTGCAGCACCAACACTTGCTCTGTGCTCTGTGGGTCAAAGAATGCTTCGATTGCCAAAGTCACTGTCTTGACACTATCCATAGTATCGATCATGAGCACGCAAGCTTTCATGTCACAGTCAATCAAACCCTTCTCGTTCAGCTCAGAGTGGTCTTCAGTAGCACCAGAGAAAGTAGACACAAACAGCTTGATAGTCTCATCTGGCTTAGCACTGCACTGCTGGCTCAGCAAAGCACCAAGTGACTCATGCCGTTGATTTGTGAAGTACTCCCCTGCATACTCTGAATATCTCGCAGAAAGTTTCGTCTCTCCAACCTTCATCACAGCCTCAGGAGTGGCAATCCACAAGAGCTTGTCCTTTGCAGCGTTCATCAGACTGTCCCCTGTGAGCCCTTGCTGCTGCAGCATGTACACGAGCGACGAAAGAGTCTCTGGGCCTACGCCTGGGAACGCAGAGTGTGCCAACTTGTGGCACGTAGCGCGGTCGTTTGGCAGCTGTTTGCCATTTTTAGTGAGGAAGTGGACACACCAGACAAGCAAGTCCTCTTGAATTGCGCGGCTGGCGGGGGTGAGTAAGTCGTAACGAGACAGTACCTGTTTCTCAAATCTGTTGAGCAGAGGCGCATCCAGAGTGTTGTATGCAACATCAGAGTTCACGACCATGATGCACCGGAAGTTTTCATTTACTTCGCACAGCCTGGAGGTTGATCCAACAGCCAAACGACAGAAGGTCTTACCGAGGAATTTGGTGTATTGCTGGTTGAGCATGTCGTAGAGAGATTCGTAAATGCCTTCTAGATTCAGCAGCACAATGTTCTTTCCAGTCTTCATGCACTCCTTGACCCTGTTGATATTACGATACACATTGTCGCGCGAATTGTCGTCTGGGAAAGCAGATCCACAAATGAACTCCGTGTCGTTCAGATGGCCTGCTTCAGTCAATATACCCAGCCCAGAGTCATTCTCTGACAAGATCATCAAGTGCCGCCCTCCAGGCATCTCTCCTTCCGGCAAATCTTCCAAGTTCCTTTGGATCAGCTCAAGAGGTGGAGCTTCCATCAGCATTCTTTGTTCTGGCGACTCGGCTTTACCAAAGACAAGATCGTCCAGAGTCTCCTTGCATTGTAAGTAGAAGGTCTGGCACACTAACCCCAGCATATCCTCACGTTGCATGCCTCCAAATGAGCGAAGGATTGCTTCGTTGAATGCTGAAGCAGTCAACTGCTGTTGGTTCTCCTGCATCGACCGATCGAGTAGTTTGACGAATGTGTAAAAGTCTCGCAATCCGATAAAGTCCTTGTACTTGGTGAGCCGCCCATGATTACACTCGGCCGTGATGGCAAGGTAAGCGTCTGCGAGGCCTGACATCATATTGAGCAGTTTGCCATTCGTGCCTCGGATAATAGCCTTGGCAGTCACCGTCAAGTCATCTGATCGCGTCTCAGGCCTCACGAGGTAGATAGCACGATTCATCTTTGCTGGATCCAAGTCCCAATTCGACAATCCCACAAAGGCGACCTGTGGCTTCTCCAGCAACTTGTGCAACACTTTAAGTGGCAGAGCAGGCGACTCTTCAGCCAGACCTACCTCATCCAGGAAAACAACACTGATCACATTCTTCATGTTCTTTTCGGCCTCGATCGCATCATCAAAGCACCTCTCAATCTCATTTGCTGTGCTGTGGCGAGAGCACTGATAGCCAAAGGTTTGGATAGCAGCAAAGCCCATCTCGTCGAAGTCTGGCGCCTTGGTGCTTGAATTGAGTTTATCCCTGATCATTGTCATTGCAAGTGTTTTGGAGGTGCCGGGGTTGCCAACCACAATCAGTGGGAATTTGTTCAGCACACATACAATCATCATAAACATGTTCTCTCGGAGAGCTACATTTGGTGCAATGCCTGGTGGGAGCGGAGTCATTGCTTCCACAATCCAATCCATCTTTTCTTGAATATTCTCTTCGAATGCATTCTCTGTGTGATACCTCCATGTTCTATCTGGTGTTTGTCCAACTGCCTCTTCGACCATGACTCTGAAGTCTGTGCGGCTCACTCCAAGCTTCCTCATCTCGTCATTGTCTTGCAATCGGAAATAGTAGCAGTGGGCCAGTGAGAGTGTGATGGCCTCCATTGCAAGCCGAACTGGTGCGCGTGGACGTCCTTCTCTTAGCGTGTAGCGGCGGTCTTCGCTCTCATCCTCTCCAGCTGCACCATCATCACCCATCATTTCAACCTTTCTTGTAATGATTTTATCGAGTTTGACCACGAATTCATAAAACCATTCGAAAAGCCTGACACATCGAGACACATCACGAAGAGATACGACACTCACTTCACCACCATTGGCTCTTCTCAAGAAATCGTGGGCTTTTTGCATCAATCCTGAAAACATGCGCAAGCAGCTGTCAAATGAGTTGGGGAACTCCTTCTTCAACCTTGGGCCAGCTGTGGAGCTCGAATTCTCAAGCTGTTGTCGCAACATGGACCGCATATAGCGCTCCTCTTCCACATTTTTCAATGTGCCATAGTCCCAAACATACTCGAGCACTGTGCGTGGAATTGGATGCACGACGTACACCAGGTCGCGGAGCGCCATGCCGTATGCATCAGTAGGTCCTGCTTCGGTGTTCTTATGCTCTATACCTACTTTAGTTCTGCCGTCCATAGCTTGCGGCTTCAATCGGTAAGGGTTGAGTGCAGCCAGAACCTTCAAGTTATCTGGGAGTGGAATACCTCGCATCGAGTGATCACATACCATCTCCTTGAACAATCCCACAGAGTCGCACGTGTTAACTTCATCAAAGAATACCCACACATCCTCCGCTCTACACTGTTCCTCGTATATATTTTTTGCATTCTTCCTTACGAATGCCGCTGTTTTTACTCCTTGATTCGCGTTGTCAATTGGACCATTCGCTTTCTGCATGAAATCCACAATGTCCTGTTCTGTCAGACCACCATGCACATCCATTTTGTGAAAAGGTAAGTCAAGGAATGTAGCCAGATACTTGATTGAGTAAGTCTTTCCGCACCCAGTCTCTCCCATGATGACCACTGGCATCCCTGCCTTTGTTCGGAAGTACACAGCAAGCATCTTCATAATGTTGTCAATTGTGAGCGTAAAAGTGCTCATGGTCTGCTTGCGCGACTCTACGCTCGTGACATCCGCATGACAGGCATAACGCTCGCGTTGTTTGCCAACCTCTCCGTTCCTTCCGTCATGAAAGAGGTCTTTGCCACCAGGGTAAGGGGTGCCTGTTACATCTTTCAGCAGCATATACCCTGCTTCCTGCATTGGAATGTCACTGTTCTTCGCGCGGTCATCGTGTGTTACTCTGCCATCTTTTGCACTCACAACCTCGCCAGTATAGTCAACAAACTTCTGCCAAAGAAGTTTTGAAGGGATACCTTGCCAGTAGTCTCTCAGATCGCGCTCTAAGGATGCTGGTCCCAAACAGATCGATGCAAATTCGTGTTTGAAGTTAATCACCATGTTTCCATAGTCGTGATTGGGGTTGGGACAGCTGAAGACGGGAATGAACAATCCTCTTGACTGCCATGAGTCCATCAAGGCTAGTGTCTGCTGCTTTGAATTAGGATCCATCCCTAGTGAGAGCACTTGGTCAGCCAGCAGTGATTTGGTTGATATGGCTCGTGAAGTGATCGACTTGCTCATCTCGACAATTCTCTCAATGATGTTCATTGTAATATCGGCCTTCCCTGTCTTATCGGTAAGTGACCTGTTTGTAACATTTGTACTCATCTTCTCATTATCAAACACTTTCAATCCATTCACCACCATACACCTGATCCAGTAGGTAAGCAAGATCATCGACTCGTCCATGATCAGCCCAGCACCGGCATGAGTCGAGATTGGTGGGCAGAATTCCCTCAGAACATCCAAACAGTCAGCTTGTGACATGACATCTGGCGTGTGTGCCGTAAAGCGACCGAAAGTGGTATCAGAAGGGTTGGACAGAGGCCTTGGATTGCCTGTTTTCTCGCTCCGCAGAGCATTCAACCATTTGCAGGCCATTTGCACCTCAGAACTAGTCGTGACTAGTAACTCGGCATCCATCACTATCATCTCATCGGGAAGCAGATCTACAAATCGCAGAGCTTGGCTATAACCTTCTTTCTCTTGGTCGGTGCCCAGAGTTGGAAATTCAATCAGTGTTGGGAACTGTGCAGCTGACGGGTCGTAGTGACGGCCATCCGAATCCAAAAGATCTCCAAGCACAATCACAGCAAACATGAGCGAGTCGGTTGATGCTTGGCATGTTGGAGAGAGCATGATGTGCAGTGCAGAGTTCCTTTGATGTGAAAAACTGTCATACTTGTCCATCAATTTAGCCTGTGTAGTGTTGTGGAATACAGGAATAGCTGTCCTCTCCAGACGTGCCTGTTCAAGTACACGTTCAATACGATAAGACTTGCCTGTTCCTGCCACACTTGATTTGTAAACCTTCACGTGCTGGCTTCCTTGGGCTGTGAGTCCACTACCAAACACCTCGGCTAACAGTTCCTTGAGTTCGTCATCACCAGGTAGCGGCACAGGACGCGAATATTTGGAAAAAGCATCTGCCAGATTTGAGGCATTGTTCCCTTGGGAAGCGGCAATTATCACAAGCCTCCCAAGTTTGTTGTAGCGCTGTTTCCCCTTGATCAGCGCAACCAACTGCATCTGACGACTCACAGTCAGCTGTTCTGGCTGCACAATAGCATACAATCGTTTATCGTCTTTCAAATTATTACAGCATCGTTCGACAATTAGTTCAACATCTTCTGACCGCGTAGTCTCAGTGCAAATAATTACTTCGTGAGGCTCAGGCAGTCGGTTGAAATGTGCAAACACAGTAAGGGTCATCGGCAACACGTCACAAGACCGCTCGCACGCCACCACATGAGGTTCGCCAGGCACAAACATTTCTCTCAATGAATTTCCCAGAATCTGAGCTGCACGGGGTACTGCGCGAATCCTTGTGCCTTGCCCTGAGTTGACTTTTTGCAGCACACCCTGAAGGTTGTTGCCCAGTTGAGTGAGCAAGTATAGACCTTCGGCCCAGGCACCTTCCTCTATCAGACCTTTTGTTGTTGTTGTCATTGTGCGGGAAAGTGTTTTGGGCTGCTGCTTTGATTGCTGCTTTGTGGTCTGCATGTTGTAGATCAGAGCTTTAGCCATTTCGGTAGACTGGCATTTGCCCTGTCCTGGTGGTACTCCCAGGAACTCCACAGCACGCTGCACCTGATCGGCTGCATTATTATGACAGTCTTTGATCAGTTGCATCAGCTGCAGCACAGTGAAGTAATTGAGAGCAGGCTGTTGATTCCGGCGGCGAGCGACGCCGTTTGTCCATTTCTCGAGTTGCTTCGATTGTTGAGCGGCATCCTTGGAAAGTTGTTCAGCGCTTCTGTAGTTGACAGACTCAGCTGTGTACGTTTGAGCAGCTTTCTGACTCAATGGCAACAGTTTCTTGTAACTACCATCGGCTGTCGCCCCCTCAATCATGTGACCAGACATGTGCAGTTGTACGAGTGCATGGTTCAGATTCGAAACTCTCGAAACCATCTTTTGGAATGTGTCGGCATGCTCAATGACACCAACTTCCTTCAGAATTGAAGATTCGATCAGGAGAATCCTGTCTGACAGATCTGAGGCTTGTTGAAACGTGATTTCATTCACATCAGCACCCTCTGGTGTCTTAAATTTGCCGCCACTAGCATGGATAATGGAAACACATTTTTGTTCCAGCATACTCTGGGAAACAGCTCCTGCATTCCTGTCAGGGTTGACGCATCTCCACAGCCCGTTCTCAACCAGCGCCAACAAGAATTCAGCATCGAGCTTTGTTGGGTCTGTTCTTTCGCCACCAATCATGTTACTAGTCACAGTCAATATTGTTTTGACTTGTCGCAATTTTGTGATGAAACTTCCAGCATCGTCTTCTGCAACAGTGCGCACTGCTTGCAAGACCGCTGTGATCACACCATCCATGGAGCGGTGGCCTGGATCCGGAGGACACAGCACGTTGATAATCAATGGTCGAAGCTGTTGAGAGCTGGTGAAGGCTTCCATTTGCTGCTCAGAATAAATTCTCCTGTTTCCCTGCACAACTTGCTCAGATGATTGGAAACTTTGTCCATCTACATAAAAGGCAAATTTGTGCTGGTTCGCGGCGTCCATTGATTCAAGGAACTGAATGATTTGGTCTTTTCTCTGCACTTCATTCAGAACTTTCAGAATTTCTCGGTTTTGACCAGATCCATTTCCAGAATCCATTTGCTTAAACACTTGGCTCATCTTGTCAAGGGTTTCCCTCTGAGCGCCAATTGTTTTCAACGTAATTGTATTTGCATTCCTGCGGAGCTCATCGCACAGCTCCTTCATGTCCTTGAACTTGTTGTCGTCATCCTTGAATTTCCTGTTTCTTTTCAGCTGATCGACCAACTCCACAAATGATTGCATGAAGTCCTGCTGCTGATTAACAAACAGCATTGAATCAAATGCCTTTACCAAATCAGAACTCATTTTCTGTGCAGCAGCTTCGTCCGGCTCAATCGTCCTTGTCACTGCTTCAAGCTCATCTTTGAGTCCTTTATTGTCAGCAACATATTTGAGTCCTACGATTTGAGACTGCAACCACTTCTGCACTGTAGCCACTGGTGCATCTTGGTGCACAAGAGCAGGAGCAATCTGATCCCATTCATCGAAAATATTCACAATGAGTGAAGAGAAAAGCGTGCTCTCAGAAAGAGGCGAAGAGTCATTCCGTGTGTGTGCTCTCCTGGCACGGTCACACACCCCTAGTAACAAGATCTCTGACTTGAGTATTTTTGCCAATTTGGATAAGTCGACGATGTGGGATGCAACAAATGTCATTGCTGGAGACTGCTTGACTTGTTCCATTGTTGAAGTCTTCCATTTATTCTTTCGCAGATCGTGAGACTCGCGCACAAAACTGGTCAAGCTGTTGTGCCATGTCAGCGACTTGCAATGTCGTTCGAGGAACTTGGTAACTTGCTCAAGCATGTCTCGTTTGCTTTTTGATAAGTCGGTCCATTCATCAAACATCCCAGTGATGTTTTCTTTGTTGTAGCCCTGGCAATTGTGCAACACGAACAAAGACTGCAGAGCTTTCCGATGACCCACAAACAACTGCATCCCATCCATCGTGATAGCCGAGTCCATGAGCTGGCTCAGCATCTTCTCCAGGTGGTGCTTGATTCGGGCCACCAGCTTGGCTGTATAGCTACTTGCCTTGATGTCAGAGGTCTTCATTTTGAACTCACTCCACTCTTTGGCAATATTGAGAAGTTGCTGCCCCCCAGTCAGCAACTCTGTGTAAGCATCAGCCCCCTCCAAGAAGCCAAATGTAGTTCTACTGAACTGGTCCAGCAGGCTAAGCCCGAGATCCAGGTTCACTTTTGCCTCAATTGTAAATGCAGCAATCTGCAGAGCGTCTGCCAGATTGCCCTGTTGGCACCGCTTTGCAACCATATTCTCAAGGTGCTTCACTAGGAGCTGACGAAGTGGGTCCACTAGAGTGCTCAGAGGCATATCCGTCTCTACTACCAACTCCAGCGCCTCCGCTTTGTCAGCCGATTGCAACTTGGATTGACAGACACTCAGAGCGGGAGCAGTCAGCCAAGCGGTCGCTGAGAGCCGGTTGCCCTCTTGGAAGACTTGAACCAACCTCTTTGACATCAGCTTTCGCTGCAAGTAGTCGAACAGAGCATTCTTGTGAGATTTCTGGGCACTCCAATTATTTGCAGACTTGTACAGCTCATCCAGCAGCGCCAACATGTCTCCCAGCTCTAGGAACTGCTCGAGATTCCTGTTCTTCAGTAACGCCAAGCAGAGCTTATCTGAGCCGAGTGGCGACACTCGGCGAATTCACCATTGCACGCTGCTTGCACCTGGCTTTGCATGTGCTTGACTTCTTGACGTGTCGAAACTTGTTTGACATAATTGGCCAACAAATCTTTGATACCATTTTCGATCACACTATCGGGCTCTGTGATTGGAGCAAGAATTTGGATGATCTCTTGCAATGCATGCTCATTCTCCCAGAATGCCTTAAGCGATGGAAGTGCTTCAAGCATGTTACAGATGGCCTGTTCAACCTGAGGCATCGGAACAGACCACATTTCTCCCTGCTGTGCTTTCGACACCATCCCCTCGAGTACTTGCTTCATAGAGTTGTACGAAGGGACGGCTCTTATGAACATTTCAGCCAGGGGGTAAGGCCCTGGAGCGGCTTTCAGGTCGTGTGTGAGCATTTGACGAGAATCGATGTGGATAAACTCATTGTTGAATGCTTCTGTTTGCAGCTTGGGAGGTTGTGGGCCCTTCTTGGCAGCATTTGCAAATTGCTGGCATGCTGAACCTCTTTTGTTCAAGTTGGCCAGATTAGCAATGTGATTCAGCAGGGCAAAGCAGCGGAAAGTTTGAATATTGTTCGTCTGCATCAGCAAAGCTGCCACTGCTTCAATCGCCTGGTACACGACATCAGCGTTCTTTGGGTTTGTCAACAGGTCGTTTGCGTGCCCTGCAAATACTTGCTCACTCAACTCCAGTAGGTTGTCAGCAATGGTCAAAGATGCAGCCTGTTGGTCATTCTGGCTCGCTCCGACCAGGGGAGCAAGTGTAACCAGAAATGTCGTTGTCACCGCAGGACCATTTGCTTCGATTTGTGCAGCAAGGCTGGCAAGTTTAGCCAGATAGCACTGGTGATTGCACAGTGCCGAATTGAGCGACGTGTTTGCCATCTCAAACAGCACGAGGCTGTCCGTCAGAGTTGTCTTGCCCGCAATCACGCCTTGTTCCACCTCGTTCATGATGCACTCGGCAGCTTCTGAATGATGGGTGTGGACACGCACTTGGCTTGAGAGTGCAGGATCCAGTTCCGAGAAGGGGAATGTTGGGTGTGGGCCCGTGCACCATACATTCACTTTGGGTCTGTTCCCGGCAGCCTGCGCACACACAAACCCAATAGCTGATGTCAGTGCTGAAACTGCGCGACTCGTTCAGGCACCTGGAAGGTGCGCAGTGAAAGCACACAATCAGTTGTGCCCTTCTCACGAACCCATGCATCTCCCGATACCAGCGCCAGACAGTAGCTCTTGTCAGGCTTGTAGCTGCTGCCTGGGATTCGGATACTGCCCGACACAATAGCCGAGGCCGGGCTCAATCCATGCACAGGACTCATCCGAACTCGTGGGGCTTCAGCATCGCCAAACTCGTTCGAGTAGATCATCAGTTTGGTGTCGCCACTCGTCATGGGACTAAAGCCATAGAAAACAACTTCCACTTCGTCGCCCGTCTGCCTGGAGTTGGCCTTGGTCACTTTGGCAGTGCCGGCAGCTCCTGTGTGTCTCTTGGGCTTGGTTTTGTAGGGACTCCACTTGGTGCCATGCTCTTGAGTTCTGTTGCCGTTCGCTACTTCATGTCCCACAGCCATCGCAGCGAATTTGAGCAGCGTCGTATTGGCAGCTTGGGCCGCAGGCTCTACAGTATTGCCCAACTCACCAATCCGACTTTGAAGCTCACAGTATGCATTGAGCTTAGCGGACACATTTCTGACAACTCCGTCATCTGAGCAGCCTGGGATTAGCTTAACTGCTGCCATTGTGTTGGCCACGTCGACCGCTTGTCCCGCCGAGATAGTATTCCAGACAGCCGCGAAATCGTTCGGAGGTGATCCGCGGCCAGACCGGCGTGGATCAGTCCATGATGCTCTTCCTTCGCCGGAATTTGCTGATGGCTCTACGTAATACCAAGCATTCTTAAGCTTAGAATGCTGTTTACGGTAGTGGCCGGGAGGAAGCGGTGGATCGGGGGGGTCCGAATCCGAGAGCTCCTCGTAATTTTGTGTAACGTTGAGTTGCGGCTTGGTGGTAGCTGGTGGCTCCGGCACATTAGACCCGGGTTGTTCCGTACACCTCCCCATAGATGGCAATGTG
>Ga0138264_1048598_pt1 | contig 12051 bp, 9 predicted proteins | sample RNAICE20151115_FD_105273 | JGI IMG/M metagenome (GOLD analysis project Ga0138264, IMG submission 105273) | Metatranscriptomics of polar marine prokaryotic and eukaryotic communities from Arthur Harbor ice station, Antarctica -... | ecosystem: Environmental > Aquatic > Marine > Unclassified...
ACAGCGCTAGAATCTATATGATTAATCCCAGACCCCATAACTATTAAATGCTCTAAACAAGGGTTTTGAGCCAATAGCTGGTTCAGCTGGTTGTCTAGATAGCGTACGTTACCAAAAAATAAACTTTCATCAATGCGAAGGGCAATAACCTGGTCGCATTGTTCCACCTCATGGCGCTCAACATTGCGAAAATGTTCACTGCCCCTAATGGGCCCAACAATCGCTGTATGGGGGCGGCTTGTACGCCATAACATTAGCGAAATAGTGCTGACTACACCTGCCATAACACCTGCTTCTACGCCCACAAAAAGTACCATGCCAATAGTAATCATCATCGCTGCAACGTCGTGTTTACTGTACTTCCAAGTGAATTTTACCTCGTTGGGCTCAATTAATGTGAGTACAGCGACAACTATTGTTGCGCCAAGTACTGGCTTCGGCAGCAGCGCTAAGTATGGAGTAAGGTATAGGCTAGCTAAAGCAATACCAACAGCAGTAAACACACCTGCCATGGGAGTATGCGCGCCAGCATCATAGTTAACTACAGAGCGCGAAAACCCACCGGTCACGGCAAAGCCACCAGAGGCTGCAGAGGCCACGTTTGCAGCCCCTAAGCCTAATAGTTCATGGTTTGGATCAATTTGCTGTCGGCGTTTATTAGCCAAGGTTTGAGCCACAGAAATTGATTCAACATAACCAATTAAGCTAATCATAATGGCTGAAGGCATCAAAGTAGAGACTAACAACCCACTTAATTTAGGCCATGCCAGTGTTGGCAGGCCTGATGGAATATTGCCTACAACTTTCAAACCTTGTTGATTTAAATCCAAATTCGAGACTAATAAAATAGAGATAATTACTGCGCTTACAGGCGCCATTTTGCTCACAGCAGATGCTGAATTTTTACTCATAAAGCGACATAAAAAGTGAATTAGGGGATTACGAGCCCACCATAAATATAGAATACTTATCAACCCCACAGCAACTGTAAGCAGGTGTGTGTCGCTACCATATAGTGCAAGTCCTTGGACTAACTCAGGCAAATTATGGCCAATTAAAGGAATGCCCAAGATATGTTTTAATTGGCCCAGAGCAATAAGAATGCCAGCGGCAGTAATAAAACCTGTTACTACAGGGCGGCCTAACAAATTAGCAATAAACCCTAACTTTAATAAGCCCATAAGGAACATCAGGATGCCCGACAACAGGGCTAAGGTCATAGACAATGTTAAGACGTCCAAACCGCTAGTGATATGTGCTAAACCCACCGCGTTAGCTGATAGAAGAGAAATAATTGCTACTGGGCCAACAGCTAAGGTGCGACTTGAACCAAATAGTGCATAGGCTAAAAGTGGCAGTATGCTTGCGTATAGTCCAGCAGCTGGAGGTAACCCTGCTAACATGGCGTAAGCCAAACTCTGGGGAATGAGCATTATAGTGACAATGATTGCGGCCATTATATCGGCGAACAACGTACTTTTATTGTAGGTTTTAAGCCATACCAATGCGGGTAAATTTTTTAGCGGATTCCATAGTGTTATTGTCACGTTTTTTAGGCGCCAAGTTGGTTAACAGGGATTTTAATATAGGCAATACCATTGTCTTCAGTCGGTGGCATATGGCCTGCTCGCATATTAATTTGTACTGAGGGTAACAGTAAGTTCGGTGCACTTAACTTTGCATCTCTTGCTGCACGCATGTTGATAAATTCTGCCTTAGTTTTACCCACTAGGTGAATGTTACTGGCTTTTGATTCAGCTACTGTTGTTTGCCAACGGTATTCACGGCCACCTGGAGCATAGTCATGACACATAAATAACCGGGTTTCATCTGGCAAATTTAAGATCTGTTCCATAGATTCGTACAAGGTGGAGGCATCACCGCCTGGGAAGTCACATCGTGCCGTTCCGTAATCAGGCATGAACAAGGTATCACCTACAAAACAAGCATCGCCTATTACAAAGCTCATACAAGCGGGCGTGTGGCCTGGCGTATGCAGCGCAGTCATGGACAAATTACCAATCTTTAATTCTTCATTAGGCGTTAATAAGTGGTCAAACTGACTACCATTGCGCACAAAACTATCTTCTACGCCAAATAAGTCACCAAACATTTCTTGTACATGTGTGATTTGATCACTAATTGCTATTGTTCCACCGAGTTGCTTTTGAATATAGGGCGCAGCAGACAAGTGATCTGCGTGGACATGGGTTTCTATTAACCAGACTATAGTTAGGCCTTGGTGCTTAATACTTGCAATTACTTTGTCTGCTGAGTCTGTGCGTGTGCGACCCATGTTGGCATCGTAGTCTAATACAGTGTCAATCACTGCGCATTTTTTTGTATCTGGGTCTGCGATGACATAGGTTACGGTGAATGTGGCTTCATCAAAAAAGGCAGTAATCTTCGGTTTAGCCTGAGTCATGGTGTCTCCAAGTGCGTTATTTGGTTAACTTAGGGGTATGTTAAGGCTATTTACTTGAAAAATCAAATAAGGTTATAACCTTATTCTTTTAATTCATAAGGGTTTGTGAGGGTTAATTGCTCAAGGCGATATATTTTGTTAACATGTTAATTATAAATTAAACTAAGGGTTCAATTTTACTTAAAAATTATTTTTAAAGTTAATTCTTTATGTATTTTTTTCTATAAAAAGGCCTTACCTTTGCTCGGTTAAAGCCTATAATAAGGCCTTACATTTTACTGCCAATTTGGAACCCAGATATGTCCACAGATGCTTTTAATGCACGTGAATTTCGTGACGCCTTGTCATCATTTGCTACAGGCGTCACTGTAGTCACCTGCCTAGACTCAAATGGAGAGCCTGTTGGCGCTACGGCTAGTAGCTTTAACTCTGTGTCTATGGATCCTCCATTAATTTTGTGGAGTATTACCAAGACTGCCTACAGTGCTGATGCGTTTATTAATGCTAAACACTTTATCGTTAATGTGTTGAGTGCAGAGCAGGTAGATATTTCCAACAAATTTGCCCGCAGTGGCATCGACAAGTTTGCAGATGTTGTTGTAGAACCTGGTATTGGTGGCGTCCCCATATTGCCAGGTAGTATAACGTGCTTTGAATGTGAAGCTTGGGCCACCTATGATGGCGGAGACCACGAAATAATTGTTGGGCAAGTGAAAGGCTTGCGCAGTGCAGTAGGTTCTGGATTAGTGTTTTACCGGGGAGCTTATGCTACTGCGGAAGCAATTCCTACCTTGGCCTCAGTAGAAAGCAATGACGTGAGCCACTTTATTGACAACTACTTGTTGTATTTCATGTCACGAGCCACTCATCAAATGGGTGAAGAGTTTCATCAATTAGTGGTAGATGATGGCCTTACAACTAAAGAATGGCGAGTATTGGCGTGTTTATATAATGAAAACAGCACGAGTTTAGCTGACCTTTCTAAGCGCACTATGGTAGACCAAGCCACTTTGTTGGAGCTGTCTATGGATTTGCAAAAACAAAACATGGCTCGTGTTCAACACCTAGACGCAGGTACTAAAATCACTGGCACAGGAGTGGGTCAGGAGCGAGTAGAGCATTTGATTAAAGAGTGTCAAACTGCAGAAAGTAATGCTTTGGAGGGGTTAGACAGCGGTGCAGCAGAAACCTTAAAGGCCATGCTAAAGCGCATTATAAAAAATACTGATTAAATACAGGTCAGTTTGGTTCGCTTGGGTTAAAACCAGACTTGGTGGGTAAAAGATTACCATAATTTGGCTTGCGCTTTTGACCTTTGCTCGTCATTGCTTCCAGCATATCTACTTCGGGCTGAAACATGCCTGCCTGCCAAGTTGCTTGATAATTTAGAGCATTAGAAATATCGTGGTCACGCCCATAATTCATTATTTCTTTGCAACCGTGAACAGCTACCGGTGAATGATTAGCGATCGTTTCAGCTATGTCCATCACCGCGCTTAGCATGGTCTCCGCGTCTCCCATAACTTGATTAACTAAGCCACTTGCCAAGGCCTCTTGGCTCATCATTCGACGCCCTGTGTAGGCTAACTCTTTGGCTAAACCTGGTGCAATAAGCCTAGGTAAGCGTTGTAAAGTCCCCAAGTCTGCTGCCATTCCCAAGCGAATTTCTTCTATGCTTACAAAGGCATCTTCACTCATGTAACGGCAGTCACATGCACACACTAAGTCTAAGGCACCACCAATAGCGCCGCCTTGGATAGCTGCCAACACAGGAATACGCATATTTTCTACACTGCTAATAATGGCTTGCAACTGCAATACTAGTTGGCGCACGTGTTCGTTACTACGGGCGTGGTCTTTAGTGCGTTTAAGAGCACCGCTGGTAAATACGGCTAAATCCATGCCTGCGCAAAAATGTTTTCCTTCGCCACTAATAACTAATACCCGGGCTTGAGCACCTTCATTGATCGCTTTAATGGCGCAGGGGAATTCTTGCCAAAATGCTACCGTCATGGAATTGTATGTTTGCGGCCGATTAAACCGTAAATGGGCCACATGGTTGCTAAAGGTTAGGTCAAAACTAGTGTATTCCATAATCTGTGCCCTATAGTTTAATCGCCAGTAACGTACCTTGGCGAATTGCACGCTTGGCATCTAATTCAGAAGCTTTATCAGCACCACCAATGAGATGATATTCGCGCTTTAAGCCATTACATAAGCTTTGGTTGGGGTCTTGTCCTGCACATACAATAATATGGTCAACGTCTAAAACTTGTGCCTCTCCGGCAACAGTTAAGTGCAGGCCTTGGTCATCAATGGCCTGGTATTCACAACCAGCTAGCATGTTCACTTGTTTTTGTTGTAAACCTGTGCGGTGTATCCAACCTGTGGTTTTTCCTAAACCAGCACCCACTTTGCTATGTTTACGTTGTAATAAATAAATCTCTCGCGGCGAAGGTTCTATATTTTGTGTTATGCCTGCTACACCACCACGGGCTTGCATCGTCATATCAATGCCCCATTGAGACATAAACTGCTCAATGTCTTTACTGGGTTCACACTTACCATGGGTTAAAAATTCCGCCACATCAAACCCTATGCCTCCAGCACCAATAATGGCTACCTTTAGACCAACCTTTGCACCCTTAATGACATCTAAGTAGTTGAGCACTTTAGCATGGTCATAGCCCGGGAGGTCTAGGTCTCGTGGGCTAATACCTGTTGCCACAACAAGTTCGTCTGCCTGCAGGTCGTTTAACTGCGCAGTAGTTAACATGGTGTTTAGCTTCACATCTACGTTAAGCTCTTTTAGTCTTACCCCAAAATAGCGTAGGGTTTCAGAAAATTCTTCTTTGCCAGGGATCTTTTAGCAATATTGAATTGGCCACCAATTTCATCGTTAGCATCATATAAAGTGACACTATGGCCACGTTCCGCTGCAGTGACGGCACAGGCTAAACCGGCAGGGCCTGCACCTATAATGGCAACAGTTTTTTTAGCCTGAGTTGGCTTAATTATAATGCGAGTTTCTTCACACGCCCGTGGGTTAACTAAACAGCTACTAAGTTTGCCATTAAAAATATGATCCAGGCAGGCTTGGTTGCATCCAATACAGGTGTTAATTCGCTCTGCTTGCCCTGCGGCAGCTTTATTGACAAATTCTGGGTCAGCCAAAAAGGGACGTGCCATAGAAATGAGATCGGCATCGCCATTAGCCAAAACACGTTCGGCCACTTCGGGTGTGTTAATCCGGTTAGAGGTGATAACAGGAACAGTGAGGTGTTTGCGCACTCGATGAGTCACCCAAGTAAACGCAGCCCGTGGAACTTTAGTTGCAATGGTAGGAATGCGGGCTTCATGCCAACCAATACCGGTATTAATCATGCTTGCACCGGCTTGCTCAATCGCTTGGCCTAACTGAACTACCTCGTCCAAATTACTGCCTTCAGGAACTAGATCTAGCATGGAAAGCCGGTAAATAATGATAAATTTTTCACCCACGGCAGCGCGCACACGTTTTACAACTTCAATGGCAAGGCGAGTGCGGTTATCATAGCTGCCTCCCCATTCATCACCGCGTTGATTAGTCCGTGTAACGATAAACTGATTTAAAAAATAGCCCTCACTACCCATGATCTATACGCCATCATAACCCGCACTTTGAGCTAAACGAGCACTGTTGGCGAAGTCTTCTATTTGTTGCTCAATGTCTTCACTAGCCACTTCTGCTGGGGTAAAGGGATTAATAGGTGCTTTAATAGCCGATGGGGCGATGGCATTTGGGGTATAGGCATAGCGACCAGTATGCAGGATTTGCATACAAATTTTGCTACCAGCTTTGTGCACTGCTTTGGTTATCAGCTGGTGGTTAGCCACTTTATCTGCATTATCTAGCGCTGCAGCACCCACAAATGTTAAGCCTTGTTGGTTTGGCGATATTCCCCCTGTCACAATAAGGCCTACACCACCGCGGGCACGTTCCGCAAAATACTCTGCGAGGCGCTCAAAACCATGTTTGGCTTCTTCTAGGCCAGTGTGCATAGAACCCATGATGACGCGGTTTTTTAATGTAGTAAAACCCAAGTCTAATGGGGCTAATAAATGAGGATAGGGTGCAGCAGGTGCAGAAGCAGTCATAATTAAAACACTTGTTTGGTCAAGAGGCTGTCAGGTTAGGGCCTGCAGCCCATCGGGTCAAGTTATGAGTGGTTCATGACTAAAAGGTCAATCATTCTCTTGTTTTTTATAAGGCAAGGCTGTTTTTGCCCATTTCATGTATTCTTCTATTTGTTTAGCTTCTGTTTCACAGTACTGTTTAATAGCATCATTAAAACCAGGTTCTGCTAAATAGTGGTAAGAATGGGTATGTTGAGGTACAAATCCACGGGCAAGTTTATGCTCACCTTGGGCGCCTGCATCAAAATGGGGAATGCTTTTTGCAATGCAATAATCTATCCCTTGGTAATAACAGGTTTCAAAGTGGAGAAAATCTATTTCTTCAAAACAACCCCAATAACGTCCATAAAGTGTTTTATCGTCAACAAAAAACAGTGCATAGGCGAGGGGAGATTGTTGATTTGATGCGGTCACCAGTAATAGGTTTTCTGGCATTTGGGTGAGTAACTGACAAAAGAATTCATAGGTTAAATAACCTTGTTGGCTGCGTTTCAAGTAAGTGCTCTGATAGCAGGCATAAAACTCTTTAAGGCTTGTAGACTTATATCATTACCTTGTTGCCAGGTAAATGTGATGCCTTGTTCGGCAATCATTCGGCGTTCTTTATTGATGGACTTTCGCTTGCGTGAGGTAAGCCTGGCAGTAAAGTCTGCAAATTCATTATAGTGCTCATTGTACCAATGATATTGGCAGCCAGAGCGTTGATGCCAAGATTGTTCTTGAGCAGGTTGCCAATCTGGTTGTTGAGCAAACAGCCAGTGCCAGCTGCTCAACTTTAACTGAGCACATAAATTGGGTAATTGCTGGCTCAAAAAGGTAAGAACCTTGGTTAAATCTGCACCTTCAGCTAGCAATATTCGTGGGCCAGCACAAGGCGTAAAAGGAACGGCACTAATAAGCTTAGGGTAATATTCTAAACCATAGCGGTGATAAGCATTTGCCCACTCAAAATCGAATACATACTCTCCCCGAGAATGAGTTTTAACATAGCTAGGGATAAGGGCTAGGGGTAGGCCGTGTTCTGTAATTTCAAGGTGCAAAGGCTGCCAACCGCTTTGATCACCCACGCTGCCACTTTGTTCTAAGGCAGCATGGAACGCATAGTGGCTAAAGGGATCTGCCGCAAGAGAAAGGTATTGCTGCCAATGACTTTGGTCTAATTTAAGGGTGCTGGGGTGAATATGAAGTTGCATGAAATGTGGCACAAGGGTAGCTAAAGCGTGAAAATGGATAATGCTAGAGTGAGCATACAATAACACTATGAATTACTACAGTGGTAAGGTGACGTTAACGATGATTTTCTCATTTATTAAAGGGCCCTGTGGGAATTTAATGCATAAACTGATAACGTCAGCATGGGCCTAATGTAACGCTACCTATGTCATGCTTTAGTTAATAGGCTATTTGACCCAGTAGCGTCACAGGTTCTAAGCTAACAGTAATTAATAGTTCTAGTTAGATCTAGATGACTTTAGACGATTTTTACAATACGAGATTACTATGCAATTCAATGGTATATATGTCCCCATCATTACTCCTTTTAATGACGATTTTTCAATTAATGAAGCAGGCTTTGCTGCAATTATAGAGGGCGTCGTTTCCTCTGGGGTGCAGGGCATTATTGTTGGTGGTACCACAGGTGAATATTATGCTTTGGACAAAGCTGAACGAGTACGCACCTTCACTCTGGCGAAAGAGGCCATAGGTGGCCGCGTGCCATTAATCGCTGGTGTGGGGGCGTTACGCACAGAAGATGCTGTTTACTTTGCTCAACAGGCAAATAAAGTAGGTGTAGATTGCCTGTTGTTGGGCACCCCTTATTATGCCATCCCTACATCCGAAGAATTGGTAAGCCATTGTTTAGCAGTAGAGCGAGCCACTGATTTACCTATTATGTTGTATAACTTTCCTGACCGCACAGGTGCGCCGCTAGATGAGGCGTGTTTGGAACAGTTAAGCTTGCGGCCTAATTTCTGTGCGATTAAAGAAAGTAGTGGCGACATCAACCGGTTGCATTTATTGGCGAGTCGTTTTCCCCATATTCAACTTAGCTGTGGTACAGACGATCAGGCGTTAGAATTTTTTGCTTGGGGAGCTCACAGTTGGGTGGCAGGTGCCGCTAACTTTTTACCCAAAGAACACTATGCGCTCTACCACGCTTGTGCAGTGGAACATGATTTTGTTAAAGGCCGAAAGATAATGGAGGCTTTGCTACCGCTAATGCAAACCCTTGAGCAAGGTGGGAAATTTGTTCAGGGCATCAAATATGGTTGTCAGCTAGAGGGCATTATTGCAGGCCCCGTGCGCAAACCTTTGCAAGACATGAATAATGAACTCAAACGTGAGTTTGAAGTCACTGTGCGCACTGTTAAAAGTACCATTGCACAAATTTGTAACCATTCTACTGTGGCATAAAACTATGTTAACTCAAACAGAATGCCTTGCTATCGCGACCCAGATCAATCTTCCATCGAATGCTCTAGCTAATGATACTTGTTATGGCCTGCATGCCTTTGTATTTGCGGGTAATGTCCGGGGCGCTGATAATGTAGCCCGCGCTATTAAAGTGGGTACTGTGAGTATTTATTGCTACAGTGAAGGGGATATCACTACTCTTTTTGGAGGATATAAATTGTCTGGCTTTGGTGGACGAGATAACTCACTGCAAGCCCATCACCAGTCCACGGAAACCAAAACTATTTGGTTAGATTTATCCACAGAGTCAGATGTGGAGATGGATTGGTGGCATTAGCTAAGCATCTGCCAAACTATGAAAATGACTGTGGGTGGTATAAAAGTCTGCCTGAAAGGGAAGCTAATGCCAGTCTACAGGGCAGCATAGAAACAGACATTGTGGTGATCGGTGCTGGTTTTACTGGCCTTGCTGCGGCCCGGCGTTTGGCAGAACTTGCACCAGATAAACACATTGTACTTTTGGATGCTTTGTCTATTGGTATGGCCTCGTCAGGGCGAAATTCAGGGTTCATGATTGATTTGCCCCACACTTTGAACAGCCATGCCTACACAGCGGATCCAGCTAGTGATCGAAATATGATTGCTTTTAATCGCTCAGGTATTGCCTATGCCAAGGCAGTAGTTGAACAGCATGGTATTAAATGTGATTGGAGCGAGACGGGAAAAATACATGGTGCTACCTCTGCTACTGGTAGTAAAAGCCTGCTAGCTTATGGTAAAGGTTTGTCTAGTCTAGACGAGCCTTTTAGTCTGTTGTCAAAACAGAAAATGCAAGAAATCACTGGTATGGACTACTATCACAGTGGGGTGTTTACCCCGGGAACAGTCACTATGCAACCGGCAGCCTTTGTGCGCGGTTGCGCAGACCATTTGCCAGCTAATGTGAGTGTGTATGAACATACTCCTGTAACTGAATATATTTGGGGTAGCCTAGTAACATCCCATGTTTTGACTACTCCTAATGGCCAAGTGACTGCACCGCAAGTACTGTTATGTAATAATGGATTCGCCCAAAGCTTTGGCCAACAAAAAGGCCGGTTAGTGCATGTGTGTACCTACGGCAGTATGACTGCACCTATGAATGAAGATCAACAAACGCGTTTGGGGGGCAACAAAAGTTGGGGGCTAATTCCATCACACCCAGCTGGAGCTACACTGCGTCGAACTAAAGATCAGCGGTTACTCATTCGTAGTGTGTTTACGTGTAATCCCAGCCTAAAATACCAAAAATCTCAGTTGCAACGGATAAAAGCGCAACACCAAAGCAGCTTCAAACGCCGCTTTCACATGTTGCCAGAAATAGAGTTTGAAGACACATGGGGCGGCTTATTGTGCATGTCGAGCAACGACGCTAGCTATTTTGGCCAATGCCATGCCAATGTATTCGCAGCTGTGTGCCAAAATGGTTTAGGTATAGCTCGGGGTGCTGCCGCGGGTAAACTATTAGCAGAATTGGCACTGGGTCAAGACAGTGAGCTGCTCCAACAGCAGCTTGCGCAAGCTGGTCCAAGCTGGTTGCCACCGCAACCATTCACCAACCTTGGGGTGAGTGCTACCATAGCTATGCACGAGATGAGGGCAGGCCGGGAGGCCTGATGTTTTACTTACCTGCCAAATTACATATGATTTTCGACGCCTGGACAATAAGTCCAATCCGCCTTGGGATAGTAACGCCTTATCAATTCATAAACCTTAGGATCATTTTCCTTTATCCATTCTCTTGAATAGTGAGAGTTTTTAAATCTGGGCCCTCGATTCATAATATAACCCTCTACTGCAGTTGCCCAATACTCTCCAACTAAGTGGGAAATATCTTGCTCCTCTCCATCTTTAAGGTGTTGCTCAAAGTCTCCATAAATGCCCCGCTCAATTGCAGAAAGAGCGAGATCATTGATCCTTTCATAGAAGTAAGTTTCATTTGTTGTTTCAAATACAATATGGTTCAAAGAGTGAACCAATTCATGAATGACTGGATTTCCTCCAGTATCCCAATTCCCTGGAAAACAAACCCAGCTTGCATTCGCAGTCATTGAAGTATCAGTCAGACCCATCGAAAAGCCGCCAGGCTCCTCTTCATTTGAGTATTCTGGCAATACAGATGTATTGCTATCAGGTCCATAGAATAGAGAAATACGTGCCTCATTCTGCTTTAATTTTTCTCTTACCCCAGGCCACTCTGAAGTCAGATACATAACAGCATCATATGAAGAATAAAAAGCGCCATCAGGGACATCACTACCACCTACAATAATGACACCTCCAGCTGCTATATATTTCTTATAGTGACTTAACCCTCTAGGACTTGGCGACTTGATTACCTTTCTGCCAGTTTTAATATAGGGAAAGCTCTCCCAGCTCCCTGCAAATCCAGACCACTCTTTCCCTCTTCCCCATAACACGCTTGATGAAATCAGCACTTCTCTTATTGTTCCAGATCCCAAATGAGCATTACATAATGCATTCTCAAAATTCTCATAATCCTTCCAATCAATTTCCTGACCATCTACTTTTGCAAAATTCTTAGGTCGGAATTTTGTTGCTATTTGATACAACTCATTATAAAGCCATAATGAAAAAGGCCCATTGCGTGCAACGCTGCCAGATTTTGAGACAAATGAATAAAGTCTATTATTTTTAACGTCAAAATCAGCATCAGCATGAAGATTAATGTAATGCTGAATGTTATTAACAACTACTTGGTCTTTAAAAAGATTGTTGCACTGTTTTTTTGATGGACTCGATTCATTTTTATGTTCATCTAAAACTTTAAGCCCATGATCTGTTGAACTGCTATTAATCTTAGTTGTTGAGCTTGGAATTCTGGCAAGTTCACTGCCACAACTCAACCCTCTCTTTTTAGCCTCTTGAAGGTACTGAAGATCACCCTGTTGGCTTAAAGAAAGCCTGCACACAGTCTTATCAGACCAACCTGATAGATCTTGAGATACTGCGTGGGTTGCCAAAGACGATGCGAT
>Ga0138264_1328428_pt1 | contig 11288 bp, 9 predicted proteins | sample RNAICE20151115_FD_105273 | JGI IMG/M metagenome (GOLD analysis project Ga0138264, IMG submission 105273) | Metatranscriptomics of polar marine prokaryotic and eukaryotic communities from Arthur Harbor ice station, Antarctica -... | ecosystem: Environmental > Aquatic > Marine > Unclassified...
CAAATTAGTGTGGCTAGTAAAATAAGTGAGGAATGTACATCTATTGAGGCAAGAAAAATAAAGGGCCTGTTTGCCTTACTTCAGATTAAGAGTGTAGCCAAAGGACTTGGGTATACTGATAATGAAATTAACGAGTTTGTAAGTAGCGAAGAAAATAAGAAAAAATTAAAAAATGAAACTGATGTTTATTTGTTGGACAATGGAGTTGATCTTAATAACGTTAAGACCGTCTGCTTGTTTGGTCAGAGCGAAATTGATCAAGAAACAACAATTGGTTCATTGCTGAGGATTAAATAATAATATGGCCGATCTACGTAAAATAATTATTGATGACCTGGAAGTGGAAGTTGATCCTGCTATGACTCTCCTTCAAGCTTGTGAGGTGGCTTCCATTGAAGTTCCGCGGTTTTGTTATCATGAACGATTATCGATAGCAGGAAATTGTAGAATGTGCCTAGTGGAAGTTGTTGGTGGCCCCCCTAAACCCACAGCATCTTGTGCTATGCAAGTACGTGATTTGCGACCTGGACCAAATGGTGAAGCTCCAATTATTAAAACAAAGTCACCAATGGTTAAAAAAGCGCGTGAAGGGGTTATGGAGTTTTTATTAATAAACCATCCACTTGATTGTCCTATTTGTGATCAAGGTGGTGAGTGTGATTTACAAGACCAGGCTATGGCCTATGGAGTAGACTTTAGTCGCTTTAGAGAAGCAAAAAGAGCTACTGAAGATCTTGATTTAGGTCCTCTTGTTGAAACTCATATGACTCGATGTATCTCCTGCACTCGATGCGTGAGGTTTACCAGTGAAGTAGCAGGTATTACGCAGATGGGCCAAACTGGTCGTGGTGAAGATGCAGAAATTACAAGCTATTTGGGTGAAACACTACAGTCGAATCTGCAAGGGAATATAATTGATTTATGTCCAGTTGGAGCTCTAACTTCGAAGCCTTATTCCTTTACTGCACGATCTTGGGAACTGAAAAAAACTGAAACCATAGATGTTATGGATGCTATGGGAGCTTCTATCCGTGTTGACACTAAGGGTAGAGAAGTAATGAGAATTTTGCCTTTAAATCATGATGGTGTGAATGAAGAGTGGATTTCAGATAAAACACGGTTTGTTTGGGATGGGTTAAGAAGGCAGAGGCTAGATAAACCCTACATTCGTGATAATGGTAAATTACGCGTGGCTACTTGGCCAGAAGCCTTGAAACTAGCTAGTGCTAGAATGAAAAATAGTAAAGTTCTGGCGTTGGCTGGGGATTTGGCGCCTGTAGAGGCCATGTTTGCCTTGAAGGAGTTGATTAAAAATTTGAATGGTAAGTGTGAGAGCCGAACAGATGGTGTTAAATTACCAAAAGGCTCTCGTGGTGGCTATGCTGGCACGGCGTGTATTGAAGACGTAGATCATGCGGAGCATATCCTAATAATTGGAAGTAATCCGCGCGTAGAGGCGCCCGTATTTAATGCTCGAATTAGAAAGGCTTGGGCTCAAGGTGCTGATATCGAGTTGGTTGGACAGGAAGTGGACCTTACTTATGAATATGATTACTTAGGTAGTGATAGATCCGCATTGAAAAAATTATTGAAGCGTTCATTAAATTCTGAAATAAAAATTAAGAATAGTCTTATCATTGTTGGTATGGGTGCATTAATTGATGAAGATGGTTATGGGGTTTTATCTCTGATTCAAGAAATTTCAGAGGTTACTGATAGCAGAATACTAATGTTACATACGGCGGCAAGCCGAGTTGGGGCAATGGATATTGGATTTTCATGTGATGATAATTTAAGTGAAACTGTTCAAGAATCTGAGGTAATATTTAGTTTGGGCATGGATGAGTTTGATATAGATCCTGGTCCATTCGTAATTTACCAAGGTAGTCATGGTGACCGGGGGGCACATCGCGCTGATATTATTTTTCCATCAGCAGCGTATACGGAGGAATCTGGATTATTTGTTAATATGGAGGGTAGGGCTCAATTGGCTCAAAGAGCAAACTTTGCTCCAGGTGAAGCAAAAGAAAACTGGGCTATTTTGCGGGCATTATCTAATGAGTTAGACGAAAAACTTCCTTATAATAGCTTGATAGAACTTAGGCGGTTGTTATTTGAAGAATTTCCTCACTTAAAGGATATTGGTATAGTAGCAAAAAAAGAGCTTAAAACATTAGAAAAATCTAATTTAAAATCTGTTAAATTCAGAAATATAATAGAAGACTTTTATCTAACTAATCCAATCGCCCGCTCTTCTGAAGTAATGGCTGAGTTGTCTTCTATAACTAGGTCTAAAGATATGAAGGTAGCAGCTGAATAATTGTAAGAAATCAAATAAAAACGATGGTGTTTAACTTTCATATGCTATTTATAGCATGTAAAAATAAGCAGCTAAATATATGTTTAAGAGGTTAAATTGATACTCATTTTAGAAAAATTATATTTGAACAATAATTTAATTGAGCAATGTTATGTATGAGTTTTTCACAGAAAGCTATTTTGGTATTTTTTTGTTAATTTTAAGCCAATGTCTTTTAGTTATCATTTGTGTTTTAATCAGCCTTGCCTTTTTAATGTATGCAGATCGAAAGATTTGGGCTGCAGTGCAAATGCGAAAAGGCCCAAATGTGGTGGGGGCTTTTGGGCTACTTCAGAGTTTTGCCGATTTTCTAAAATATATTGTAAAAGAAGTGATTATTCCAGCTGGAGCAGACAAACCAGTTTTCCTTTTAGCTCCTTTGTTAGCATTCATCTTGCCTGTTATCTCCTGGGCTGTAATTCCGTTTAATGATGGCTGGGTTATATCAAATATGAACGTTGCGGTTTTATATATTTTTGGCATAGGTTCTTTAGAAGTCTACGGTGTGATAATGGGGGGTTGGGCATCAAATTCGAAATACCCTTTTCTGGGATCGCTTCGGTCGGCTGCTCAAATGATATCTTATGAAGTTTCAATTGGATTTATTATTATTGGTATAATTATTTCCACAGGATCTCTGAACTTTGGAGACATTGTTAGAGCTCAAGATGGGAGTTTTGGTTTACTTAATTGGTATTGGTTACCACATTTTCCAATGGTATTTTTATTCTTTATATCTGCTCTTGCAGAAACGAATAGGCCACCTTTCGATTTACCAGAGGCTGAGGCAGAATTAGTTGCAGGATACCAAGTAGAATATTCGTCAACGCCGTTTTTATTATTTATGATAGGTGAGTTAATGGCAGTATGGCTCATGTGCGCTATCATGGCTCTGATATTCTTTGGAGGTTGGTTGTCTCCAATTCCAGGCATTGGAGATAGTATTTTTTGGTTTATAGCAAAGATGTTTGCAATATTTTTCATGTTTGCAATGGTTAAGGCAATAGTGCCAAGATATCGATATGATCAACTCATGCGAATTGGTTGGAAAGTCTTTTTACCTTTATCTTTGGCTTGGGTCGTAATAGTTGCTTTGTTTGCAAAATATGAAGTATTTGGTGGGTTTTATGCTCGCTGGGCGATTGGGAGTTAATAATGTCAAAAATAGATTATGGACGAGCTGCTAAATATTTTTTGCTGCTAGATTTTTTAAATGGTTTTAGATTAGGTTTTAAATATTTTTTTGCTCCCAAAAGTACATTGAATTATCCACATGAAAAAGGATATTTGTCTTCAAGGTTTAGAGGAGAACATGCTTTAAGAAGGTATCCAAATGGAGAGGAGAGATGTATTGCTTGCAAACTTTGCGAAGCAGTTTGTCCTGCGCAAGCGATAACTATCGATGCTGAACCTCGTGAGGATGGAAGTAGACGCACCACGCGATATGATATTGATATGACCAAATGTATTTATTGTGGATTTTGTCAGGAAGCCTGTCCTGTTGATGCTATTGTTGAGGGCCCAAATTTTGAATTTTCTACTGAAACTAGAGAAGAGCTTTTTTATGATAAAAATAAATTGCTTGAAAATGGAGATCGCTGGGAAGCAGAAATTGCACGAAATTTAGAGTTGGACGCACCGTATCGATAAAGACGATGTATGATTTAACTAAGGTTTTTAAAGGAAATTAATTATGGAATTGACTGCATTAGCATTTTATCTTTTTGCGATAGTTTCTATTTGCTCTGCCATTTTTGTAACTCTTTCGCGTCATCCGGTGCATTCGGTGTTATGGCTTATATTGGCCTTTTTAAGCTCTGCTGGATTGTTTGTTTTATTAGGTGCTGAATTCTTAGCTATGTTGCTAATTATAATTTATGTTGGTGCGGTAGCTGTTCTATTTTTGTTTGTTGTAATGATGTTAAACGTAGATTTTGCGGCATTAAAAGCAGATATGGCCAAATTTTTACCGATTGGTCTACTAATGGGAATAGTAATTTTGATTGAATTGGGTTTGGTTTTTGGTGATTGGAAATTTGCAAATAATTCTTTAGATTTAAGAGTGGCAATTACCCCTCCACTGCATGAAGTGCATAATACAGAAGCTCTTGGTTTATTGATCTATGATGAATTTATTTATCTGTTTCAGGCATCTGGGCTCATTCTATTGGTAGCAATGATTGGAGCGATTGTTTTAACAATGAGGCATAGAAAAGGTATTAAGCGACAAAATGTAATGGAGCAAATGAGCAGGGATCCGTCCACTGCAATGGAATTAAAAGACGTTAAGTCAGGACAGGGATTGTAAAATGATTACTTTAGAACATTATCTTACGGTAGCATCTGTCCTTTTTGTTGTAGGAATATTTGGGATATTCTTAAATCGAAAAAATGTAATTGTTATTTTGATGTCAATTGAATTAATGTTGTTGGCTGTGAATATAAATTTTGTGGCATTTTCTTCGTTTCTTGGTGATTTAGTTGGTCAAGTTTTTTCATTATTTATACTGACCGTTGCTGCTGCTGAAGCAGCAATTGGTTTAGCAATTCTTGTCTGTTTTTTTCGGGTGCGTGGTACAATTGCAGTCGAAGAAATTAATTCGATGAAAGGATAGTCAATGGAACAACTAGTCCTTTTCTCACCTCTTCTGGGTGCTATAATCTGTGGTTTTGGTCATCGATATATAGGTGAGATGACAGCTACTATTATTGCCACAAGTCTTTTGTTCTTTGCAGCTTTCCTAAGCTGGATTATTTTTATTAATTTCCAGGGCAACACTGAGCAGATCTATATAATGAGATGGATTCAAAGTGGAGAGTTATCCTCTTTTTGGGCTATTAGATTAGATCGTTTAACTACAATCATGTTGGTTGTTGTTAATACTGTCTCAGCGTTAGTGCACTTATACTCTTTTGGCTACATGAAAGATGATCCTAACTGGAAACCAGAAGAGATATATAAACCAAGGTTTTTTGCTTATTTGAGCTTTTTTACCTTTGCTATGTTGATGTTGGTAACTTCTGATAATTTGTTACAGATGTTTTTTGGATGGGAGGGTGTGGGTGTAGCATCCTATCTTTTGATTGGATTTTATTGGCGGAAAGCCAGCGCAAATTCGGCAGCTATGAAAGCTTTTATTGTTAATCGCGTTGGTGATTTTGGTTTTGCATTAGGCATATTTGGATTATTTTATATGACTGGAAGTATAAACTTTACAGAGTTATTTGCGGCTGGCCCTACTTTGAAAGCATCTAATATAACTTTTCTTTGGATGGATATACAAGCAATCGAACTTTTAACATTTCTCTTATTTATAGGAGCTATGGGAAAGTCAGCTCAGCTATTCTTGCACACGTGGTTACCAGACGCTATGGAAGGTCCCACTCCAGTATCAGCCCTTATTCATGCTGCTACTATGGTAACTGCGGGTGTTTTCCTCGTTTGTAGAATGTCCCCTTTGTTTGAATATGCACCTGGTACCTTAGCTTTTGTAACTGTGGTTGGTGCAACTTCTGCTTTTATTGCAGCAACAATTGGTTTGGTTCAAAACGACATAAAAAGGGTCATCGCGTATTCTACCATGTCTCAACTTGGCTACATGTTTGCTGCTGCTGGGGTTGGGGCTTATCAAGCGGCAATGTTTCATTTGTTCACTCACGCGTTTTTCAAAGCCATGCTATTTTTAGGAGCTGGCTCAGTAATACACGCTATGCATCATGAGCAAGATATGCGTAACTATGGAGCTTTAAGAAAGAAAATTCCATACACATTCACTGCTATGATTATTGGCACTTTGGCAATTACTGGAGCTGGAATTCCTTTAACACACTTTGGATTTGCTGGGTTTTTATCAAAAGATGCGATTATTGAGAGTACATTTGCGGCACAAACTCTCGTTGGAAACTATGCATTTTGGTTATTGGTGATTGCAGCAGCAATGACTAGTTTTTATTCGTGGCGGTTGATATTTTTGACTTTTTATGGATCTCCACGTGGAGATATAGCAAAACATAGTCATGCACATGAAAGTCCATTAACAATGATTTTACCTTTAGCCGTGTTAGCAATAGGATCAATTCTGGCTGGGATGCTGTGGTTTGAAGATTTCTTTGGGCATCATTATAAAGAATTTTTTGACACAGCCGTTTACATGGGTTCAAAAAATCACGTTATTGAGAATGCTCATCATTTAAATAACTGGGTTAAAGCATCACCCTTTATAGCTATGCTTTCTGGGTTAATCATTAGTTGGGCATTTTATATAAAGTTTCCTACTTGGCCTTCGAGATTAGCAAATACTTTTCAACCTTTGCATTCGTTACTCTATAATAAGTATTACTTTGATGAAGCCTATAGTTTTATTTTTATCAAAGGCTCTAAGTTTTTAGGAAACCTTTTTTGGAAAATTGGGGATGGCAAGATTATTGATGGAGCACTAAATGGCTTAGCTCTTCGTTTTATCCCATTTATAACAAAAATGTCTAGCAAGGCACAATCTGGCTTTCTGTATCATTACGCATTTGCAATGTTTATTGGATTAGGGTTTCTACTTAGTTGGTTTGTAATTAGAGGCGTTAACTAATGAATAATATTCTTTCGATAGCTACCTTTATTCCATTGATAGCTGCCATTATCATGGGTGTGCTTTTACGAGGGGATGATAAATCTGCGCAAAATAGCGCTAAGTGGCTTGCTTTAACAGCTACCTTGGCAACCTTGCTTATTTCCCTTGCTATCATTTTTGGCTTTGATCCCCAAAATACAGAGTTTCAATTTGTTGAGGAACATAATTGGCTTTTAGGAATGAATTATAAAATGGGTGTTGATGGCATTAGTGTATTATTCGTTATGCTAACTACTTTTTTGATGCCGATCGTAATTGGAGCTTGTTGGACAGTTCAGTATAGAACCAAAGAATTCATGATGGCATTTTTAATTCTTGAAACTTTAATGTTGGGTGTTTTTTGTGCCCTAGACTTAGTCTTGTTTTACTTATTTTTTGAGGGTGGTTTAATTCCTATGTTCTTAATTGTGGGCATTTGGGGTGGTAAAAATCGAATTTATGCATCTTTTAAATTCTTTTTATATACACTTTTAGGCTCAGTTTTGATGTTAATTGCTATTTTGTATATGTGGATTGTTTCTGGCACGACAGATATTATCGAACTATTGAATTATGAATTTTCTACCTCATCTTTTGATTTACTTGGCTTTGAAATTATTGGGGGTGCTCAGACTATACTATGGGTAGCATTTTTTGCCTCGTTCGCAGTAAAAATGCCTATGTGGCCAGTTCATACTTGGTTGCCTGATGCACACGTGCAGGCACCAACCGCAGGGTCGGTTGTACTTGCAGCAATTCTACTAAAAATGGGTGGATATGGGTTTTTAAGATTTAGCCTTCCAATGTTTCCTATTGCTTCAGGTTTGATGATGGATTTCGTGTTGTGGCTTTCTGTTATAGCAATAATTTATACTTCGCTTGTTGCAATGGTCCAAGAAGATATGAAGAAATTAATAGCTTATTCATCTGTGGCGCATATGGGTTATGTAACTATGGGTATTTTCACACTAAACCAACAAGGGATAGATGGGGCCATTTTTCAAATGATTAGCCATGGCTTTGTATCAGGGGCTTTGTTTTTAATTGTTGGTGTTATTTACGATAGAATTCATACAAGAGAAATTAGTGCGTACGGTGGACTTGTGAATAGAATGCCAGCCTATGCACTAATATTTATGTTATTTACGATGGCAAATGTTGGCTTACCAGGAACAAGTGGTTTTGTAGGTGAACTTTTAACACTAATTGGTGTTTTCCAGGTTAATACTTGGGTAGCAGTATTTGCTACATTTGGTGTGGTTTTATCAGCAGCGTATGCTTTATGGCTTTATAGAAGGGTCGTATTTGGGGATTTAATTAAAGTTAGTTTGAAAAGTATAGGTGATTTAGATACTCGTGAGCGTCTTTTATTTGCACCTTTGATTTTGGCAACTTTAATTTTTGGTATCTACCCAAGCTTAATCATCGATATTATTGGTCCATCAGTAGAGTCTTTGATTCAAAATATTGAGGCGTCCCAATCTATGAAGTTGGTTCAAAACTAAGGATGTGTAATTATGCTTGTTAATAGCTTGACAATAGTTTTTTCAGAGCTTGCTCTTATTATATATATTCTAGCAAGTTTGATGTTTGCAGTTTATACAAAAAAAGATCAATTAACATCAAAGTTAATGTGGGTAACAGCATCGGTTATGATCGTGCTTGGAGCTTTAATTATATTATTGGGATCTGGCACTTCAAAAGCTTTTGGTGGTGCATTTATTGATGACGGGTTTGCTCGATATGCAAAAGTTGTTGTTTTGTGGTCATCTGCAATAATTTTAATAATAAGCAGGGATTATCTTACAAAAAATAATTTAATGAAATTTGAATATCCAATCCTTATAGGGTTGGCAGTAGTTGGAATGATGATGATGGTTTCAGCTGGAGATTTAATGTCATTATATATGGGTATAGAGTTACAATCCTTAGCGCTATACGTAATAGCTGCTTTTAATCGTGATAGTATTCGTTCTACTGAGGCGGGTTTGAAATACTTTGTATTGGGAGCGCTTTCATCTGGGTTGCTCTTATACGGTGCTTCATTAATTTATGGATTTTCGGGTACAACAAATTTCGATGGAATAGCTTTAGCACTTAATCAAGGGGAAATATCTCTAGGATTATTAATAGGATTGGTATTCTTAGCGACTGGTTTGGCGTTTAAAGTTTCGGCTGCCCCATTTCATATGTGGACACCTGACGTTTATGAAGGTGCACCAACACCAGTCACAGCTTTTTTTTGCTACTGCGCCAAAAGTGGCTGCAATGATCTTATTTACTCGAGTTGCATATGGAGCATTCGGGGAGATCAAATCTGATTGGCAACAAATTGTATCTTTTCTTGCAGTAGCCTCGATGTTTTTAGGATCGATAGCTGCTATAGGTCAGAAAGACATTAAGCGGATGATGGCTTATTCATCAATAGGACATATGGGTTTCGCGTTGGTTGGTTTGGCTAGTGGAACTGAAATAGGTGTTCAAGCATTGTTAATCTATATGTCAATTTATGTGATCATGAATATTGGTACTTTTGCATTTATATTGTCTATGGAAAAAGATGGCCATCCAGTAACAGAAATTTCTGCATTAAATATGTATTCTAGAGTTGATCCTCTTCGTGCATTAGCATTGATGATATTAATGTTTTCTCTTGCTGGTATACCCCCGATGGTTGGTTTTTTTGGAAAGTTTTATGTATTAAAAGCAGCAGTTGATGCAAATATGGCCTGGTTGGCAATTGCTGGGGTTATAGCTTCCGTCATCGGTGCCTTTTATTATTTAAGAATTGTTTATTTAATGTATTTTGGAGAAGAAAAAGATTTGTTAGATGGTAAAATGTCAACTTCTGGTTGGGTGATATTAATGGTGTCAGCTTTACTTATGATTTTGGGGGTCATAAATTTATTTGGAATAGAAGAAATAGCATTAGCTGCGGCTTCTACATTGTTTAATTAAATGGTTTCTTGGCCTGCAGGTTATGATCGCATTATTCTGAAAGAAACAGATAGCACAAATGCAGAGGCTATTAGGCGAATTGAATCTTTTAGTAAACCCACTTGGATTTTAACTGAGCTACAAACATCGGGGAAAGGCCGTCGAGGCCGTGCTTGGTTAATGCCAAAAGGTAATTTTGCAGCGACTTTAGTTTTAAAACCTCAAAGTTCTTTAAGACTTGCCGCCCTTCGATCTTTTGTAGCTTCTCTAGCCCTTCGGTCTGCATTTGTAATACACTGCGGAAGTAGTGATAAATTTAAACTAAAGTGGCCTAACGATGTTTTGTTAAGTGGAGGAAAGGTTGCTGGCATATTACTCGAAAGTATTGGTAAAGGAGATAAAGTAGATAGTCTTCTTATTGGAATTGGTGCTAATTTAGTGAACTCTCCAGAAATTCAGGAGGTTGATTTAAGTAGTGGGTCTCCAGTTAATATTATGGAAACACTTGGTCTGAATATCCCACCTATTGATTTTTTGACTACACTAGCTAATCAGTTTAAGGTTTATGATGATAAAATTCGGGAAAGAGGCTTTGATATAATTAGAACTGAATGGCTTTCTCATGCAGCTAAACTCAATCAAATGATAATTGCTCGGGTTGGTTCGTCCGAGATAAAAGGTATCTTTGAAAACATTGATGATGATGGTTCACTTATTTTAAACACTTCAGCGGGCATAAAGAAAATTGCAGCAGCCGATGTGTATTTTGAGGAGAACTGAGGGTGCTTTTAGCAATAGATGTCGGAAATACTAATACCGTATTTGCCGTTTATGATGATAATAACTTCTTAGTTGAATGGCGATGTGCTACTGAGGCTTCTAGAACGGCAGATGAATATTATGTTTGGTTAAGTTCATTAATTGAATTTCGGGGGCAAAAAATTTCAATATCAAGAGTTGTGATAAGCTCTGTTGTGCCACAGGTCATTTTTAATTTAACAGAACTTGGAAAAAAATATTTTGATTTTTTGCCACTAATAATTGGAAAAGCTAATTGTAAATTGCCTGTTGATGTTAGAGTTGATGAGGGTGCAAATGTGGGTGCAGACCGGATTGTCAATACAGTAGCAGCCTTTGATCGGTATGGGGGCAATTTAATAGTGGTTGATTTTGGAACTGCCACCACTTTTGATGTTGTTGATAATGATGGGGCTTATATTGGTGGGGTAATTGCTCCAGGAGTTAATTTAAGTGTAAAAGCTTTACATGAGGCTGCGGCTGCATTGCCTAATATTGATGTAGCACAGCCAAAAATATCGATTGGTACAAACACTATAGCATGTATGAAAAGTGGCATTTTTTGGGGTTATGTTGGGTTGGTTAAGGAG
>Ga0138264_1381568_pt1 | contig 11104 bp, 23 predicted proteins | sample RNAICE20151115_FD_105273 | JGI IMG/M metagenome (GOLD analysis project Ga0138264, IMG submission 105273) | Metatranscriptomics of polar marine prokaryotic and eukaryotic communities from Arthur Harbor ice station, Antarctica -... | ecosystem: Environmental > Aquatic > Marine > Unclassified...
ACGGAGGAGGAGAAGGACGTTCACCGGTAGGACGAAAACGACCGGTTACGCCTTGGGGTAAGCCTGCGCTTGGTGTCAAAACGCGTAATAATAATAAGCCAAGTGATATTTATATTGTAAGAAGAAGAAAATAAATATGGGACGCTCACTTCGTAAAGGCCCGTTTGTCGCATATCATTTATTAGAAAAGATTAATAAGATGAATGAAACGGGTAAAAAATCTACTGTCAAGACATGGTCACGTGCTTCAACAATTTTACCATCTATGGTAGGTCATACAATTGCTGTTTATAATGGAAAACAACATATTCCAGTATTTGTATCAGATCAAATTGTTGGACATAAATTGGGTGAATTTGCACCCACAAGAACTTTTCGTTCACATGTGAAAAGTGATAAAAAAGCACGCCGTTAAAATAAGTTTTATTAAATTTTATGACTGAAACTAATAACACAAGCACAGAAGCAAAAGCAGTGGGACGTTATATTCGTATGTCTCCTAGAAAAGTACGTCGTGTTTTAAACCAAATTCGAGGAAAAACTTATAAAGAAGCCTTAATGTTACTTGAATTTATGCCTTACAAAGCATGTGGTCCAGTTTGGCAGGTGATATATTCAGCCGCTGCCAATGCCGAACATAATTTCAACTTAAATAAAGAGAATCTTATAATAAGTGAAGCGTTTGCTGATCAAGGTCCTGTTTTTCGCCGTTTTAGACCACGTGCGCAAGGTCAAGGATACGGTATACGAAAACCGACTTTTCATATTGCAATAACAGTAAAAGAAAAAAGTTAATAATTTATTTAAATAAAAGGACATTCGTTTTGGGACAGAAAGTAAATCCATTAGGGTTTCGATTAGTAACGACGCAAAAACATCGTTCAGTTTGGTTTACCTCATTTGAAAACTATCCGGAATTAATTGAAGAAGATACAAACATTCGAACATTTTTTTGATAAAAAAAGCTAAAGATGCTGGAATTTCAAAAATTGAAATAAAACGTAATAGCAACTGCAATAAAATAGAGGTTATAGTATACAGTGCAAGACCTGGTGTTTTAGTTGGTAATTCAGGTACTGAGTTAACAAATATTTATACGAGTTTGCAAAGATTAATTTCTACTAATCGTCATATTACTGTTAATATTTGTGAAATAAAAAATCCTGATTCCGAAGCAATGTTATTAGGTGATTTTATAGTAGAACAATTAGAAAAAAGAATTGCATTTCGACGTGCTGTTAGAAAAGCAATTTTACGTGCACAAGCTGCTAATGTACCTGGAATTAAAGTACAAGTCTCAGGTAGATTGAATGGTGCAGAAATGGCTCGAACAGAGTGGATTCGAGAAGGTCGGGTTCCTTTACAAACATTACGAGCTGATATTGACTATGCTGAAAAACGAGCAAATACTATTTATGGCGTACTCGGAATCAAAGTCTGGTTATTCAAAGGCGAAGTAATATAAATTATAGCTATTATTTATTGAACTTAAAAAATTTATGCTTAGTCCAAAAAGAACAAAATTTAGAAAACAACATCGTGGTCGTATGAAAGGTCGAGCATATCGGAATAATAAGGTCTCGTTTGGTGATTTTGGATTACAATCTCAGGAATGTGGGTGGATTACTTCGCGTCAAATTGAAGCAACACGTCGAACTATCACCCGTTCCATTAAACGTGGTGGGAAATTATGGATTACTATTTTTCCAGATAAACCCGTCACTGCTCGTGCAGCTGAATCACGTATGGGATCAGGTAAAGGTGCTGTTGACTATTGGGTTGCTGTTATAAAACCGGGTACTATTTTGTTTGAATTAGGGGGGGTACCTCTTGAATTAGCACAACTATCTATGAAATTAGCAGCATATAAACTGCCTGTTAAGACAAAATTTATTACACGAGACAAGGAGTAATATGACTTTTTTTTTAAAACAAGCAGAACTTGAATCAATTTATTCACTACGAAATACTTATCCGGTACCCATAGAAAAACCTATATTGATTTTATCTGAAGAGTTAGTTGAATTGAGAATAAAAAAATCACTCGGCAAGCTTTTAAGCCGCATGAATTTAAGCATAAAAAACGCCAAATATCCCAACTACTGACTTTACGAAATCTAAAGAATAAACAAAATTAATTAATTCGTTAGGAAATTTATGGCAATCAAGGAAAAAATCGGTACGGTAGTAAGCACTAAAATGGATAAAACAATTGTTATTACGGTTGAAGAGCGATACCCTCATCCCCTTTATGGTAAAACAGTAAAAAAAACCCGACGTTTTATGGCTCATGATGAAAAAAATGAATGTTTATTGGGTGCTAAAGTCATCATTTTCGAAACTCGTCCATTAAGTCGAAAAAAAACGTTGGACGCTAAAACAGATTTTAAATAAAACAAAAATTTCTAATTAAGAATCATGATTCAACCTCAGACATACTTAACTGTAGCTGATAACACTGGCGCAAGAAAAATTATGTGTATTCGAATTCTTGGAAATAATAAACAATATGGGACTATTGGTGATGTTATAATTGGTGTTGTTAAAGAAGCAACACCAAACATGCCGGTTAAGCGTTCAGATATTGTTCGTGCTGTTGTTGTTCGAACACGCCAAACATTACGTAGAAAAGATGGAATGAGTATTCGTTTTGATGACAATGCGGCTGTTATCATAAATAAAGAAAATAATCCAAGGGGCACTCGAGTTTTTGGGCCCATTGCACGCGAAATTCGAGATAAAAGTTTTACAAAAATTGTTTCATTAGCCCCTGAAGTATTGTAAGGAATTAAAAATGAAAAAAATTAAAATTGGTGATAATGTCAAAGTAATCCTAGGCAAAGATAAAGGACAAATCGGAAAAATTAAAAGCCTATTTCATAAAAAAGGAAAGGTTATTATTGAAGGTATAAATACAAAAATTAAACATGTAAAACCTTCAAAAAAAGATGAAGTTGGAAAAGTTGTTCAATTTGATGCCCCATTAGATATTTCTAACATTATGTTATGTGATGAAAATGGAACAACGAGTAAATTCACTATCAAAATTCAAGAGGGTAAAAAAGTTCGAATTTTTAAAAAAACACAAAAATTAATATCATAAATTAAAAAACAAATGGTACAAAAGTTTAAAAATTTATACGAGGAAGAGGTTATTCCATACTTAAAAGATAATTTTAAGTATTCTAACATTCATCAAATTCCACGTATTGAAAAAATTCAAATTAATCGTGGATTGGGTAGTCTAGCTCAAAATACAAAAATACTTAAAAAAAGTGTTGAGGAATTTCGTTTAATTACAGGACAACAGCCACTCGTAACGAAAGCAAAAAAATCGATTTCTGGCTTTAAGCTACGTGAGGAGATGGAATTAGGTGTTACCGTTACTTTACGTCGTCAACGTATGTATTCTTTTTTAGATCGACTAATAAATTTAGCGTTACCAAGAATCCGAGATTTTCAAGGTTTAGATCCCAAAAAATTTGATAAATTTGGGAATTACACTTTTGGTATTACTGATCAATTAATATTTCCAGAAATTGAATATGAAAATGTCGACCAAAGTTTAGGTTTTAATATTACTATAACAACTTCAGCTCAAACTTCAAAAGAAGGTTTAGCTTTATTGAAAAAAATGGGTCTCCCATTCCGTGATTAAATTGTTATTAAGAGGAAAAATATCTAATGATAAATGATACAATTTCAGATATGTTAACGCGCATACGTAATGCTAATAATGCGCAGCATTATCTAGTTAAAGTTCCGTTTACAAAAATTACAAATAGCATTGCAACTATTTTGAAAGAAGAAGGATTTATTAAGGATTTTCAAATTACAAAAAATAATTTTAATGTTATTCTTATATCTTTAAAATATGTTGATAAAAAACGCAAACCCGTAATTACGTCATTAGGACGAATTAGTAAGCCTGGGCTACGCGTTTATAAATCTTCGAATGAAATACCTGTTGTTTTAGGAAATTTAGGAATATGTCTTATTTCTACGTCACAAGGGATTATGACAGGTAAAAATGCTAAATCTTTAAAAATTGGCGGCGAAATTTTGTGTGAAATTTATTAAGTTAAATTTTAAAAATAAATTCATTAAATTAGGTGATTAAACCATGAATTTTAAATAACGAATTCGATTGTTAAAACTGAATCAAATTAAAAAATTAATTTTGTTAAATATTAAGGATAATTTATGTCACGTGTAGGAAAGTTACCTATTGTTATACCACCAAATGTAAATATTACATTAGAAGATCGAAAAATTACAGTCAAAGGACCAAATGGTAGTTTAGATTTAGTTATCCCTGATGGAGTGACGGTTAAATTAAGTGAAAATATAATCACTTGTGAAAAAACGGAAGAAAGTATTAGTGCACGTGAAAAATTTGGTTTATTACGCGCTTTATTAAATAACATGGTTAAAGGAGTTAGGATTAAATTTGAGAAAAAAACTTCAAATGATCGGAGTTGGTTATAAAGCTCAAGTCCAAAATAAACAATTAACTTTAAATGTTGGGTACAGTCATCCAATCTTATTTACAATCCCTGAAAATTTGGAAGTTAGCGTTGAGGCAAATACAAATTTAACAATAAAAGGTGCGGATAAAGAAAGTGTTGGATTATTTGCGGCGAAAATTCGTGCAACGCGTCCACCAGAACCTTATAAAGGTAAAGGAATTCGTTATACAAATGAAGTTGTTTTACGTAAAGCTGGAAAATCTGGTAAGTAAACAATAAATTATTTGAAATAATTTATTAACTAATTTAAAAAAAAATGTTAAATTTTCAAGAAAATAAAGAAAAAACTACACGACCTACAAAATCTCGAGGTCAAAATCAAAATAAAGAAAAATGGAATGAACGTGTTGTTCAAATAAACCGTGTAACAAAGGTTTGTAAAGGTGGTAAAAAACTTAGTTTTCAAGCAGTAGTAATCATTGGGAATGAAAATGGTCAAGTGGGAGTAGGTGTTGGTAAAGCAGATGACGTTATAAATGCGATTACTAAAGGTATTAGTGATGCACGTCGAAATATTATTACGGTTCCCATTACTAAAACACAAACTATTCCACATTTAACTGTTGGTAATATTGGGGCTTGTTCTATTTTAGTTAAGCCGGCTGCCCAAGGTACTGGAGTAATTGCTGGTAGTTCCACAAAAACGGTTTTAGAATTGGCCGGGATTAAAAATATTTTATCAAAACAATTAGGAGCTGGGAATATATTAAATAATGCACGTGCAACAATTTGTGCCTTAGAAAATTTAAAAACTCCCGAAAAGGTTGCTTTTGAACGCAATTTACCTCTGGAGAAATTTTATTCATAATTCATAAAAGTATCTAATGCAAGTTTTAACAAAAGATAATTTACAAAAAAAAATAATTTTTACAATTTTCATTATCATTATAATAAGAATTGGAAATTTTATTCCGATACCAAATGTTGATCAACGTTATCTTGTAAATGTATTAAACTCAACTCCTTCCTTAAAACCTTTTTTCAATGGTGAAAATTTAATTTTAAGTGTATTTAGCTTAGGAATTCTTCCGAATATTAATGCATCCATCTTAACGCAACTTTTAACAAATGCTATCCCATTTCTTGAGAAATTACAAAAAGAAGAAGGTGAAAGTGGACGTCGTCAAATAAAACAATATACGCGGATATTAACTCTAATTTTAGCGATATTTGAAAGTTTGTCAATTTCGCTTTCATTACGCCCAACTCTCTTCAATTGGAGTCTTGATATTTGTTTTCAAATTACCTTAGCTTTAACAACAGGATCTATGATTGTATTATGGTTAAGTGATCTAATTACTGAAAATGGTATTGGTAATGGATCATCTCTTTTGATAAGTTTAAATATTTTATCAACGTTACCCAATACAATAACAACAATTTTAGAATCAGGTAAATTAATTTCAATTGGTGTAAGCTTTTTGAGCTTTACACTTTTAATAGTTGGAATAGTTTATGTTCAAGAAGCAGTTCGATCAATACCTCTTGTTTCGGCTAAACAATTATTTGTTCAACAAAATACCGGAGCGCGTTCTAAATCTTTGACAGCCTTTATTCCGTTAAAAATCAATCAGGGTGGAGTTATGCCCGTTATTTTTTCATCAACATTTTTAACATTTCTAAGTGTTATTATTAATTATGTTATAAATTTACAAATATTACCAATTAGTTTAAATAATACTGAGTTTCTTCCTATCTTTTATGGAGGTATTAATTTTCTTTTAATATTAGCCTTTAGTTTATTTTATTCAAGTTTAATCTTAAATCCAAAAGATATAGCTAAAGAATTAAATAAAATGGCTGTAACAATTCCGACAGTTCGACCAGGCAAGCAAACAGCCGCTTTTTTAAAGAAAATAATTGGTCGTTTAGCTTTATTAGGTGCATTATTTATAGCGATTTTAGTAACAATTCCAAATATTCGTAGTTCATATGGATTAGGTGTTACTTCTTTACTTATTTTAGTTGGTGTTACCGTCGAGACAACGCGTCAAATACAGACCCTGTTATTATCAAAATTTTATTAAACTTATTTCTTATTAATATATGAAAGTTCGTCCTTCTGTTAAAAAAATATGTAAAGATTGTCGGGTTATTCGTCGAGATGGTGTAATTCGGGTTATTTGTAAAAATCCAAAACATAAACAACGACAAGGTTAATTTAAAACAAAAGGAGTATTCAAGTGGTACGTATTGCAGGTATCGATTTACCCAGAGCGAAAAGAATAGAATATGCGTTAACAAAAATCTATGGAATTGGGATTGTAAGTTCCCAAAATCTTTTGGCAACAGCTAATATTGATGTAAATGTTCGAACATTCGACTTGACAGATGAAAATGTTAGTTCAATTCGTGAAATTTTAGAAGCGGAATATATTGTTGAAAGTGATTTACGAAGAAAAGTTAGTTTAAATATTAAACGTTTATCAGAAATTAATTGCTTACGTGGTAAGCGTCATCGTTTACAGCTTCCGTTACGCGGTCAACGTACACGAACAAATGCTCGAACAAGACGTGGTTCAAAAAAGACTGTCGCAGGTAAAAAGAAATAAATTTTAATTTATTAACAAAATAAATTCATGTTAGCAAAACTAAAAACATCTACTACAAAAAAAGCAAAATTAAAAATTGTCGCTGGAGTAGTTCATATTAATTCAACTTTTAATAATACAATTGTTACAATTACGGATTCTAACGGTAATACAATTTCTTGGTCTTCGGCTGGTAGTACAGGTTTTAAAGGTGCGAGAAAAGGAACTCCATTTGCTGCCCAAACCGCTTCTGAAGCCGCGACTTCGGCAGCTGTAAGTTTGGGTTTAAAAACTGTCGAAATTTTAGTGAAAGGTCAAGGTTCTGGCCGTGAGACGGCTATTCGAGCAGTTCAAAATGGGGGCCTAGAAATAACCGCGATAAAAGATATAACTTCGGTTCCACACAATGGCTGTAGACCTCCCAAAAAACGTAGAGTTTAATTAATTTAATTAAAAAGTAAGCGTGGAATTAAAATTTAAGTATATCAAATCAAGTGTTCAGGAATCAGGTCATTCCGTAGGTCATTTTATCATGTCCAATTTAAGTCCGGGCCAAGGTTTAACAATTGGTAATGCTTTACGTAGAGTACTTTTATCAAATATTGAAGGAATAGCGATTACCGCAATTCGAATTCCTGGAGTCGCCCATGAATTTTCAACCATTTCTGGTATGCGTGAAGATATTCTTGAGCTTTTATTGAATTTAAAACAAACTATTTTAAAAACCGAAACAAAAGAATTGATTTCGGGTAAAATTTGTTTAAATGGTCCGGGAATTATCACGGCCAATTCAATAAAATTTGATTCTGACGTTAGAGTTATTAATCCGAATCAATATATTGCAACAATTGCTACAAATACTAAAATTGAGTTAGATATAATAGCAGAACGGGGTATTGGTTATCGTTTTGGGGATCAATGTGAACAACATTATCGTGATTTCTTAAACATTGATGCAATTTTTATGCCTGTTATTAAAGTTAACTATAAGATAAATAATGTTTATCTTAGTTACAATAAAACAACCGAATCTTTAATTCTAGAAATTACAACCAATGGTAGTATTACTCCTGAAAAAGCCTTAAGTGAAGCGGCACAAAAATTAATGTTTTGGTTTAGCAATTTAACTCAGGAAGAAGATTTAAAGTTAGAAAATGTCAAAGTTCAACAACCAATCTCATCACCTGAAATTATTTTAATTGAAGAGCTTCAGTTACCTGTTAGGGCTTACAATTGCCTTAAGCGTTCAGGTATTAATTCCGTTGATGAATTACTGAAATACTCACAAGAAGATATTAAAGAAATTAAAAATTTTGGAAAAAAATCAGCAGAGGAAGTTTTTCAAGCTTTAAAAAATAAATTTAATATTGTTCTTCCTTCTTTAAAATCTTAAAAATTTAGATAACAATAAAATTAAAATTATGAAAGATACATTTATACCATCAAAAACTTATATACTAAAAAAATGGTATATTATTGATGCGCAAGATCAGACATTAGGACGTTTGGCTACTAAAATTAGTCAAGTGTTAATAGGAAAAGAAAAAGCAACATTCACACCATTTTTGGAGACCGGTGATAATATTATTGTTATAAATGCTGAAAAAATTAATGTTACGGGGAATAAAGAAAAACAAAAACTTTATCGTAATCATTCTGGTAGACCTGGTGGTATGCGAGTTGAATCGTTTTCAAATTTACGTGACCGACGACCGGAAAAAATTATTGAACATGCGGTAAAAGGTATGTTGCCTAAAGGACCATTGGGGCGAAAAATTTATACAAATTTAAAAGTTTATAAAGGACCTGAACATCCACATACTGCCCAAACTCCAGAATTATTAAATTTATAAAAGAATTAAAAATGAATACGGATAAAATTATATCGTACGGAATTGGACGACGTAAACAGGCAATAGCTCAAGTTATTTTAAAACCTGGTAATGGTAAATTAACAATTAATGAAAAAATGGGAAGTTTATATCTTCAAAATAATTCACATTATCTTCAAAAGATTAATAATCCATTTTTGATATTAGGGATTGAAAATACGTATGATATTAATATAAAGACTAGTGGAGGTGGTTTAACAGGTCAAACTGATGCTATTTCATTAGGAATTGCACGGGCCTTAACAAAACTTACGTCAGATAATCGAGGGATTTTAAAAAAAGCTGGTTTACTTACACGTGATTCACGCATTAAAGAAAGAAGAAAATATGGTTTGAAAAAAGCTCGTAAAGCTTCTCAATTTTCAAAACGCTAACTTTAATTATAACAAATTTATACTATTTTTAAGAAATATGCCAAAAAAAGATATCCATCCAAAATGGTTTGAAGAAAGTCAAGTTTATTGTGATGGGCAATTAATTATGACAACAAGTTCAACGAAACCAGATTTATTTGTAGATATTTGGTCTGGAAACCATCCTTTTTATACCGGTTCGGTAAAAATTTTAGATACGGAAGGGCGTGTTGAACGCTTTATGAAAAAATACGGTTCTGAAAATTAACTATTTGTCGAATTATTAAAAAAAAAAATGCCAACAATACAACAATTAGTTCGTTCACCACGCGTAACACTTATTACAAAAACGAAATCACCTGCTTTAAAAAATTGTCCACAACGTCGAGGTGTTTGCACTCGCGTATATACAACTACACCTAAAAAACCAAATTCGGCTATTCGAAAAGTAGCTCGTGTTCGCCTAACGACTGGTTTCGAAGTCACTGCTTATATTCCTGGTGTAGGACATAATCTACAGGAACATTCAGTTGTTCTTCTTCGAGGAGGTCGTGTAAAAGATCTTCCTGGCGTTCGTTACCACATTATTCGTGGTGCATTAGATAGTGGTGGAGTAAAAAACCGTACTCAAGGTCGATCAAAATATGGGGTTAAAAAACCTAAAAAAGATTAAAAAAGATTATTAAGATTATTAAAAATTTATGTCAAGACGTAGTATTGTAAAAAAACGTTATCCTGTCGCTGATTCAAAATACAATAGTTTTTTAGTGAGTTTATTAAGTGCTCGTATACTAAAAAAAGGTAAAAAACGGCTAGCCGATTCTATTATTTCAGAAACATTTGAGTTAGTAAGAGAGAAAACGGGTTCAGAACCCGTTCAAATTTTTGAAACCGCGGTAAAAAATACTACACCTCTTGTTGAAGTTAAGGCTCGTCGTATTGGTGGTTCAACTTATCAAGTTCCTTTAGAGGTTGGACGTTATCGTGGGACAACATTAGCTTTAAGGTGGTTAATTAAAGCAGCAAATACAAGATCGGGTCGAACAACTTCCTTAAAACTGGCAAGTGAAATTATTGACGCCTCAAATGGGATTGGAAATGGTGTCCGAAAACGTGAAGAAACACACAAAATGGCTGAAGCTAATAAAGCATTTGCTCATTTTAGATACTAAATTTTTTAATAACTAAAAAATTGCCAAAAGTAAATAAATTTATTTCTAATTTTAAAATAAAAAGGAATTCTAAAAAATGGCTCGTGAAAAATTTGAACGTAGTAAACCACATGTAAATATTGGAACAATTGGTCATGTTGATCATGGAAAAACAACATTAACGGCCGCTATTACAGCCGTATTATCAACAATTGGTAATTCAACTTTAAAGAATTATGCAGATATTGATGCAGCACCTGAAGAAAAAGCTCGTGGTATTACTATTAATACTGCCCATGTAGAGTATGAGACGGAAGATCGTCATTATGCTCATGTAGATTGTCCAGGTCATGCGGATTATGTAAAAAATATGATTACAGGGGCAGCACAAATGGATGGTGCAATTTTAGTTGTTTCGGCAGCCGATGGTCCAATGCCTCAAACACGTGAACATATTTTATTAGCTAAACAAGTTGGTGTACCAAATATTGTTGTATTTTTAAATAAGGAAGATCAAGTTGATGATGAGGAGTTAATTGAATTAGTTGAATTAGAAGTTCGTGAATTACTTTCAAATTATGATTTCCCAGGCGATGATATCCCAATCGTTCCAGGTTCAGCATTACAAGCTTTAGAAACTGTAATTGC
>Ga0138264_1171897_pt1 | contig 11077 bp, 1 predicted proteins | sample RNAICE20151115_FD_105273 | JGI IMG/M metagenome (GOLD analysis project Ga0138264, IMG submission 105273) | Metatranscriptomics of polar marine prokaryotic and eukaryotic communities from Arthur Harbor ice station, Antarctica -... | ecosystem: Environmental > Aquatic > Marine > Unclassified...
GCCACGTTCAAGATCAGCTCCGCTACCGCGGCCGATGGCAGACCCTCTGCGAACTTCGAGTGCCCTGCCACTACCCCGGTAGACAAATGCAGGCAGTCCTACACGTTCACGGTTCGTGCTACTGATAGCACTGCTCAGTTCACGGATGCGACCGTCACCATCCAGATTGATGATGTCAACGAGCTGCCTCTCTGCTCGGCCACCAACCAGGCCATCTATACCGGTGGTATCACGGACACGCTCTCGACACCCCGCACCGACGGCTTTGATGTGACGGAGAACGTAGTTGCTGGGATGCACATCGGCACGGTACAGGGCACAGACCCTGACAATAAGCCGTTGAATTACTACATTACTGCAGGCAACACAAAAGACGCCGAGAATGTGGAAGCGTTCCGCATCGACGCACTCACTGGCGCTATCACCGTACAGGGCAAGATCGACTTCGAGGCGACTGAATCTTACTCCTTGACGATTGAGGTGCGGGATCACTTAGATCTCACGTGCACCTACACTGTGCCAGTCCGTGTGCTTGACGGCAACGACATGCTGGTAACCAGCCTTGAGAGCTGGGATACCACGGTTGGAGGACCTGCCCCCAATCAGCTCCAGAACTGCAGTACCGACGACCCCCGCATCAACTTCGACGATGTTTGGTGCTTCGAAACAACCGGTGGCACAAACCCCGTTACAACAGGTCCCACACACGTCGTCAAGATTGTTGGCGAGAACTTTGGCGCAGCCGATGCCTCCTACCCGCCTATTGTGGAGTACGGCAGGTACGACGACACCACGGGAAATTTCACCGGCACCTCCTACTTTGCGACCAACTGCCGCGTCCTGACAACTGACACTGAGATCATCTGCCGCCCCGCCCCCGGTGTGGGCTCCCAGCACCGCTGGAAGGTGACCCTCTGGAGTGGCACTCAGTACTGGTCGACTGTCTCCCCCGCGCATGTGTCCACTGCGTACAAGCCTGCCCTCATCACGACAGTTGAGAATCTTGCAGGCGAGACCCTCGCTGACATGGCCACCCTTGGTGGTGAAACCATCATCATCAACGGTGCGAATTTCGGTCCCGCAGCCGCTGGTGCCGTTGTCAACTACAGGTTCGGCGGCGAGGTCAGCGCGTACACTGGCTGCACCGTCGTAGGCGACGGCCACGACAAGATTAGCTGCACCACCTTCGAGGGTGTAGGCTTTGGCCTCGACTTCCAGGTCGTTGTCGGCCTCCAGACAGGTGGTTGGAAAGAAACTAGTGCCAACTACCACGCCCCGCAGGTCGACTCCATCTCCCGTGATACCACCGACGACTCCTCCTGGACCATCTCCAACTTCGAGACGTCTGGCGGCCAGGCCATTACCCTTACCGGCAGCTACTTCGGCCCTGCTGGCACTCCCGTCGTTGTCAAATACAACAACAGTGGTGCCGAATACACTGCTACCGGCTGCAACGTCGTTGGCACAGCGCACAATAAGATTACCTGCAACACTGTGCCTGGCGTTGGCACCACCTTGAGGTTCAAGGCCGAAGTTGGAGCCCAGGAAAGCCCTCTCACTTCTCTTACTGAGGTTATGGCCTACGAAGCCCCCATGATCACAGGCCTCGCCGGCGCTGGCATGGAAGGTGCGAGCACGAAGGGTGGCCAGCAGATCATCATCACTGGTACCAACCTTGGCGCTGATTTGTCACAGATTGTCCTGCAGTACGGCCCCATCCCTGGCGACATCTACAAGTTTGAGGCTACGGACTGCACCATTGTAGTCCCGCACACCACCATCGAATGCCTCACTGGCGCTGGTACTGGTGACGAGCTAGACTGGGTCATTTTCGTTGGCGGCACCGAGTCTACTCATTTCGAGGCCGGCACTTCCTACGGCCGTCCCGTCATCTACCAAATCGTCGACAGCAATGACGAGGTCTTCCTTGACGCCAAGACTGGCGGTGGCGAACTCGTGCGTATCGACGGCCGCAACTTCGGTACTGACCTAACTCTCCTCGAGAGTGTGAAGTATGGTGACTGCTCCGTCTTCAAGACCATTGCCGCCACCAACACGTCCGCTGAATTCACCACTGATGAGTGCCTCGATCGTGAATACGAGGCCACTGCATGCACGATCGTCATCGCCCACGAGCGCATCGAGTGCAAGACCGTGTCTGGCGGTGGTAAGAACCACAAGTGGCTTCTTGTCGTCGATGGCCTCCTGTCCACTGCCCCCACTACCGCCTACGGCCCCCCCGAGCTCACGGACGTCTCCTTCGCGATCGACACTCTTGGTGACGATTCCACTGTCGACTACAACTGCGACCCCGCCCTTGCTGGTGACGACTTCGCCACCTGCGGTTCCCGCACCCATGGTGGCGACGAAGTGACCTTCCTTGGCAAAAACTTTGGCTGCATCAGCTCCGGTGCGACCGACACCGTTTGCCCAGTGTCCACACTCACCAAGGTGACCTACGGCCCCACTGGTGGGGAGTACGTCGCTCACGACCCATCTGATCTCACTGCTGGTTCTTGCTCTTTCGTCGTCCCCGGCGGAAGCGACGCCTGGGACAACGTCTTCAACTACAAGATGACGTGCACCACCATTGCCGGCATCGGCATGAACCTTAAGTGGCTCATCACCGTCAAGGAGCAGACCACCGCCCTCGGCACCGCCGAAGGCATGCAGACCAAATATGGCGCCCCCAAGTTCACCTCTCTGCTTCCCAACAACGGCCGCACCGACGGCCAAGTTTTCCTCACCATCACTGGTGACAACTTCGGTGCTACCGGCGATGCCACCGTTTTCTTCGGCCAACAGCCCTCCTCTGATTGCAAGCCTGCCGATTCTTGCCCTGTCGACGACCCCTCCTGCAATAGGGGCATTATCGACTGCGCCCAGTTCACCATCAAGCCTTTCGACTACACCATCGGCTCTGGCTACGCCAAGGACAAGCTCCTTTTCACCCTCCCTGAATGGTTCGGCAGCAACGCCATTTTCGTGAAGGTCGGCGAGGACAGTGCCGCCCAGCTGACCGAGTGGTCTGCGGGCCCATACACTTACAGCACCCCTGAGATCAGTCGTGTTGTCATGGAGGAGATCGATGCCGCGGACTGCCCTAGCTGCGTCGCTTCTACTCGTGAGATGTACATTGAAGGCAACGACTTCTCCGTCGCCGCCTTCTGCGTGTACAACTCCACCTCCACGCACTCGTCTGGCTGTGACGAGAGCAGCCTCGACACCACCCTACCTGCTTACAATCTCAACACCGACGCTTCCACGACTGTTTCCGGTTACGGTTACGGCCGCGTGTACATCGGCGACTGCGAGACCCCTGCCACCGACGCGATCACCGGCCGCGTCTCGTGCCCCTCCGGCAACCTCCAGAACCCCGTTCTCGTTGGCGCCTGGGACCCAACTAACCCTCTGGGCGACAAGAAGTCTGCCGAGATTGGCCTCTCTATTGTGAGCTGGGACCATTCCAGGATCCACATCCGCTATGCTCCCCGCAGCGACCTCAAGCTCGGCAGTTCAGGCTGGGTGCAGGTTCTGGTTGGCGACCCCAAGAAGACCCCCCTCCACACCACGACTGCCACCAAGGCATACGACACCGACGCGCCGATCTCTTTCGTTGCTGCCGACGGCTGGGCCCGATCCAACCTAATCCAGTTCGAATCGAAGTCTCCGCTTGTCATCGATGCCAACTTCGAATCAGGCAACAAGGATTGCATCACAAGCGAAACTTGCAGGTGGTACGAGTACACCGACAGGACCGATTGTACCACCAGCGAGTACAGCGAGTACACTGCAGCATGCGGTGGCGTTGCCTATGGCCCTTTCGATTGGGGGGGCGAAAGAGGCAAGAAGGTCCACACCGACGGTGGTGGTAGAATCGTAATCAAGGGCCAGTACTTCGGCGATGATCCGAGCGTCATTGTGTACTTCAACGACGACGAGTCCGATTTCGCTCTCTGCACCAACTCCAGTTTGAAGAGCAACTTAAAGAACAATGACAACGTCGGTGAACCCAAGTACCACCAGATCGAGTACGCGGAGATCGAGTGCACCATGCCTGAAGGCCAGGGCTCGTACTTCGACCCCAACAACGTGAAGTTCGTGGTCAAGCATTCCACCGGCACCGAATCCTCCGCCAAACCCCTGTACTACCACAAGCCTACTGTAGATCCAGCCAGTTGGCCTATCGCCCCCGAGTACAAATCCGGCCCCACCGGCGGCTCGCGCTTGACCGTTACTGGTATCGACTTCGGTACAGACTACGCTACGGTAAACATTGGCTCCCAGACTGGGACCATCATAAGCCAGTCTCACATGGAGCTGGTGTTCATCACCCCTCAAGGTGAAGGTAAAGACCTCGAAATCATCTTCAAGGTCGCGGGCCAGGAAGCCGAGGGCATCAGGAAATTTTCGTATGATGCCCCCGATGTGCAGCGCGTCCAAGACTGCTCCGGCGCCATCAACACCCTAGAGTCTGGCCCGACTTGCGCCACCCCCCCCTGTGGCGGCCTTGCCAACTGTGTCAGCAAGCGCAACTTTGTGCTCACGGGCGCTAACTTCGGTAAGAACGAACTGTCCTCTGGCCCCGGCGCCCACGAAGTCGCTCTTAGTGACGAGGACGGTTGTGACGAGGAAGACAGTGAAAAGTGGATCGTTGACAGCCCCGACGGCGGCAACTGCGTCACAACCGCCGGTGGTATCCACGAGCACACCAACGTCGAAATCACCTGCGACGCTTTCGCGCGTGACCAGGACTGCACTCACTGCGACCGGGGCCCAATCCCTGCGGATGTCGGCGGCGGCTACCCTGTCAAGGCTGGGGTATCGATGAGGGTTAGAATCTCCAACCAGACCACGCTCCACCACTCGCCCGTCGTCTATAACTTCACTTTGCTGAATGTTCCTGGGCTCGACAGAACTGACCCATCATCTCCAACGCTGACCCTCGACGCCCCTGCGGCCCCAGAACTCGCTCTGAACACTCCATCCACTGGTGGTGGCGCCATCATCCGCGTTGTCGGACGCGGCTTCTTCCTCCGTAACGGCACTGGTGTGAACGCCACAGCCTTGACAGGCGCCCTTGGCCCGGTTATCGACATCAAGGGCATTGAATGCACGATCCAGAAAGTTGCTGCTGCTGTCATTGAGGGTGCGGCGACCAACGAGTACACTGCGAACATCTTGGCGTACGGCGATCGCATGCCCGACGGCAGTGACGTTATCTACTGCGCTGTCCCCGAAACATCTGGGATCAACCTCGAGCTCACTGTTCGGCGCGGCGTCCTCCGTAACAAAGCCACCATCTTCGCATACATGCGCCCCACTTTCTACTGGGGCGAGATGACGCACGCGGCTCGTCCCGCCCTTGGCCACGATCACTATTGGCGCCCTTCGCCCGAGACCAATGAGCACTGCGAATACTACCCCACTAAGGGCACGACCACCTTCACAGATGCTGCAAATGCCGCACTCACCGTGTCCGCTGCAGCTGGAGAGCGTCGCCCCGGTTGCACCGAGACCGGCCGCCCGTCCTACTTCAGTCTCGGTGGCAACCCCGAGAACAGCGAAGCGAACGTTGCAGTCGGCGCTCTCGACAAGGGCTGGAATTGGCCTCCCGTAAAGGGCGAGCAGGTCGAATTCAAAGGCACTAACTTCGGCAGCCCTGGCTCGTCCTCCCCCATTCTTCTCATGGACGGTGGCACTGACTTCGAGCGCGAGCTTGTTATCGAACATGTCAGTGGCGAGCTCATCCGGGCTACAATCCCCCCCGGAGTCGGCCGCCACACTCTCCAGCTCGTGGTTGACAGAGGCACCACTGGTGAGCAGCGATCGTACGATCTCGACAACGCCGACTGCCCTCTTGCCACGGAAGCCTCCCAGCGCGGCCCCACCAACATGGCTTGCAGTGGTTCAGAACTCGGCCCCCGCGTGTTCTACTACCACCCTGCGTCCATCTACGACGTGAGGGTTGAGAAGTATTGGCGTAACACAACGCTTACGGCGGCTGTGAACGCCCTCGCATATACCGCCGTGGACACTATAGATGAAATCGACTCCACCACCAAGAAGTTCAAGACTGACACTGCTGGTACTAAGGCGTTGGAAATGTATGTCGACTCTGCCTACCAGTCACTGATTGAAGGTGCCGGTGGTGACGCAAGCACTGCTGGCGGCGACACGATTACTATCTGGGGCGAAGACTTCGGGCTCGAGCACACGGTCGATACGCTTGGCACTGATGACACCACGGTCTACAACTACAACCGCTTCGGCCCCGATGACTATACCACTCCTTCTGCCGTCTACTCTGGTGCAGGGCCTGTCGTGCCACTCCAGCCTGGCCGCACTTTCGTGTACGTCGACGGCAACGAATGCTACATCACTGCGATGACGTCTGAGAAGATCGTCTGCAACGTGCCTGAAGGCCAGGGCAAGGTCATCGGTCTCACCGTCGACGCCGCCACCGTCAATGCTGATGCCCGTCAAGCCTCGGGCAGAACTGAGAGCCCCGACAACCTTGGCACCGACTACATCAGTGGTATCATCACGGACACCGCTGGCTTCCACAACCCGAGTGTGCCATTCATGTTCAACTACGAGAGCCCGGTGGTCTCCTCCATCTCGCCCGACGAGGTCTCCACCGTTGGCGGCACTCTCGTCACCCTCACCGGTGAGAACTTCGGCACTCACGGCACCGTCAAGCTCGGCCAGGAGATGTACACGCTCCCGAACCTCGCTGTTGTCGACTTCGCCTACAGCGAGTTCGCCTCTGCCACCAACCCCAGCGCTTCCAGCGACTACTCGATGCAGCAGAAGACCGGCATCAACGGAATGTACTGGGCCCACGAGGACTGGCAATCCACACGCTCCGACTGCGACGGCAGCCTTTGCCACACGCAAACCAAGATTGTGTTCTCTGCACCAGAAGACTACGGATACGGTGGTGGCCGCAAGGTGCAGGTCGACCTCTGCGGCGAGCGCAACACCACGGCATGCCACAACCTGATCAACTCGCGTGTAGAAGAAGGGTGCGACCTTGATGCATACGCCCTCGACAGCTCGGCTTGCACCACCTACCACGGCTTCCGCTATGCACCTCCCTCCGTCTCCATCATTAGTGGCTCCAACCCGCTGTATGCTGAGACCACAACGAACCCCATCACCAACCTCAGCGTCACCACCATCCCCGCCCTTATCCGCACCGACGGCAAGGCTGGCGCTGGCACCTTCCCATTCGTGGATGCTGCCGATGACCTCCTCACCATCGTGGGTGACTCCTTCGGCGTGCCCATGGTGGACAGGAGGGACACGCGCGCGGGCACCGTCTGTGGCAGCACCAACTCTTACGATACTGACGACGCACTACTTCCCGGCTGCATATTCACTTCCGAGGTCTGGATTTACGACGGCACGCAGAACTGGGACGGCACCACCACTCGGCGCCTCCAACCCACCATGAACCCCGCCGCCCCCGATGCCAACCGCGCAATGCACATGAAGGCGGCCGGCAAGTATGCAGGCCAGTACGTGGAGCCGGTGGTGCACGAGCACCGCAAGCTCACCGACGGTATGGTCGACGGTGTGGCTGGCGACCAGCTCCCATCGCTCGCTTTCGAGTGTGGCGCTGCCAACAACCAATGCCAGAAGTGCGACGTCGTGCACCAGACACACCAGAAGATCATCTGCAAGCCTGTCCCGCTAAGGAGGTCATGGGCAAGAATCTGCACCTCGTTGTGGCCATGCGTCCGCAGCTCGACAAGGATGTTGACGAGCGCTCCAAATCTACCCCCGCAGTTGAATGCGACGTCAGAAGTGGCGACCGTGCCGATGTCGGCTCCGGTGGCGGCGAGGACAGCTTCCCCGCTGACGACGAGATCGCCGGTGGCGAGGAAGCTATCTGCACCCGCTCTTCCGTCTGCGATGCCGACACTGGCAAGTGCAACTCCAACTCTTTCCTCTCGTTCGCTGCCCCAATCGTGGAGCTCATCAGCCCTACTCGCTACCCCGATGCTACTGGCGGCAAGGAGATCATCCTGCGTGGCCAAAACTTCGGCGAGTTTTCATCCGGAGTTACCATCTTCATTGGCGGCACGGATCCCGAGCACGAGTGCACCAACCCCCAGTGGCATGACTGCTGGAAGCCCAATACCTGCTACTCTGGCGGCGAAATCAACGAGGTGAAGTGCCGCGACGCGTCCAACTTGAAGGTGCCTGAATTCAAGACTCCTTACGTCTCGTGCACAACTCCCGTCGGTGCCCTCGAGCCCCTCGACCGCAAGAGGAACCCCAACGGACCCAAGATTAATGTCGGCATGCGGGTTGGCTGGCAGGCGCTCCACATCACCGTCGCTGGACAGACCGTCGTGTACAACGGCACAGAGGCCGACGGCAAGCTCAAGGCTGAGTGCAAGGGTGGTGTCCCCGGCTACTACGGTCAGGAGGGCGAGTTATGCACCGCATGCCCTGCTGGTGCTGATTGCTTCGAGTCCTGCGCTGAAGAACAATGCGCTGGCTGCATCGGCTCCGGCTGCGAGTGTGGCTCCATCGCCGGTGATTACTTCGACTCGGACTTCCAACTTGTCTCAAATGCTTACGAAACTTGCGCGGCTCAAACCCCGTGCCAGCCCGATGTGGACGGAAACCTGCCGAACGGCTACGTCGAAGGCACGCCCTGCATCGACTGGAATGCGGCCTTGGCGGTTGTTGAAGTTGGTGCGGGCGTTCTGCCGACCTGCAAGGAATTTGCCTCTGGTTGCGACGGGCTTGCTACTCCGCTCGCCAAGGAAGGCTGGTGGAACATCGGCGTCGCCAGCACCGACGGCAACTGCCCTGGCAACAACGAAGGCCGTTCCACGGATAACTCCCGCTCCATCTCCGAAAATGAAGAACGTGCTGAAACTTCTATCTGCCCGTACTACGTGCCCTGTGAGCCTCGCGAGGCCTGCGTCGGTGAGAACGTCTGCGCCGAAGCATACCAGGGTGAGCGTTGCTCCAAGTGCGCCAAGGGATACTACAAGATCTCTGGCGAATGCGAGCCCTGCCCCGATTGCCCCGTCTGCATTATCCTGCTCTTCCTCGCCTTCGCCGCTGGTGCTTGCGTCTGCACGTACATCCTCACCCGCAAAAAGATCCACCTCGGCGTCATTTCGATCGGTGTCGATTACTTCCAGGTGCTCTCCGTCCTCGCGAGCTCTAACCAGGTGGTGTGGCCCAGCGCGATCAAAGACTTCTTCAACTACCTCTCAATCTTCTCGCTCAACCTCGACCTTATGGCCCCCGAGTGCTCGTTCTCCTTCCCGTACCACGGCAAGTGGTTCGTCATTGAGTTCCTGCCCATCATCGCGTGCTCGTGCTTCTTCATGTCGCACATGTTTAAGTGGGCGCACAAGAAGTATATCCTCGGCAGGACCAAGAAGCTCCACAACCATCGTCACCTTGTCATCGGCACGAGTCTCATCACCTTCTACTACCTCTACCTCTACATCACCAAGACCTCCCTCGACATTTTCAACTGCTCCCCCACCGTACCCCCGGAGCCGGACGGAAAGGAGTACCTCGAGGCGGTGTTTGTGGAGTGCTACGCGCCTGGTGGGCTGCACATGATGCTCCTCCCGTGGGCTGTCTTCTTCTTCATCTTCTACTCAATGGGCTACCCCGCTCTCGTCGCCTTCATCCTCTTCAACAACGTCGAGAAGGTCAAGGAAGATCAGATCCTCCGCGCGCGCAACACTGGCGAGTCGCGTTCCACCAACCCACACTGTTATGACTTCCGCAAGCGCTACCACATGATTTACTACCAGTTTAAGCCTCACCACTTCTACTGGATCCTGCTCATTCTTCTCCGCAAGTTCTCGATCGCCTCCTCTGGCTTGCTCTTCCGTCGAACGCCTGTTTTCCTCCTGTCCTTCATCCTCCTGGTCCTCTTCATCTGCTACGCACTCCAAGTGCGCCATCAGCCGTACATGAGTCTGTCAGAGCGTGCAGAGGTCGTCGCTAAGTTCGAGGCTGCACAGAGCGGCATGGACTCCCTGCAAGCTCGCATCAAGGCGAAGGAAATCAAGAAGCGCGGCAGGCAGAAGCTCAAGTTCGGTGCCAAGATGGATCGCGAGCGCAGGATGGAAGCGGCACAGTACTTCTGGAACTACAACACCGTCGAGTCTGTACTCCTCTTCTGTGGTTGCATGGTTGTACTCGGTGGCCTTATGTTCCAATCAGCCCAGGTCGACGAGGGCAGTGGCCAGGGCTACGCCATCCTCGTGATCGTGATGTTGATTATCATTTGCTCGATCATGTACTTCACTGCCGTGCTCCTGACCGAGATCCTGATCGGCCTCGGCGTGGGCGAAACCATCATTAAGCTCTTCTTCAAGGAGAAGAAGGGAGGTGTCGATGACAAGGATAACCTCTCCGAAAATGACTCGCTCGAGAGGACCCGTGCCGAGAGTGAAGTCATTATGATGGCGAACCCCACCGCTGCTGGCGGCGGCGGCGACTACGAGGATGGAGGCGCGTCGGCAACTGACTTGAAGCAGGCACACCAGACCATTCAGCAGCTGCAGAATGAGCTCAAGGACCTGAAGAAGAAGGTGCAGACACAGACCCTCAAGGGTTACAACTCTTCGAAGAAGAACATGGGCAAGAAGAAGACTACAGCCAAGAAGACTTTCGCCGGCAACGATGGTACCGCGGTCATCGCGGACGTGGAGGGTGTCAACCCCATGCTCAGGGATCAGGATCAGGCCTTCGATGGCGGCGAAGACAAGAACGAACTCATTTAGATCGTTCGAGCTCATATTATCCAGAGCTAATTTAGCTTCGGCCATCGCGCAAACGCAGTTACTCGCCAGCAATGGCAAGAGTAACGCAACCATATGCGCACTCTTTTGTTAGGAGTAGTAGTGCGCAGTGCGCGAGTAGGAGTGAGAGGCATGCGGTGCGCACAGTTCGTCGCCGTCGCCGCATGCAAAGCAGCGGCAACGAGCAACGAGGCCGAACGGGTCTGTATGCTGTATGGAATAAGCAAGCGCCCCTCCCGTGTAGTGCATCTTGGTGCTTGGTGCCTGGTGCTGGTGCCCCC
>Ga0138264_1762237_pt1 | contig 10859 bp, 1 predicted proteins | sample RNAICE20151115_FD_105273 | JGI IMG/M metagenome (GOLD analysis project Ga0138264, IMG submission 105273) | Metatranscriptomics of polar marine prokaryotic and eukaryotic communities from Arthur Harbor ice station, Antarctica -... | ecosystem: Environmental > Aquatic > Marine > Unclassified...
AACTCCAAATATGGCAGCACCATTCAGCTTAACCAGAGTATGATCAGGATCCACAGTAACGCCAGGAGGCAGCTCAACTTCCAGGACGTCAGATGTGGACATGCCCACATTGGTGTACGCGAGAATATTGTATTCTGTCCTCATTCGAACGCTCGGATTTCTCGGAGTGACCCGCGCGCTTACCTTGCTATTTGTGGGGCTGATTGGCATGCTGCCAACCTGAATTTCAGGGCCATCAATTGTGAGGGCAGACTCAAGTGTGCAGGCACTTGGCGTGTCCGTGCAGACGGTCTTTCTGTTTTTCAGAATTATCTGGCCGGCGAGGTCAGCAGGCACCGTAGGCATGATGAAATTGCTGATGCGAATCAACAATCGAGTATTTTTGGGAATAGCTGGTGACACAACAATTTCGAACCGATCGTAGTCTGTCCCAAGCAAATTGTCTGCAGGTTTGCACCTCGAAAAACAACTTTGAGTTGGATCTGCTGCACATGTGCCATCATCCTCATCATTATAGTCTGCCATACTTGGCACGGACGGACCATAAATCCTGGTCCCATTCGCCGAGTATCCGGAAATCTCCGTGACTACTCCATGGCTGTTAATAGTGGCCGGTGCCGTGCCCGTCTGTAGACCGTATCCAGGCGAGCATTTTTTTGCACCAACAAGCTTGAATTCGATCCGACCATACTCTGGAACGTCGTATTGACTGAAAAAAGTCAAATTCACACTTGCGAAACTCCCAGCGACCAGGCTCGAGACAGTGAACTTTGCCGTATTCGACAAAGGACCAGACAACCCTGCAAATATTGTTGATGAGGTATATTGCTCCATCACCCGCCCTGTTGTTTCAGGGCTTCCCCAACTTTCCTCTGCGTTCCAGTCTCCAGTGTACAATTGATTCAGATTCGATGATTCTGTGACGGTACGTACAATAGCGTTGCCGATTGGGAACGGCGCGTGCCCAAATGGTGAAGTAAAATTTCCGAATTCAATCGTGAACTCAGAACCCGCTGCTGCAAGATTGCCCATCGTAGAATATCTTCGTTTAATGACTACAGCGAGCACTCCATCCTGTTCGATGATTTCGCCCGTGTAGTCATCCACCATACCCGGAGAAGATGCAAAGACAGCAAAAGGAGCCTGGCTCGCTGTAAAACCGCCGTCTCCCGACGGCATTTTGACAAGGATAGCCCCAGATCCTGGGACTGTGCCGAGAGGAGTGAAAGAAAGCCGTACGTGTACAGAAGAATCTGCGACAGAGGGCACCATTGTAACAGCAGGCCGAGTGGTTCTTGTCGGATCCACAGAAACCCAGGCACTCTGCAACACCGCAACATTTGAAGCAAACAGGGTTGAACCTGTGCGTGAGGACGAGCTCAATCTTTTGAGGGCCGCCCACCTGCCTCCAGAAGCTGGGTTGCGGAAACAACACAGATTCACTGAGACTTCGAAATTGAAGTCTTTCCAAGTTTCACTTAAGATTTTAATATCGACATAGATTGTTGTCGATGTGTTCCAGGAAGTCACGATCTTCGGCAAGACGCTACAGTCCGAATTGGGGCAAGCAAGTGTCGTATTGGCGGAGATCATCTGGACGACTCCGTCTGATACATATTGGAACGCCTGATCAAACTCAAATCTAATTGAACTGTTGCCAAATAATGCTCCTGGGTGCACGAACTTGACCTGCATAGTCGTTGTTTGAGAAACCATAGCGACAGTGCTTTTGACCTGGATAGACTGGAGCTCACCCGCCACCATCTGCATCGAGGCGTACGAATTTTCGCGGGCTATGATCCATTCCTTTCCGCCGAAATTAGACTTGACACTGATATCAAAGAAACCAGGGGCTGATAACGCTCGGATGCCATTCCTGATCCCTGAGAGCCAGAACGCTACAGTACTTGAAGGTGCCAGGTCCTCAGCTGCCTGTACGTACTCAATGTTACGAGTGGCATTGGAGTGTGGTACGTTATAAATGTTGCAACCCGAGGATCGCACAAAGGTGCCAGGCAGTTGCTTCACAGGTTGCCCGGGAAGGCACGCAGTACCATTCACAACAGGAACAACAAAGTCACCAAACACATTTAAATCCTGTCGAGCTAGGACAATGTAGTCCGGTGAATATCTGATGAAATCTGTGCCATTGCATCCTCCACATGACGGATCGTGGGCAGCGACACAATAATCATTCGTAGAATCCCGCTGGGTTACATTACATGCAGCTGGGCTGCTTAGGTATACCGAGTTCTGCACAACGTTTCCGCCTCGAACAGCGCTGTTTAGGTCACCTGTAAGCGACCCAAAATTCTTTGAGGACCCGCCGCTTGCAGTGTTAAGATCGGCGTAGACAGAAGCAGATGCGGTTGGGGAGACTCCACCCGAAGGCAAGTCAGCCACATCACCAGCTGGAAATCGAACTTCGATTGTGGAGGATTTAGGCATGGGCAGTAAGAGCATGAAATTGAAAAATATTTCCACGGACTTTGCCGCCCCGACATCTTTTTGACGGATACCATGCACCGAATCCAGCTTAACACGTCCTGGAGTCACCATTGGTTGCCATTCGACGCGATCCATGGGCGCATTGCCTCGGTATGTCTCAATGACAAGCCAGTAGTCAGGATTCCAACCTTCTGAAGGCGGATACGCAAAGCCAAAGGGCGGATTTCGAACCGAGCCAAATTTAAAGCTGAGCATTGCGGTGGCAGCCCCACGGTATACCAGTACCAGTGTGCTTCGTTCAACATCTGACATCATTTCGGGGGGGTTTAGCAATCGCATGGGCACGGATGCGGAAGAAAGAGGAGTGAAGAGTTTTGGCAAGAGGTTTTCAACCACTAGAGGGAACTTTCTTGGATCAGTCAACATCCAATCACCGTCTACCTCAGTCAGATTTTCGGGGTTAAAGTAAGGCGGTAGACAGATTCGCATTGTGTCGCCTGGTTGCAGTCCTGAAACAGGGACATTCACAACATTCATTGTGCCAGCCTCGCCCGCAGTTGAGCGCTCAAGTTCAACATTGTAGAGCAGCGAATCCATCAGATTGCCGTTCACAGACACAGCGCCATCTGCAGTCAACAAGATCTTCTTTAGTGCTACGGACACCTGATAAACATACGGTTCTCCTGTCATACAAGACATGGGCTCAAAGCCCGCGTCTTCGTCAATCTTCTCTCCCACTTCGGAGTAAGTGGTCAGCACGTATGCGTTACCAAACGAACCAGAGAGGGTAGGATTCTTGAACTTCTGTGGGGTTCCGAAGGGCCGCAGATCTACTATCATGTCAGCTTCAATGTTGAACGGTACAGGCACTACGAACTTGTTGATTCCTGAACGTGTCGTGTTAAAGAAGGCATTGACAGACGCTTTCGTACCAAACACAGTATCGTTACAGAAGCCCGTCGCGAGACGTTTTGCGCACCATGAGAGGGAGACTTGGACTCCATTTCCTCTCACACCTGACACGAAGCTCTGTGAAGTCGGCGGGAACTGAAATTCGATGCTTCCGTTAAGAGGAATTTGGTTGGTAGTTTTGAAGGACAGAATCTCGAATTCAGAAACCGCACCAACTGAACTATCGCTCAGCAAGAAGACTGGCTGCGGGACAGAGCAGTTTGCAATGACAGACGCCGCGGTCACGTTAACGACAGCTACAGCCTGGAACTTGGCCGGGGCAATTGTGAAACCTTGTGCCGTACCCACTTCAATTAGGCGGCCGTCGCTCCTCATCGTGGCCACCTTAAAATCTCAGATGTCTGAACACTAGTATTCGGAAGGAACGCAGGGACTGCAAATCCATTTAGGTCCAATACAAGGTTAGAACCAGCGCTGAAATCTGTCGCCATGGAAAGATTCACAGCAATTGAATGACCTACCATAAATTTTGCTTGCAGGCTGGCATCAAGCACAAACCCAGAAACACTTCGCATCACGTCCTTTTGTCCAGTGCAGCCAAAGACACACACCGCACTAGAGATGCACCTCCTAATCGGAATCAGGGCCATGACATTGGTATCTTTGTCGTTGCACATATCTTGCACGCTGAAGCCGGCAGGCAGTTCCACCACTACGAATCCATCGGCAGGAATACTTGTGCCAGGTGTAATCGTGAGGCGTGCTGTATTTGTACCCCGGGTGTCCAATGCAACACCTGCTCTTGAAGTTTGGAGAGCGGGAACGAACAGGACTGACGGCATGTCAGAAGGCTCTACGTCATCGGGAAGTTGAACGGAGTCGATAGATGCCATGTCCTTGTCAAATGTGTTGGCAACGGCAGGCGTATTAGGAGCTGCAAACGATGGCAGCCGGAGTCGGCCCTTCAATTCAAACTCAATCTGGGTATTCGCATTAATGACATTGCCACCACTCGGGGCAGTTGCTGAGAAGGTAACTACCTGACCATCGTTTGAAACAAGATTCACAACGGTCCCACCCGCGAACCCAGCTAAAGCCGTGACGTTGTTTATGCTGCTTACGCCGCTATATTCCGACGGGAAACTCACCGAAATGAATCCCTTACCATCTGGCATATTAGACAACGGTGTGAGCGCCACCCGCATCTTGGTCGCCAACGATCCAGCAAGACGTGGCGTCAAACCTAACGATCCGGCTGAGGCCTTGCCAGGATTAATAACAGGGCCTTGTCTATCCACTACTTGATCAACCAACTGGCCATTGTAGGAAGCACTTGCTACACCCAGGTGTGTTCCATGCTTAATGCGGATTGTGAAGGGAAGGCCGTCAGGTGCACCACGATTACGAAGCATTACATTAGATACAACCAGAGAAATCACAGTGCCTGCTGGAATCAAGCTGTCGGCACTCGGATAAGTATTACTGAGTGTGAGTACGATCTTGCTCCCTGATACAGTAACCGTGGGTTGTACCTTCGTGGGATGTTCTTCACCCGGGCCTTGTAGGGTGCAGTCACCACTGGTGGTGGAAGCGGAGGGAGCCCCCCCCACATAGTCCAAGCCCCCAAACTCAACTTCAATTGTGCCGTCACTTGATAAAGGGTTCACAGTTTTGAAATCGATCTCGAGCGTCGAGGAGGATCCTGCATAAGGGTTGCCCAATAGAATTTGGGCGACTTCAATGACTCCTGCAGAAATACCAAAGGTAGAGAAGGTTTTGGTGGAGGAAGCAAATGTGAGTGTCACATCCGTGCTCGTTCCAGTCGCTTCGTTTGGATTTTGAACTCCAGAGAACCGCAAAAACACTTGACTGCCATGTGCAATATCTATCCTGAAGTCAAATGACATACTGGTGGATGAATTATGAGTCGTGGGTGTTGTGACATTGTCCTGAACAACACCATCGATGCTGATCTCAGCCACTTGTGCATTAGAAAGATCGAGATCAAGGTCGCCTGCCGCAATCGAAATAACTACGGCGGGTGATGAAAAGGCGCCAACGGCAGCAAAGGAGAAGGACAAAGTGCTCACAGCACCCGCAACCGTGGGTAGCAGCGAAGCTTGAGTTGAATCTGAAGCAAAATCTGTACTGGGAGACAAACTTCCCGGCTGGACAAGTGCTTGTCCAAAGATGCCGAAATTCGAGCCAAAGACTGCATTGATCTGCTGAATTTCTGTCATTTGGTCAGAGCGCTTGATCGGGTTGCGAAAGCCTGAGAAATTGAAGTCCATCGTTGAGCTCGGTGCAAGACTCTGCGTCACGTTAAAACGGATGCTGCCTGACTCCGTCACAGTCTCAAAGACGAGGCTAGACCCAGAACCAGCACTGGCGGTGATTGTCTTACCCACCGGGACGTGGAATCCTTGCACTGTCTTTGCATCACACATTGGGCTTGGACACTGGCTTGTCCCACCTGGTAGCACCACCTCGATCTTATCACCAGCATTGATGCCTTTGTCCACGCATAGTTTCATTCGAACCGATGCACTGGCATCGGCGCCCACCGTTGTCGTCAGCAATGTGATCGCCGCATCCTGTAGATCGCAAGCCACAAGCATCTTGTCCGAGGGAACGCGAGAAAAGTCAATGATTTTTAGGCCATCTGATGTACTCCACTGTGTTGCAACGGTTATGCCATCGAGCGCCTTGACACTGGGAGCAGCACGTGCTTGCTCTATTGTCAATTGAAGAGACTGGCCGGCGGGCACTTCACCACCTTCTGGATCCAGGAGCAATGACCACTGGCGCCGTGAAATTTCCACTGTATTACCTTGCACCACTCCAATTGCGTCACGAAAGAATTTGTTCTTGTTGTCCTCATCACAGTCAGCCCTGGACGGGGCACACGGGAAAAAAATCTCGAGAGTATCCCATGCTTGAGGCAAGATGATAGCATCAGGGAAAGTGATGATGATTTTACCCTTGGGAAATTCAATGCGCTGTCTGGTTGTGATTCGCACATCGATCTTAACTAGTTTGTCCGTTCGTGGTTTGTTCCCATCGACACCCGTCACTGTCGCATTTGCAGAGATATACTCGCTCAGCTTCAAGGGCACGGTGACATCATTTGAAACATCAACCACTCGACGTTCAAAGAATCCAGAATTATTTTGCACTCTCTCAACGATCGTCACGGTAAATGCATCAGAAACACCTTCCGAGCCTCCCCGCGTCGTGATCGCATTGTCAGGAAAAGTGTTTTGGGTCAGACTGATGCTGATGCTGGTCTCATTGTTGGCATGGGTGCTGTTGAATTGGCCCTCGGGCCTGAGGACCACCGTTTTTTGCGTTGCCGATGGCACACCTTCTTCCACAGGATAATTCGAGTCCAGGGACAGTTGGATGCCCTTTGAAACGACGCTCAGAGACGAAGAGAGTGCTAATTTGAAATCCATCGGGATTGCAAGTAGAATGAAGGCAGATGGCCGAATCGCATTCAAGACATTGAACTGGGCAGAAAGACTGCCGCTCGTTCCAGCACGGGGTACGGACAACACCATTGACAAAGCATTAACTAGCCCAGGAACAAGTGGGGGTACTGTGTATCTCGTCCCATCGATATCGACCCCTTCAATATAGTGGCGCGTTGCAACTACAAACTTCGACAAATGCTCTCCAGCGTACAGCGGATTGCGAACACCCGTCATTCGAATTTGAATCTTTGCGGCTTTGGACACCGCGCCTGGAACACAACGCGTGCAAGAATCGGTGATATTGTGAACCTGATTACACTGCTGACACTCTGCTTTCGTGGTAATGAAAGCGGGCAAACAGCCAGAGCACTTTCCAGAATCCTCCAGTATGCTGAGACACACAGCACAGTCCGACCCCATGAATCCAGGCTGCTGAAAGATCTGACTGCTGATATTTGAAGGAGCCGCCAAACAAGTGCAGTTCTCATTTAGGCCGTCAACGACAGTGGCATTGCAGTCTTGGAGAGGAGTGGAACACGGCACAGCACAGTCTTCATACCGAGAGGCATTGCACTTCTTCAAAGCGTATACGGCCGGATTCCTCACTTCACTAACCAACCTCTGAGTTAGCGTAAGTGACATCTGACTACCGTCGATCTGAAACTTGAACCCACCTGTGAGATCACCGTGCAAACTTTCAGAGTAGTACCAAATCTCTGCAGGCTCTGTTGTGAAGTTGCCATACCACCTGTACGTCTCATTCACGCCCGGACGAATGTTGTTGTGCACAGTAAGGTTGGTGTCAATTGCTGTTGCATTGCACCGAAAGTTGACATCATCAACCATAAAGCCAGTACACTGGGGAATTGAAATAGCCTCACGATTCACCAGCGGATCTGGGATAGAAATCTGGCTCAAGTCAAAACTTTTTTCAGGGTTGACAAGGTCCGAAGGAAATTTGATGACAAATGAAGGAAGGTCGTCAGCTACATTGCCATCCGCAGGCACGGCGTTGACCGTCGTGAAACTCAGGTCGAACGCCCCCACTTGGCCAACCACATTTGACTCCGCTGCCAGCACAAAAGTAAGCAGAGGATGGAAGTCTGTGGCAACGACCGCCGAAGAAGTTGCTGACCTATTTTCATCGAACGTACTGCTCGACCATTGAGGGCCAGTGACATCAATGTCAGCATATCCTGCGTTGCCGGGTACCAGTAATGATGAGTTCAATTCAACATATACGGTAGGCGCATAAGGGGGAGCACGGAACAAACCGACGATGACCTTGAACTCATCCCCCGCAACAATTTGCGCACCACTCCCTTGGCGCTGGAAAGTAAAATGTCCAGCCTGTGATGACAGCACATCCAGAACCTCTTCAGCAGCAGCATCCGAATTTGCTGAAGTGTGAGCCAGCCGAGCATAGGAAGATCCCTGCATTTCATAAGTGCTCGGAATAAGTAGCGAGAATCTGGCGTTTTGGGGAATAGGATTGCTCGATGAAACACTTACAACCACATCTCCAGTGACTCCAGAGTAGATTGGAAATGATGCTGCTAACACCGTCAAAGCCGACACTTTCAAGACTCCACTGAGAGGAAGCAGTGAGCTGTCCAATGGTACACCGTCTTCACGATCTGACTGCAACATGAAGCTCGAAACAGCAGGGCCAGAATACTCTCGGTTCTTGAAGTTCGGAATGCAGATTCGCACCCGGTCAGAAGACCCCAATATACTAAGGTCGACATCCATGCGCATCTCCAGATAGTCTGAAGTCAAGCTGCGTGCAGAAATAGAACAGTCGTTCGTTATACTGTTGCACAGAGGCTTATTGTTGCTATCTGGCACTGCACTGATCTTGCAACCCACTGTTTCAGGCGCATTCATCAACATGACTGTGTCCCTTGGAATGCGCAGGAGCAATTTGTCCTGCGCCCCCAGACTGTTCGACAATTTGAAATCGAAAATTACATCAACTTCTGTTTGGCCTGCGACGTATGAAGATAAAGTGATAGTGGCCTCGCCTTCCGGGAAAGGCGCGGCCCCAATCACCACGGAAGGCACCATGCCATAATCAATAGTAACGTTTTCCCCTGTAGGCAAGACGTGGAGAGTCTCAACCTTGAAAGGCCCAACTTCAACGCCTCCAACAACTCTGTTCCCGCCGTCACTAGTTGAGGCAGAGGGACTCAGTACGTTTCGGAAGCGAACAGTGATGACTGACATGGGTGGGATTTCGCATCCCTCCTTGGAAGGCGGGTTGGAGCTGTAGGAACATGATCCCCCGGTCCAATCACGTTGCAGGGTAAGGTTCCCTGGAAAGGCGCCCGTATTGTCAATAGTTGCATAAACCTTGGTTTCTCCCCAATCCTCTGTCAACCCCCCTCTTGTTGTCGTCAAGATTCCAGTATTTACACTGGTGAGCTCTTTAAAATGGGGCGGTAATTGAAACCGAATAGCGCCGCCTGGTGGGATGGCCGCGAAGGTCTTGACGGTGAAAATCAAATCAGTGACCACATTGGTCCTTGCGTCGGCAAATTGAGCAGTGGCGTCCCAAATCTTGTTAGTAGTCATTTCGATGGGATCATTCGTAGTTCCTGTAAACCAAGGCTGCATTGTGTGATTGAGTTCAGGATCGTTGACTCGATTGTTGTAGTGAGTGAGAACGATTTCCGAGATCCCATTTGTCACCTCCGTCTTGTAAATCTGCACACCAAATACCTTATCTTGGCCTGCGTTCATCGGACTCTGTAATGGTCCAGGAAACAGAGTGTTCCTGACGTTGGAAATCACAAACTGAATGCGCTCAATGTCACCCACTTGGTCACTGGACTGGTCGCCGATGAGGGCAGTCCCCCCCTCTGGGTTCATAGGACCGTACGAAATCAATTCTAAGAAGCGGGACTTGCAAACATCCACATTCGGGCACGCAAACGGCGGATCGAGAAGGTTGTTTACGGTACCTGTCCGTGGAATTGGCCGTGACTCAAGTTGAATACTTATTGAAGGCTCTGAGATCCCGCGCGTGCTAGAAGTGGTAGATCCGGCCTTGTAAAATCGAATAGGCCTCGTTACGTTGGACCCGTACTTACGAATAGTGACGCCGCTCATATTTCCCTGAACTCCAATGACAGAATCACACACGTCGAACCCTTTCGGAAACATAACTCTGATTCTAGTAAACCGAAACTGGGTTGTCGCCCCTCCTGAAAAATCTCGGTGCTGAATCGCGCGCTCGGTTGTGGTCACTCCGTCGGCGGTAACATTCTTGGGGTACACGTCAAATGAAACAATAGCGTCCGTGAGCGCCCCTGCACCCTTGTACTGCAGGGAAATGTTGACGTTGATGGGAAGAACGCACGCAGCAGTGTCAGGAGGACACTCGCCGGTGTGATATAGTGGCGAAATTTCTGTCTCATCAATCGGGCCTGCTAGTGCACAGCCGTGCAGCATGCAAAGGACGGCCATCCAAATCCCTTGTCGAGCTTGCCTTCTGCCTCCTCGTCTCAAATTGGCGTCCTTTACATGAATACTCGCACAGCACCGCCGCCCCATTGCTGAGCTGTGTTCGACCGGCCCTCGGGCAACATTGTCGGTGCAAACATCGCGTCTATGCGCATAAATAGTTGTTCTATTTTCAAAGCCAAAGTCCGGTCGCGTCTGCGACGGCTGTCCCTCGCCCTCCCCATCACCATCCGTAGCCGCTCCGTCGCTGTGCAGTGGCATCGCGGCCTGTGCAGCAAGGCACCAGTGCCCTGCCTCGGCGCACAATTGGCGCAAAGCGGAATGGACTTGTCGTTAATATGCACAGCGCATTCCTGTTGCTGTCTCCGCTGTGCTCTGCAATACCCCAGTATTCGGATTCAAAGCAGGGCTCTTGTGTGAGCGGTGCGTGCTGCTCCCTCAACTGTACCGTCCGTATCGCTCGGTGACTTCTCTCCGTCCGATATCAACTTAACAACCAGCGCGGCCTTGCCCTGGTGTGCCGTGTTATCAGTCACCCCACACACCCTTGGATCCCGCTGC
>Ga0138264_1115823_pt1 | contig 10743 bp, 10 predicted proteins | sample RNAICE20151115_FD_105273 | JGI IMG/M metagenome (GOLD analysis project Ga0138264, IMG submission 105273) | Metatranscriptomics of polar marine prokaryotic and eukaryotic communities from Arthur Harbor ice station, Antarctica -... | ecosystem: Environmental > Aquatic > Marine > Unclassified...
AGAAGCCCCCATCCCGGCTACCTGACCCAAAGGTTCCATGGCCAAGGCATTGAGATTGCCAAACTGAAAACCAATGCCAGAAAAAATTACAAACAAAAAAGCCATTGTGTGCATTAGTGGTGGTACGCCATTGTAAAGCTGGGCATACATGTAAAGGCCTATGGAACCTGTGAAAACCAGCAGGTTGGTTAGCTGCACCAGTCTAAACATGCCCCAACGCATGACCAGTTTAGCGTTGAGGTAGGAAGAAATTAAGTTAGGAAATACTAAGGCGCCAAAATATAGAGGGAAGGCATCACCGACGTCATAAATATTTTGGAATAGCCATTGACTGGAGCTTAAGTATCCTAAAAAACCACCAAATACCAAACCACTGACTAAGGTATATCCCGCTGCAACACGGTTGCTTAGTACAAGGACAAATGCCTCCCACAGCACTTTAGGGTGAATGGAGCGGCGTTTTTCATGAGGGAGCGTTTCGTCAAGCCGCAGCCAAGTCCAGATGCACAACAACACTGCTAAGATGATATACATTGCAAAAATGTATTGCCATGGCCCAAACCAAAGCAATACCTGCCCCAGCATAGGGGCGCAAATGGGCACAATCATAAATACTGCGCCAGACAGTGACATGATGCGCGCCATGGCTCGGCCGCTAAAACAATCTCTTGCTAAGGCTGATACCATAATGCGTGGTCCAGATGCGCCTATGCCCTGTAAAAAACGCCCAATAAGCATCATCTCTATAGACTGTGCGGACATTGCTAATATACAGCCCAGTATAAAAAAGCCAAAACCCACATAAATTCCAGGTAATCGACCTACACGGTCAGAGACAGGGCCATAGATGAGTTGACCTATGGCAAAGCCGGCAAATAGGCTGGTGATGACCAATTGAACTTCACTTCCGCCTACATTAAATTCCTGCGCCATAAAACCCAACGCTGGTAACACGGCGTCAATGGACAAAGCCACCACAGACATTAGTGATGCCATGAGGAAAATGAATTCAACCATACCAATACGTATGGTTGTTGTGGAGGGCTGGTTAGACATAACGTTCATACGAAACAAAAGGGCCCTTATAATAACGTAAAAGCCCCTTCATAGTGGTTTTACTTCAACAAGAGGCTGTTTTCCTGTCTTTCAAAGCGCTTGAACTAGTTTATCTTTTTATTATGATCTTTCTTGCGATAGATATGGGCCTTGTTTTCATCGTACAGGTACGAATCATCAAAGTTCTCAGCATCTAATACATGACCTACTAAGATCAATGCCGTGCGGGTAAACTTCTTAGCACGCACTTTAGCCACTATATCACTTAGAGTACCCGTCACCTTGTCTTGGTCTGGCCAGCTGGTACGGTAACACACAGCCACTGGGCAGTCTTCGCCATAGTGGGGGACTAGGTCTTCCACAATTTTATGAATACGAGTAATACCCAGGTGTATAGCTAAGGTAGCCCCTGTAGCAGCTAATGCAGGCAAACGCTCACGATCTGGAAAGGGGGTTTTGCCTTCGTAACGGGTAAGGATTACTGTTTGTGAAATGCCAGACAAGGTAAGTTCTTTGCCCAGCCATGCGGCTGATGCAGAATAAGCTGTTACCCCTGGGATAATTTCGTAATCAATTTCTAATGCTTCTAGGCGGCGCATTTGCTCACCAGTGGCACCATATAATGAGGGGTCGCCAGAGTGTACACGCGCCACATGCTGGCCTTTGGCGTGAGCGGCGGCCATTAGTTCTACCTGAGCATCCAATGCTAGTGCTGCAGTGTCTATGACTAGTGCGCCGCGTGAACGTGCCGTTTCCATATTTTCATCAGGTATCAATGACCCTGCAAATAGCACTACGGGTGCTGCATCTAGTAAGCGTTGCCCTTTAAGGGTCATTAGCTCTGGATCACCTGGGCCTGAGCCAATAAAGTATACAGTCATAATTTTGTCCTGTGTGTTGTCAAAAATTTGTGATTAAAGCTTCTTTTTATATCCGCGAGGGGTATAAACCCACTCTTTGGTACCATTTACTATGTGCCTAGATTCGCTGTTACCCACGGAGACAAGGGTAAACATGTCCACGTCTTTGGCATCTAATTCATCTAAACGAATGATGGTCACCTGCTCTTCTGGGCGCGTAAGCTGACGACCGATTAAGACTGGTGTTGAAGCTGGGCGGTGCTGTAACAAAATGTCGCGGGCTTTGTTAAGCTGCCAATCACGTTTTTTAGACACAGGGTTATAAAAAGACACTACAAAATCGCCTTCGCCAGCTTTTTCAATCCGCTTAAGAATGGTTTCCCAAGGCGTGAGCAAATCTGACAAAGAAATAGTGCAAAAGTCATGTCCCAGCATAGCGCCTACGCGGCTGGCGCCAGCTTGCATGGCAGAAATTCCTGGAATAACTTCCAATTCTACCTCTAACCATTCTGGGTGATTCTCCTTGCCCTGTAACTGCATGTCGAGTAATTCAAAGACCAGGGTAGCCATGGCATAAATACCAATATCACCGCTAGAAATGAGTGAAGTAGCCTTGCCACTTGCAGCCAAATTTAACGCCAAACGGGCGCGACCAATTTCTTCGCCTAGGGGTAAGTCATAGTGCTGTTTGCCGTCACATACATCACCTAAAATATCTAGGTAGAGGCCGTATGCCACTAGGTCTGTACTGGCAGCAATAGCAGCGTGGGCACGAGGCGCCACTAACTGTGCGTCACCTGGGCCGGTGCTGACGATAAATAATTTACTCATGTTGATCTCGTGCGTATTAGATAGGTTTAAGGGTTAATCTTGTTCGCCAATTGAACCAGCACCAGGCGGAAATGCTCGGGCTATAGCACAAGTTGCTTTAGGTGTTTTGAGTTTAGCTTGCAGTAGCTCGGCTTCATTACCAGTGGCCTGTTGAGCCGACCAGAGTGCGGCAGACTCTGCTACGCCATACACCCCTACAGTGTCGTACACATACTGTGAAGGGTTAATAAGTTGGTCATTTACAGCAGCCAAAGCCTGAGCTGAATAAGTTTGGAAACTTTTCCCAAGGCTTTGAGCCAAGTCGATAAGGCCCTGCTCATCAGCTTTAATGTCAATGCTGTTTATGCTGACAATGTCGTTAATAGTGAGGCCTTTTTCAAACAAGCATTGGTTTAAAAATTCTAATAAGTGCTCTTTACTGCAACCGCGCTCACAGCCCATACCTACGGTATACACAGGCTGCAGGTATGGCTGAGCAGTGGTCATGGCGAGCTGTGCATCTAGTAGGTCGCTCACTTGGCGACCCCATTCGTTAGCACCACCTTCATGGCCAGACAGCAACGGGATAACAAACTGACCTTGTTCATCGAGCACTAATACGGCAGGATCGCGGTATTTATCTAATAAAACGGGCGCCAAAGTGCGCACAGCAATGCCGGTGGCACAGATTAGAATAAGCCGTTCCTCGCGGGTAAAAGCCGTTTGAACAGTTTTGGCAAAGGGCTGAGGTTTGAGCTCAAATGAAACCAAGGTGTGTGGATCCTTAGTCAGCAGCAGTGTTTTTAAACGCTTTCCTAGACGCGCTCCAGCATCGGTTAAGGCAAAAATACGGATCACGAAAGGCGCCCCTGCTTAAGGACTACAAACAAAGAAAAGTATGGGCCAGTTGTATTGGCTAACTGTGCCACGTCAGTTAAAATTTCTTCGTTGTCACGGCCTATGTACGCAAGGTAATTAGCATCTGCTGTGCGCCCTGTTTTATCAAGTATGGCAAGGATGCGGGGCCGGGCCCGGCCTGCTTTCATGATCACCACACTGTCGTGGCTAATTAGGGCTTGCTCTAGTTGCACATCAGTGTGCCGACCGCTCATTACCACAAAGGATTCTTGCAGCAATGTAAGGGGCTGCTGCAACGCTGATGCTGCAGCGTTTACAGAGGAGATTCCAGGCACTACAAAACACTCATGTGAATCACTCAAACGCTCTAGTAGATAACTAAAAGACCCAAAAAATAGTGGGTCGCCTTCACATAAAAAGACCACAGATTTTCCTAATTTTACGTGTGCAGAAATTTGCGTTGCACCCAAATCGTAGGCAGCGTTAGCAGCAGTGCGCTCTGTGCTCATGGGCATAGGAATAGCCACTTCTTCTGCAGGGGTGCTGCGGCTTGTTATGCTTAGGTTAGCGATATCACGGGCTTGTGAAGTGCCTACTTGGTTAGATAAATAACAAATCACATCGGCGCTTTGGATAAGGTGGTGTGCCTTTAAAGTGATCAATAATGGATCACCAGGGCCTACACCTACGCCGTAAAATACACCTAATTTAGCTTGGAAGTTATGCATTAGTTTTCTGTCTCTAGGGCTTTATGCCAGCTCATTAAGGTGATTGGTAAGGCAGGCCGCAATATATCTTGCCCAGCAATAGTGTCTTGGCGGCTTATAGACACTTGTAAATAATCCTTAGGTTGTTGGCCAACTAGCTGGGTAAAGTCTCTCAATGTTGCCTTGCTAGGCTCGGTAACGGCACTGGCTACAAGGCGTCCACCAGGCTTAATGCGTTGCCAAGCTAACTGCAATATGGCGCTAAGATCACCTCCACTACCACCAATAAAAACCTTGTCTGGATTGGGTAGGTCTACTAGGCAACCAGGCGCTCTGCCTTGCTTAATATGTAAGTTAGCACTCACCCCAAAAGCATCTATATTGGCATTTAGACAAGCCACACGTTGGCTGTGATGTTCAATGCCATATACGTGTCCTAAAGGGTTCCAAAGTGCCCATTCAATGGCTACGCCACCACACCCTGCGCCTATGTCCCATGCTGTATCTTGGGGTGCGGGCTGCAACAAACTGAGAATATTAAGCCGTACTTCACGTTTTGTAAGCAGGCCTTTGCCAGATTCTCCATCAGTTACAAAGTGGGCATCTGCTATGCCTGGGAAGCTAGGCATTACATTACCACCACCCAAAGTGCGAACTACTGTCACGTGAAGTGGGTCGAAGCTTTGGCTAGATTGCGAAAGTGTTTTTGCATCAAATTGTTGAGACGTTTGATCCTCATAACCTAAACGCTCGCACACATGCATTAATGAGTGTGGCAAGTTTGCTGCCACTAAGGCTTTAGCTATGGCTTTAGGATGACTGTACTTATCAGTAAGAATCAATAAGTTGCGATTGGGTTGTAAATGCCGATTAAGGTGGCTTAGTGGCCGACCATGGAGGCTCACTAACTGCGCATCTTGTAATGAGAGGCCGGTTAATTCGCATGCGCCTTGTAAGCTTGAAACACCACTAATACAGACAACGTCATAACCTAATTTTGGACTAAATGTGCGTTGCAAATATTTGCCAATACCAAATAACAGCGGATCTCCTGAGGCTAGAATGACCACATGATCAAAGCCCTTGATGTCATTAACAATGTGCTCGAGCTTGGGTAAAGCCAAGAGTACTTGATGTGAAGTAGGCCCCTGCTCAGGCTTAGGTGGAGCAGGCAGTTGTCCAACACTTTCTAGCTGCCTAGGCGACCCCATAACGCAGTCGCAAGAGCGCAAGGCACTTAGGGCCTTTTCATTCAATAATGGGGGCTGGCAAATGCCTAAGCCAATAACCGTGATTTTGGGCATTAGTAACGCTCGCCAATGTTACAGCGCAGTAATGCGTTTACTACAGAAGACGCAGCAGCGCTGCCACCTTGGCGGCCAAGCAAGGTAATGCACTGAATGCCTAGCTTATTATGGATGTCCCAGAGGGCTTGCTTAGACTCAGCAGCGCCTACAAAACCTACAGGAATACCTACGATTAACGCAGGTTTAGCTGCGCCTGATTTGATCATTTCTAATAAGCGAAATAATGCGGTGGGCGCATTACCAATCACCACTACACTGTCTTTAAGCTGATCACCCCAAAGATCTAACGCGGCCATAGAGCGAGTTTCACCTCGCGCTTTGGCCATTGCCGCCGTATCTTCATGGTTTAAATAGCACAGGGGTGGGCTTTGGATCATACGCTTGGTAATACCCTGCTTTACCATTTCTACATCACATAATATGGCGTTATGGTTGGCCAGTGCAGCACGGCCTGCTTTGCACGCATTGACACTGATGCGCATCTGACGCGCCACGGTGGGGTCACCCACACTGTGGACAACACGCATCACCACTTGTTGGGCATCTGTGCTCAAACCTGATAGATCTGTTAGCTGCCGAATCTGGCGAAAGCTATCTTGCTCAATAGCGTGGGGATTAGGCTGGTATACAAAGGTCATATCAAAAAAACCTAGTCGTTATGGCCGTGGCCATTTTGATGGTGATGGACATTTTTTTTAGTGTCTGGTTTATTTGAGTCATCATGCTATTACTGCCATTGGCGTTTCAGCCCACGCCTGTAAACGATCTATTAATGCACCAAAGTCCTCTTCTGTAGGGCCTTTGATATCTGGGCGTTGTAACATAAATACGGGCACTTTGAGGGTGCGTGCAGCAGCAAGCTTGGCTTCTGTAGCGCTACCGCCACTGTTTTTGCTAGCAATCACTTGAATGTGATGCTGCTTTAATAATGCTAGCTCGCAGGCTTCATTAAATGGGCCTATGGCTTTGATCCAATTAACGTGGCTGGGCAATGGGTGTGTCGGCTGTACGGCAGTGCGCAACCAAATGTGCTGGTCTGATGTTAAAAAAGCCAGCTCCTTAGGGCTCACTTGGCCTAGGGTAAGTAATGCACGCTCATAGCCAGAAAGTGCGCGTAGCAGTTTTTCTTTGGTGCTAAATAAGCGCCAATCATCACCTGCCTTTTGCTGCCACGTTGGCCTTAAAAAACGCCAGTAGTTTATACCCAATTCGTTAGAAGCCTGCTGAGCATGATCGCCCATGGTGGTGCTAAATGGGTGGGTTACATTAACAATGCCATCAACATGTTGTGCTGTGCAGTAGGCGCTCAGGCCGCCAAACTGGGTGAAGCCACCACTAACTACGGTAGCTGGCACGTTTGGTTGGCGTACAAGACCAGCCACACTGTAGACTAACTCCAATGATGGCTGGGCTTGGTGCATGACTTTAGCCAAATGGCGAGCATCGGCCGTGCCACCTAAGATCAATAGTTTCACAGCACTGCCTCTTTATTAGGGGTTTGTGCACCAAAGGCGCTGGCTAATAATTTGCCTTGCCTGTTCACTGCAAATACCTCTAGCTGCACAGAGCTTGGCACTGTTGTTTGCGCAAAATTTAGGGCGTTTTGACAAACAGCGTCGGCTAAATCTATGCCGTGTTGTTGGCATAATCCCAGCGCTTCTAAGCTGGTATTGCAGGCCTCTATGGATGTTGCTAACGCCTCATCTGCACCTAGCTTGCGGGCCACGTCTGACAGCTTGACTAAGTTGATAGATGAGCGGCTGCTATGCAAGTCTAAATGGCCATCTGCCAGCTTGCTAATTTTTCCAAAACCGCCACAAATAGTAACGCGTTTTACAGGGGCCTTTTTCAGGTGTTTCAAAACCGCACCAGCAAAGTCTCCCATTTCAATAAGCTGCATGTCATTAAGCCCATAATGCTCACTAATAAAGGCTTCGCTAGCATTACCGGTAGAGGCTGCCACATGGGTGTAATCGTTTGAAGCGGCCACATCCAGCCCTTGATGAATGGATGCAATCCACGCGCTGCAAGAATAAGGGCGCACAATGCCTGTTGTGCCCAAAATGGATAAACCACCCAGAATTCCCAAGCGGCCATTCATGGTTTTTTTGGCAATTTCTTCACCATTTACTACACCAACTGTCACTTCAAAACCATCGGTGTACTGATAAAATACACCAAGACGTGTGAGATGCTCACTCATCATTTGTCTAGGTATTGGGTTGATGGCCGCTTGGCCAACGTCTATCACCAAGCCAGAGCGAGTGACTGTGCCTACTCCTTTGCCCGCAATAAAGCTAATGCCTTTTTGCGCAACTAATTTTACCGATACCCAAATAGTGGCCCCATGAGTGGCATCTGGGTCATCACCTGCATCTTTAGTGGTTTGCGCATATGCGCTAGTGGCGGTGCGCATTTCCACTAACGTCAGTTCTAGATCTACGTGTTTGCTTGCTCTGTGGCTGGCTTCTTTAGCGTTGGGCCTTTTAATGGGTAGGGTAACGCTAACACTAGTTTTTTTAACCCTACCAAGCAATAAATGACCCACAGCTAAACAGCAAGCCGTAGCGCAAGTGCCGGTAGTCAAACCGGTACGCAGGGGCTGTTTTTGTTCGCTAGATTCGGGCCACATAACTTAAATTAACCTTGTGTCTGCTTTTGTGGAGTAGGTTGGTTTGATGCACCTAGTGCAATCGGCTTGCTAAATAACTGCGCCACAGCTTCTGGATTAGAAGGGAAGAATAAGTGCAAGTAACTGGCGGTTAAGCCTTGTTGGCGATAAATAGATTCACCAGGTGCGGGATGTCGCTGACGCTTACCATGCGCAATAGGTGCTGGTGTATTTTGGCTGCGCGAGCGGTGGTGGGCATGGGCTCGCACTTCGCCTTCTGGCAGCATTGCTGCTTGCATACCCTGGCAGCCGCGCTTGCCACGCATAGTCCCTTGGCCTTCTAAAATGCCAGCCATGGTATGGGTGACCTCATCTAAGTCGGTTAAGTCTTCCAGACAATATAAAAAGCCACCACATTCGGCTAAAATAGGTTTACTTTGAGCATTAAAAGCTCGAATGTCTTTTAACATACTGCTATTTTCAGACAGTTTCTTAGCATGTAGCTCTGGATAGCCTCCAGCAAACCATAGGGCATCCACGGCAGGTAAGTGGGTATCGTTCATGGGGGAGAAATAACTAAGCTGTGCTCCCATCGCCTCTAGCAAGCGGGTATTGGCGCTATAGATAAAGCTAAACGCCGCGTCACGAGCAATACCAATTTTGGTACCGGCCAAAAGTCTTTCTGGTGGGGCTATATCTTGGCTAACAAAAGCCACTGACGGTGGTAAATTACAAATAGCTTGCTCACCTAGCCATGCTTTGCCTAAGTTAAAACGTTGTTCTAACTCCTCACGTACCTCGTGCGCCTGCACTAGGCCCAAGTGGCGCTCTGGCAGCGATACGTCTGGGTCTCGCGCTAGATTTGCTAGCAATGGCATGCGGCCATCCAAGGCATCACGGATTAGCTGGGCATGACGCTCGGTGCCACAGTTGTTGGCAACTAAACCATAAAATTCGACATCGTCCCTAAAATTCGCCAAACCTAGTGCAACTGCAGCAGCGGTTTGTGCCATGCCCTTAACATCCATCACTAGCGCAACAGGAATGCCAAAGGTGGAGGCTAGGTCTGCACTTGAAGGCTCGCCGTCAAACAGTCCCATCGCCCCTTCTACTAAAATAAGGTCAGCAGTTTGAGCGGCCAAATAAAATTGATGTCGACAATAGGCCACCCCTGCCATCCATAGGTCTAGCTGCGTGACAGGCTGGCCAGAGGCTTGTTCTAAAATCTGTGGGTCTAGGTAATCAGGCCCCATTTTAAACACTCTCACATTGCGGCCTAGGTCTTTATGATAACGAGCTAGGGCGCTAGTAATTGTAGTTTTTCCTTGGCCAGACGCAGGCGCCGCTAAAAATAATGCGGGGCAATGCGCTACCGTGGCTTCAGAAGCTGAAGCAGGTTTAGGAGTGATTGATGTCATTAATATTCAATACCAGCTTGAGCTTTAACGCCTATGCGAAACGCATGGCCATCATCTTTTACGGTACTAATAGTGTCGGCATAGTCGACCAGTGCTTCAGGCATTACGCGGCCAGTAATCATCACAGTTTGGTGATGTGGGCGGTTAGCTAGAGCTTCTAACACAGGCTCTAAAGGCAAATAGTTATACTTAAACACATAGGCCATTTCATCGAGTACTAGCATGTCGATACTAGGGTCTTGTAATAGGCCTTGGGTGATCTCCCAAGCTTTTTGTGCGGCCGCAATATCGTTAGATTTATCTTGCGTTTCCCATGTGAAACCATGACCCATCACGTGCCAGTCCAGGCCCGGGTAGTCTTTAAAAAATTTGTATTCACCCGTTTCAACACGTCCTTTAACAAACTGAACTACAGCTGCTTTTTTGCCGTGGCCTAAGCATCGCATCATGGTGCCAAAGGCAGAGCTACTTTTACCCTTACCATTGCCACGCAATAGAATGGTAACGCCGCGTTCCTGTGTGGCTTTAGCAATACGAGCATCAATAACAGCTTTTTTAGCTGCCATGCGTTCTTCATGGGTTTTACTCATTAAACAAGTCTCGCTTGGGATAAGGTTAAATACTGTGCGTTTAAAGCATATGCGATCTGCTGCCCACGGCCACGCTTCACTTGGCCTTGTTCAATGTCTACCAGAACAGACTCACCCTGCAATTTGAGGCCTGATAAGTCCTGCTGCACACGACCGTCAGTAATAATAGTATTGATAATACGGGTCGCTGGGTTTCGCCTAACTAACCGGGTTGCAAAGGCGCTAGCGTGGACAATGGCTTGTTTTAGTGGGGTACCACCACCTGCGCCAAAGGTGTTAAGCAAAGGGGCCATGGCTTTGGGTGCGCGGCCTTGGCTGTATAGCTCAGACACTTGGTCATTACCAAAGCCCAGCAGCACCAATTGCTGGCGGGCTAAATAAGCGTGATGAGCCATTCCTGCTACTAAGCCTTTAGCCTGGCTCTGGCCATCACCATTTAAGGTCGACGCGGATGTGTCAAGCAGCACTAGGTGCATTACTGGGTCAGCACCTCGTTGGCGGCGGTAGCGTAAGTCGACGGCATTGG
>Ga0138264_1474170_pt1 | contig 10662 bp, 6 predicted proteins | sample RNAICE20151115_FD_105273 | JGI IMG/M metagenome (GOLD analysis project Ga0138264, IMG submission 105273) | Metatranscriptomics of polar marine prokaryotic and eukaryotic communities from Arthur Harbor ice station, Antarctica -... | ecosystem: Environmental > Aquatic > Marine > Unclassified...
ATTTTGTTATAATATTAATAGATATTAATAATTATAAATATTTTTTATTATGGCAAATAGTAAATCAGCGAAAAAAAGAATTAGAGTTAACGAACGAAATCGATTAGAAAATAGGGTTTATAAAGGTAATGTAAAAAGTACTATTAAAAACTATTTAGACCAATTAAAAAATTACCAAAAATCACAGAATTCAGAAGACAAACAAAAAGCTCAAGAAATTTTACAGATAGCTTACAGTCGAATTGATAAAGCGGTTAAAAAAAATATTTTCCATAAGAATAAAGCGGCACGCAAAAAATCTCAACTTTCCAAAGCTTTAAACTCTTTATAATTAAATGGGGTTAAATTTATTCATTTTTTAACCTCGAAAAAATTTATTTATATTTCTAACCTAATTTAAAATAATACAAATAAAATTTTGATTTAAAATAAAATGCAAAAAGATAAAACCTATATTACAACTTTACCAGATTTTATAGAAATCCAAAAAACAAGCTTTTGTTGGTTTATTTCTGAAGGTTTAAGTAAAGAACTAAATAGTTTTTCGTCCATTTTAGATTTTACAGGTAACATTGAGGTATGTCTTTTTGGAAATGATTATAAATTAAAAGCTCCTACATTCAATGAATACGAATCAAAACAGCGAGATAGTACTTATGCTGGTCGTATTTATCTACCGATTGAAATTAAAAATAAGGCTTTAAAAACAATTACCCATAAACAAAGAATTTTTATTGGTAATTTACCCTTAATGACTAATAAAGCAACTTTTATTATTAATGGTTGTGAAAGAGTTATTATCAGTCAAATTGTTCGAAGTCCTGGTATTTATTTTACAAAAATAAAAAATAAAAAATTTTTTGGTGCAACCCTAATATCAACTCGTGGATCATGGTTAAAATTTGAGTTTGGAAAAGAGGATAAAAAAAAGTTAACCGACGACGGGTCTAGTGAATCGCAAAAAAGTCCTAAAGAACAGAATTTAAATTATGATATTCCACGATTTGGGCTAAAAGGCAAAATTAGTACAAAAGACGATATTCGAAATATTATTATTAGAATTGACCGCTCTACAAAAATTACCGCAACAGAATTATTAAATGGTATGGGATTAGATAATAATTCTATATTTCAAACAGTTCAACAACCTCATTACTTTTTACCCGCACTAATCAATAAGACTTACAAATCAAAAAATAGTAAACTACGAACATTAAAAAATATTGATATTACAGAATTCAATGAGTTACGTTCTGAAAATGGTTTCAATTATTTTTCGGACACAACTTCATTCTTCTCTAAAATTTTTGATAGACGATATTACGATATTGGTCAAGTAGGTCGTTTAAAAATCAACCAACGTTTAAAACTAAATGTTTCAGAAGATATTCATACTTTAACTTATGAAGATATTATTGCAATTTTTGACTTTTTAATTGAAATTAATAGAAAGAAAAGTATTGATGATGATATTGATCATTTACAAAACCGTAGGATCCGCTCTGTTGGTGAACTTTTAACTAATCAATTTCGGACAGGTTTAGGTCGACTAGAACGAACGATTAAAGAACGTTTAACTATATGTGATCCGTTGATGTTGAAACCTTCAACAATTGTAAATCCTAAACCTTTAATGGCGTCTATTAAAGAATTTTTTGGTTCAAGCCAATTATCTCAGTTTATGGACCAAACAAACCCTTTATCAGCATTAACTCATAAACGTCGAATTAGTGGTTTGGGACCTGGTGGTTTAAATCGTGATCGTATTAGTTTTGCAGTTCGTGATATTCATCCAAGTCATTATGGTCGAATTTGTCCTATTGAAACGCCTGAAGGACAAAATGCAGGTTTAATTGCCTCATTAACAACATGTGCACGAGTCAATTCTTATGGGTTTATAGAAACACCTTTTTGGAAAGTAATTAACGGTGAAGTTATTAGAACTAAAACTCCAATTTATCTAACAGCTGACACGGAAGATTTTTTTAAAATTGCCCCAGCAGATATTAACATAGATAATAAAGGATTTATTCAGAAACAACAAATTCCAGTACGTTATAAACAAGACTTTATAACAGTTTCTCCAATAGAGGTTAATTTTATTGCAGTATCTACAGTTCAAATCGTATCTGTTGCTGCTGCATTAATTCCTTTTTTTGAACATGATGATGCTAATAGGGCACTTATGGGTTCAAATATGCAACGACAATCAGTTCCACTGGTTTTCCCTCAGAAACCAATTGTAGGAACAGGTCTAGAAAATCAAGTTGCTATTGATTCAGGTATGGTTGTTACTGCTTTTCATAATGGATTAGTAACACATGTATCTTCAAGTCAAATTATTACTAAAGATAAATTTGGTGTGCAATCTATTTATGATTTACAAAAATATAATAGATCAAATCAAGACACTTGCATTAACCATAAACCGATTGTTTGGATTGGAGAAACAGTCCAATCAGGACAGGTACTTGCTGATGGACCTGGCACAAATGGTGGGGAACTTGCATTAGGACAAAATCTAACAGTAGCTTATATGCCTTGGGATGGCTATAATTTTGAAGATGCTATTTTAATCAATCAACGTTTAGTTTATGAAGATCTTTTTACATCAATTCATATTGAAAAGTATGATATTGAAGTACGCCAAACTAAAATTGGAAATGAAGAACTTACATCTGATATTCCAAACGTAAACAAAGAGCTTACTCAAAATTTGGATGATAATGGTATTATTTATAAAGGCTCCTTTGTTAAAGCTGGTGATATTTTAGTAGGTAAGGTTACTCCTAAAGGTGAGTCAGATCAATTACCTGAAGGCAAGTTATTACGTGCTATCTTTGGTGAAAAAACAAAAGATGTTCGTGATACCTCTTTAAGAGTACCAAATGGTGAATCAGGAAGAATTCTTGATATTAAAGTATTTAATAGAGAAGATGGGGATGAATTACCTCTTGGTGCTAACAAATTAGTAAGAATTTTTTTAGCACAAACACGCAAAATTCAAGTAGGAGATAAAATTGCTGGACGACACGGGAATAAAGGTATTATTTCTCGAATACTGCCGCAAGAAGATATGCCCTACTTGCCTGATGGTACTCCAGTGGATGTTATCTTGAATCCTTTAGGCGTTCCATCACGAATGAATGTTGGGCAATTATATGAATGTTTATTAGGATTTGCTGGAAATAAACTTAATAGACGTTTTAAAATATTACCTTTTGATGAAATGTATGGACATGATACTTCACGTATTTTAATTAATAAAAAGTTACGACAAGCTTCGATCGAAAGTAATGAGGCTTGGGTTTTTAACCCTTATTCCCCAGGTAAAATGGTTTTAATTGACGGCCGAAGTGGCGAACCATTTGAAAACCCAGTTACAGTAGGAAAAGCATATATGTTAAAATTAGTTCATTTAGTTGATGATAAAATTCATGCTCGTTCTACGGGACCCTACTCTTTAGTAACTCAGCAACCTCTCGGTGGAAAATCTCAAAACGGTGGTCAACGATTTGGTGAAATGGAAGTTTGGGCATTGGAAGCTTTTGGTGCTGCTTATACTTTACAAGAATTATTAACTGTTAAATCAGATGATATGCAGGGACGAAATGAAATTTTAAATTCAATGGTAAAAGGAACGAAGATTCGTAAACCAGGAATTCCTGAATCCTTTAGAGTTTTAATGAGAGAATTACAAGCCATTGGTCTAGATATCAGTACTTATAAAATAGGAAAATTAAATACAGAACTCAAATATAACGAAGAAGTTAATTTAATGGAAAGTTATGACGTAACTTCAAAACGTTTTTCGCCTATGTCTAATTTGTAGTATAAAAAACTTATGATAGAAACAAAAACAAATTTTGATTATATTAAAATAAAGTTGGCTTCACCAGATCGTATTAACGAATGGGGTAAACGGTTACTACCAAATGGTGAGGTTGTTGGAGAAATAAAAAAACCGGAAACTATTAACTATAGAACATTTAAACCTGAAATGGATGGTCTATTTTGTGAACGTATCTTTGGTCCAACAAAAAATTGGGAATGCCATTGTGGTAAATATAAACGAGTCCGTTATGACGGGTTAATTTGTGAACGTTGCGGTGTTGAAGTTACAGAATCACGAGTTCGACGTCATCGAATGGGTTGTATTAAACTAGTATCGCCTGTTACCCATATTTGGTATTTACGAAGCGTTCCGAGTTTTATAGCTTTACTTTTACATAAATCAAGAAAAGAATTAGAACAAATTGCATATTTTACCAAATATTTCGATGATGAAGATATTGATAATTTAGACAATATTGGTGCTGAAACAATTAAAGAAAAACTTGAAACCCTTGATTTACAAAAAGAAAGTAAATCCAGTCGAGAACGTATCTCATTTTTAAATAGTGAAGCTTTAAAAGGAAAGTATGTTGCAAAACATTTAAAAGAACGAGAAAAATTAATTAAACGAGTTCGTATTATTGAAAATTTTATTACAACTGGATCAAATCCCTCATGGATGGTTTTAACAATGTTACCTGTTATTCCCCCTGGTTTAAGACCTATGGTTCAACTAGAAGGAGGTCGTTTCGCAACTTCGGATTTAAATGAATTGTACAGACGTGTAATTACAAGAAATAATCGGTTAACACGATTAATAACAATTCATGCCCCTGATATTATTATTCGTAACGAAAAAAGAATGTTACAGGAAGCAGTAGATGCCTTAATTGATAATGGTAAAAAAGGAAAAACCGCTCTTGGAGCTAATAATAGAGCTTTACGATCATTATCTGATATTATTAAGGGAAAACAAGGCCGTTTTCGACAAAATTTATTAGGTAAACGTGTCGATTATTCTGGCCGATCTGTTATTGTTGTTGGTCCCACATTAGATCTAGACGAATGTGGTTTACCATATGAGATTGCAGTAGAATTATTTCAACCTTTCATTATTAATTTCTTAATTACAACCGGGTTAGCTAGTAATATGAAAGTGGCTAAGAAATTTATTCATACCAATCCGTCGCTTATTGAAAAGGCATTAAAGAAAATATTAAAACATCACCCTATTTTTTTAAATAGGGCACCTACTTTACATAGGCTAGGTATTCAAGCATTTGAACCTGTTTTAGTTTCAGGCCGCGCAATTCGTTTACACCCTTTGGTTTGTTCTGCATTTAATGCAGATTTTGATGGTGATCAGATGGCTGTCCATGTTCCATTATCATATTATGCTCAAAGTGAAGCATATTTATCGATGCTAGCACCGTATAACTTTTTATCGCCGGCAACAGGAGAACCTGTTATAATGCCAAGTCAAGATATGATTTTAGGTTGTTATTATTTGACTGCAAATAATGTTGAAAATTCTTTAGGTTCAAACCATTATTTTGCTGATTTTAATGATGCAATATTAGCATATGAAACTCAAAAAATAGATTTACATTCTTTAATTTGGGTTCGTTATGACGGAGAAGTTGAACTATTAAAAAAACAGAAAATAGAAAATCCCAACAGTCAAATATTACCAGATAAAACCCAAATTATAAATTATAAAGACAGACTAGTTAGAAATGATAAAAACGGAAAGAGATTAGTTCAATACATTCAAACAACAACCGGACGTATTCTTTTTAATCAAAAAATTCAAGAAACATTAAATAGAATCGATTAATAACTAACTGTTTATTTAATATGAAACACTATACTTTTAAAAATACTCTAATAAGTAAAAAACATTTAAAAGAGATTTTAGCTTGGACCTTTACTAATTACGGGTCTATTCAAGCATCATTTTTAGCTGATGAATTAAAATATTTAGGGTTTGAATATTCAACTAAAGCCGGTATTTCTATTAGTATTGAAGATTTAAAGATTCCCGCTATTAAAAACTCTATTTTAGAAAAATCGAACAATAATATTTTAAAAACTGAAGAAAATTATTTATTAGGTAAAATTACTGAAGTTGAGAGGTTTCAAAAAGTAATTGACACGTGGAATATTACCAGTGAAACATTAAAGGATGAAGTAGTTTCGTATTTTCGAAATTATGATCCGCTAAATTCAGTCTATATGATGGCATTTTCAGGTGCCCGTGGAAACTTATCTCAAGTTCGACAATTAGTTGGAATGCGTGGTTTAATGTCAGATCCAAACGGGGAAATTATGGATTTACCTATTAAACAAAATTTTCGAGAGGGTCTTACTTTAACAGATTATTTAATGTCTGGTTATGGAGCACGAAAAGGTATTGTAGATACAGCATTAAAAACAGCGAATTCAGGTTATTTAACTAGAAGATTAATTGATGTTGCTCAAGATATTATAATTCGAGAAAAAGATTGTTTACAAAAACGATCAGTTATTTTTAAGGATATTGAAAAAGATAGTAAAGTAATACGTTCCCTATATACAAGAATTTTAGGGCGAACACTTAATAAAAGTGTCTATAACCCAGACAAACCAAAAGAATTATTAATAAGTGAAGGTACACAATTAACGCCTTTATTAATCGAGGTATTAAAAAAATATCAAATTAAAACAATTTTATTAGGTTCTCCTTTAACTTGCGGTTTAAATAGATCTATTTGTCAAAAATGTTATGGTTGGGATTTAGCACGAGAAAAAATAATTGATACAGGTGAAGCTGTTGGTATTATTGCAGGTCAATCTATTGGAGAACCTGGAACACAATTAACTATGCGAACATTTCATACTGGTGGAATTTTTACGGCTGGATCAAATCAACAAATTATCAGTACAATTGACGGGAATATTCAATTTTCCGAATTTTTACAGACAAACCCTTTTAGAACACCACAGGGAGAAGAAGTTTTACAAACAGAAAATGCTGGTTCTTTATTAATTGAAACAAGCAAACAAAAAACTCTTAAAATTGAAATACCCCCTAAAACGATACTTTTTGTTAAAGATAAAAGTTACATTAATAAAGAAACTGTTATAGGACAAATTATTGAAAGCAGTAAGCAAACCAAGTCTGAAAAAAAAGACGTTTTAAGTAAATTATCCGGAGAAATATTATTAAAACAAGAAACAAATAATAAAGAAACGAACAAATTAGGCTGGGTATTTAGTGGTGAATTGATTTTAATACCTGAAAAGGCATATTTAAATTTTACGAAAGATCTTTCGATATTTAAAAATAGTTTTGTTTGGCGAACTAAAATTGTTAATAAACGACCTGGTTTTATTAATATTATTCAAGATAATACAAATTTATCAAAACAAACTATTCAAATTTTAAGTAATCCTATTTCATTTAAACAACTTAAAATTAGAAAATTAAAAAAACAATTCAAAAAGTTACAACATATTCTAACTATTCAGACTTTTAAATTTATTTTAACAAATTTTAAATCAAACCAAATCAATTCGATTCCAATAAACGGTAAACCTATTTTTGGAAATTTAATTTCAAACGATTATGAAGCTTTTACTGGAGGAACTCCATATTTATTAGACGATAATACTGAAAAAAAAGAAATTAAAACATCATTTTTATGGATTCCAGAAGAGTCTCATACAGTAAATAGGGATATTAGTATTTTGAAAGTAGAAGAAGGCGAGTACGTAACAGAAAAAGCTGAAATATTACCAAATATTTATTCACAAATTTCGGGAATTGTTCAAACTATTCAAAAAAATAATATTTTACAAGAAACAATTATTAAACCAGGGTTTACTTATAAAATAAAAAATTGTAAACGATTTGAACAAAAGTTGTATTACCCCGGTGAAATAATTTTTGATAATCTTAAAATACAAGAATTATCTCTAGCTGAAGTAATTGAAACAACATCGGGCCCAGAACTTTTAATTCGACCTGTTTCATTATTTTGTATCCCAAAATTACCTAAAGTATCAAGGATCTTTAATAAAAAAGATTTTGAATTTAAAAATGTTTTTAAATTTAAAGTTGAAAGTCATTCTCGATTAAAAAATGCAGAACGAATAAAAGAAGTTGAAAACTTTAAACTAATTAAGAAAACTTTAAATTTTGATTTTTTGAAAACGTGCAACAATGTAAATCAACAAATGTCTATTTTAGGAAGTTTAAACTCAGCGAATCAACTGACATTTAAATTATGTGAAGATATCTTTTTATTAGATTTAGTTCCAAACCAATTAAAAAAATCTGAAATTAAATTATCTATTATTGTTAAGAAAAATCAATTTGTAAATGCTGGTACAACTTTAGGCTATGTTCAAAAAAATGCTACTGAGTTTGTACATTTTATTAAAGTTAAGATGCATCTAGAAAAAGATACAAACTTAAAGCGTTTATTATGCATAAGAGAAAAAGATTGTATTGAGGTTAATCAACCACTTTTAGAATCTAAAAAAATTAATGACATTGTATTAGAAAAAAATATATTAGGCCGTATTATTGACAAAAAATCTGCTATTATTTTTTTACAACAAGGACAACCTTATTTTTTCCCAAAAAATGCTCAATTATTTTGTAAAAACGGAGACTTAATTGAAAAACAGCAAAATATTGGAGAATTAAGTTTTGAAAAAGAAATTACGGGCGATATCGTTCAAGGGTTACCAAGGGTAGAAGAAATTTTAGAAAGTAGAAAAGCTAAATGGAAACGACTTTATTCAAAAAATGAACAGTTAGAAATTCCAAATCTCCTTTGTACGAAAACATTAAAATACATAGAACAAGCTGTTTTAGATGGTCACATTAATCTTCATGCTCTTTTAAAAATATATTTTCATTGGTATCTAAAGCGTTTAAATATTTATGAAGCAAGTTATAGAAGCACAAAAAAAATTCAATGTATTATTTTAAATTTAATTCAATCTGTTTATCAATCACAAGGTGTCACAATTTCAGATAAGCACCTTGAAGTTATTGTAAAACAAATGACAACTAAAGTTAAAATTAGTCATGAAGGTGATACTAAGTTATTACCCAATGAACTAATTGATTTAAGTCAGATTAAATATATTAATCAATCTGTTTATAATCAAAATAAAAAAACTGCTTTTTATGAACCAGTCTTATTAGGCATTACTAAAGCATCTTTAAACACTGATAGTTTTGTTTCAGCAGCGAGTTTCCAGGAAACAACAAGGGTCCTAACAAAAGCTGCGATTGAAGGGAAAGTCGACTGGTTAAGAGGGCTAAAAGAAAATGTAATTATTGGTAGACTAATTCCAGCAGGGACAGGATTTCATACATCAATAAATTTAGCTAATTCAGATAAGTAATTTTTGTTTAAAACTAGACGAGATTTTAAAAAATCTGGTACTTTATTTATAGTAAACTCTATTTATTTAACCAAGGAGTTAAAATTTATATGGCTGATATTAAACTAGCCCAATTATTAGAAGCAGGTGTTCATTTTGGTCACAAAGCTTACCGTTGGAATCCAAAAATGTTTCCATACATTTATACTGAACGTAACAATATTCATATTTTAGACTTAGTTCAATCTGCTCAGTTATTAAAAGAAGCAAATACTTATATCAAGAATGCTGCTGCTGAAGGAAAAACATTTTTATTTATTGGAACAAAACGTCAAGCTAACGCTGTTATAGCAACTGAAGCATTAAGAGCTAACTCTTTTTATGTAAACCACAGATGGTTAGGAGGAATGCTAACAAACTGGGTTACTTTAAAAAAGCGTATTGAATATTTAAAAAGCTTAGAAGAACAAGAAGCAAATAATAGTTTAGAACTTTTACCAAAAAAAGAAGCAGCAATCCGAAAAAAAGAACTTGAAAAATTACGAAATCATCTTAATGGTATTAAAGAGATGAAAAAATTACCGGATGTTGCCATTATTGTTGATCAAAAAAGAGAAATGACGGCAATTAAAGAATGTCGTTCATTAGGTATACCGGTTATTTCAATTTTAGATACTAATTGTGATCCTGATTTAGTCGATATACCAATTCCTGGAAATGACGATGCTATTAAGTCAATTAAACTAATACTACAATCTTTAACCGATAATATTTTAATCGGGCAGGGAAAAGATAACGTATAAACTTTGTAATATTTAAAAAATTAAACACATGGATATTAGTGCAAAAACCGTGAAAGAGCTTAGAGAAAAAACCGGGGCCGGTATGATGAATTGTAAGAAAGCACTTCAAGATAATAATGGTGATTTTGAAAAAGCAATTGAGGCATTAAGACTTAAAGGTGAGGCTATTGCAGATAAGAAAGCTCAACGTAATGCGAATGAAGGATTAATTGAAGCTTATATCCATACTGGTAGTAAACTTGGTGTTTTATTAGAAGTTAACTGTGAGACAGATTTTGTTTCTCGAAAACCTGAATTTAAAGAATTTGTTCGTGATCTAGGTATGCAAATTGCTTCATCTCCTGAAATTGAAGTAATATCAATGGATGACATTTCAGCTGATATTAAAGAACGAGTTTGGAATTTTGAAAATGAAAAAGATGACTTAAAAAATAAACCTGAAGATATCAGAGCTAAAATTATTGAAGGTCGAGTTTCAAAAAGTTTAAAAAATTTAGTCTTGTTAGAACAACAATATATACGTGATTCTAATAAAACTATTTCTGCTCTTTTAAAAGAAAAGATTAGTTATTTTGGAGAAAATATTATAATTGCCCGATATACCAAATTTAGTTTAGGAAACTAATAAAAAGGGTCCCGCGAG
>Ga0138264_1079833_pt1 | contig 10417 bp, 1 predicted proteins | sample RNAICE20151115_FD_105273 | JGI IMG/M metagenome (GOLD analysis project Ga0138264, IMG submission 105273) | Metatranscriptomics of polar marine prokaryotic and eukaryotic communities from Arthur Harbor ice station, Antarctica -... | ecosystem: Environmental > Aquatic > Marine > Unclassified...
GGAGCCGAAATCATCCAAGTAGGACGTTTCCAGATCAACGTGGTTCACACCGATTTCCCGACCAGGATGGCTGAGACAACGGGTTCTGGTGGATTCATATTCCAAGCTGAGGTGCCAACCGTAATGTCGGTTGAAGGTTTCCGTGGCAAGGCGTTGGTCAATAGTGACCCGGAAGTCCCGACAACGGTCACAATTAAATTTGAAAAACTGATCCTCTTCAATGATGATGATCTCAGCCTGGACGGATCGAACCCCTTCATTGCCGGCGCAGGGATTGTTGTCATCAAGAGTGCGAGTATAGAAATGGAGGACGGAAAATCCACTGGGCGCGGCACTGTCGTAGCCGAGTTCCAGGGAGCGCCAGCCGGCGCCGATGGTGTATTCACACTCCGGTTGATCTTTTCGAAGCAGACACCCTTCGTTGAGTCTTGGATGTCCTTCCAAATCACCTTTTTTGATCAAGCCAGCCCAGTTTTGGTAAAGTTTGAGCCCTCTTCTGCTCCTATGCTGGGGCCATCGCGAGTTTTTGTGGAGATCTTGAATTTTCCCGTCATTTCGAACGATTTGGATGTTTCCGTGCAGCTCAGAGGCACCACAGGCGGTGTCCAAATTATCCAATCCGACTCCTCGTCAACAAAGATGTGGTTAGAGTTCCAGGGCCCTGGCCTAGCAGGCCCAACGCCCGTAGAGATTACGCCAAAGGCAGCAGCCTCGAAATCAATTTTTTTTTATTTCAACTTTTCTCCAGTGACGCCGACCATTGGCTCCCCGCCATGCCAGGACGGAGGATTTTCTCCCGGCAACTGTGATCCGTATCCGAAATGGGAGAGAGATAAATCTTATTTTATTGTGCTGAATTACTTCACAGTGTCTGCCGCTGCAAATGAAATTGAAGTTGTGTTTGCTCCGTTTGACACGACTGCAACACCAACGCTCGCCATCGTCAAATTGGTCTCGAGCACAGTCGAGTCGACCAGGATCGAAGTGGTGGTACCGTTTGCTGTACAGTCTGGCAGTGCGATGGTCAGTGTATATCGTGTTGGTGCTTCATCAGAAAGTGTCACTGTCAATATTGAAATCACGGACCCTGACACTTTCGACTTCGAGGAACCGATCCCAACAGCAACCTGCCTGGGCTCGGGAGCTGTTACCTCTGGTCCTAAGCAGACAGTTTTTGACTTGTTTTTCAAGAATGTAGACAAGACTGCAAGAACCAGTAATTTCGAAATAGAGTTTTTTGGCGCATTTTCCGTTCCTGTCACCGCCATGACGCTGACATTTGATGACAATGACATTGCGCACCTTACCGCTGCTGGTATTGCCGTAACAGCGGCAGATCTCACGGATGGCTCCCAGCTATCTGTCACGTACACATTTGGGGGGTTTCCAGATTTGCGCAAGATTGATTTTGCATTCAATGACTGTTCTGTGCCTCGTGTGGTTTCCGTTTTCCCGACCAAGGTTTTGAACACTGGGGGTACTCTTGTGAAAGTCACTGTCGCAGATTTTCTTGGGGGAGCCTATACCGCCAATTTTGTCGATCTCTTGGGTTGTACAGACGACACGGGGGTGGAAATCCCAGAATGTGCCGTCGATGCAACTTTCAGTGGCGCAGTCCTTCAATTTCCGTCCCCTCAATCTTCTGCCAGTCGCCCAGTGTCTGTCGAACTCAAACACAACGGAAACGTAATAGGAGCGATGGGTATGAAATTTGATCTCGCATATGCTGCTCTATGTGACTACACGGTGTATTGCTCACTCTCGAATCGGCATCCCAATATTATACAGCTCCGAAAGCTGCCACCGACTGATGAGATCTGTGTTGAATCTAATTGCTTTGGCGAATCGGATGTCAATGCCCCCCAGGTGACTTCAGTAGCTCCGGCACGCGGTCTGACCACGGGTGGATATCCGGTGAAGGTGGAGTTGTCCGACTTTCCCAACCTGCGGAAGGAAGAAATTGATGTAATTGTGGGTAAGACGTTGACCGTGTTTGCTACTGTGACAGAAGTAAAACTTGTGAGTGGATCGGGGTTATCCGCCAAGTTGTCGATTACTTTTACCATGCCGCAACTTCCAGTCGAGGCTGCAGGCGACGATTCAGTAAAAATTCGCGCGAATATTGGCGCATTCAAACTTTGTGTTGGAAGCGTGACAGGCGAATGTGGCGAGCCGTCGTTCAAGTATCGGTTCACGGCTCCTTTGAGTGGAAGGGCCAATATTGTAGAGTTCTACCCCGAGACATTCTTCACATCCCAATCCGATGATCTGAAGGTGACCTTCCGTAACTACCCCATGGTGCTTGACCTCACGCGAACGCAGGATATGAAGATTGAGGTCTACGCGTGTGAATCTATGTGCCTCACAATGGCAGAAGAGGGCGAGACAACCATGTTGTATGAACGGATTGCCACAGAGATTATCTCTTCCAGTGAAGACGAGACAGTCGCTCTTTTCCCGTTCGGGCCATTTCCTACCGGAAAGTATCAGGTCCACATCGCAAACGCCACTGTGGAATACAATTACGTGATGAAGGCAGGCAAGACTGGATTGTTCGAGGTCAATGTGGCGGCAGATCCCGAGCCCACAGTACGCGCTCTTGCCCCAGCGAAGGCATTTGCAGGTGGAGATGCCACAATCATCAGAATGGAGGTTGAGTTTCTGCCACCATTGTCGCGGAGTGAGGTGTTCGTGGAGTATTTCAGCTTGAAAACGAATAGGTGGATATTGTTGACAGTGACTGACGTGACGAACACGTGCGACGCATTCTACTGCAATACAGCTGCCATCGTCTTTGATGCCATATTCGACAAAGACGAAATCGTTGCAAAAATTGATATCCGAGTAAAGAACGCAGCACAACTTGTTGTGGTTACTAGCGTCGGCGCATTTCGAGTCATGGCTGAAGGTGCGCTCAATGTACTGAGTGTGAACCCATCGCAAGGAGACCCTGCTGTACCGACGCGTTTGACCTTGTCTGTCGAGAACTTTGTTGCGAAGACAAATTTGATGGTAATGCTTGATGGTCGGCAGTTTGATGCGGTGTTCGTAGCTACGGGCCAGTACGCGGTCACGGTGCCAGGTAAAAAGGCGTTCCTTTTGGATGGGCCAAAGTCGAGGATCCTTCAGGGCACCTTGTCTTCGTCTACCTCCTCACAACCCGCTGCAGAGTTTGAGTACACAATCAACAGGCATTCCGGAACGGTCAGCCCGGTCGATATGACCTCAGTGGGAGGGAACACCATCGAGTTGAAAGTTTTCTGGAGTGCGGCGGAGGCTTCTGTCACGATCGATGGAAAAGCAGCTTCAGTGTTGTCTGTAACTGTCGATATTATTAATACGTTCACAACAATCAGCATATTACCGCAAACCGTGGAGTTGCAGCCGGGTGTTGTGCTTCTCGATACCGAAGTTGTCATCACATCCGGCGAATATGCAGAGACACTTTCCTTGGAAGTATTCCAGGAACCTAAAGTGCGAACTATTCTTCCTGCCAGGATTCAACTTGACGGTTCAGTGGCAAACTGCCCGTTATGTGGAGAGGTTGATCCTGAATTCAACGATTTCAAGACAATCAGTATCTGGATTTCCAACTTCCCTGCATTGGACACTCTGGCAGACGTCACAGTTACTTTTAAAAGATCGGGTTTACTGATTACGTGCGATGTTACACTGTGTGGCGTCCGCGCCTTCCTCAACCTCCAGGGCGAGCTGTACTTGGCTGTGAACCCACCACCGCACAACATCGGAAGTTCTGTCACCGTTCAAATTGATTATGTTGGTAAAGGAGCCCCCCCCGCAGGATTGACGGCTAATGACGATTATACACGTTCGTCGAAGAGCGTGCAAACAACCGTCACCTACTTTGCACCTTCTCCTGAACTAATTGAATTTTATTACTGCGCTGGGTGTGGCACAGACACCACACAGCCGTGCTTCGACAACGGAGTCTGCGGCGATGGCAGCGAACCGGGGACCATCGCAGGGGCTGATGTAACGATTCCGACTACAGGCGGCGGTGCTTTGATCATGATATTGAAAAATGGAGACCTGACTGTCGATGACAAACCCACGATCACGATGGGCCAGTTTTTGGCCGAAATGGAAATCAAGAGGACTGTTGAAAAGACATCTATTTTGCAAGTGGACCTTGCTGAGTTGGATGTTACAGATGCAGGGGAAGTGAAAGCGCAGGTTCAGCTAAGTACCTATGTTTCGCTATCCTTTGATGTCGTTTTTGTTCGAAAGGATATCACGATGGCATGCGTGCAGAGTGCCGCTCCGTATGATACTTTGCCAGGCGGTTGCGAAAGTCCGGGTGCCAGAGCAGGTACCACTGACTCAGGAATTTATGTGAAACTCACCAATTTCAACGCCAAAACCATGGCTGACGTGGCATCCAAGGTCTCGGCCACGTACGGTTCGAGGCCGGTGACGGGAGTTCAATGGAAGAGTTATGATGCAGACACTAAGTCGCTAATCCTGAAGATCGATTCTCCCCCTCTTTCGGATCTCGAAGTTTCAAGCGGAGTGGCAAGCGTTGGCTTGCGAGTCGCGCTTAACCCACCCCTCAAGGAATTTGCGCTGGTTTCGGTGACGGTCTACGCCCGGCCCCAGCTACAGCAGGCTCGATTTGATCCCACGGGGACGGAGATCGAGGTGTCGTTTGATCAGACCACGAACACACCTGTGTTCGTTGGAGGATTATGCAGCAATGTTCTTGCACTCACCACTGTCCAACTGGGTACGGCTGCCAAATGTCAGTGGAAAGATGACAGAAGGACCATCCTGTTGACGCTTGGTCTCGGTGCGACCATTTCGCTGATGGACAGTGTCAAATTGGCCAGCACTGCCCTAGTCAGGTCCGAAAGTGGCAAGTCATTCCCTGCGGATACTATGGTCCTTGTGCGGCTCCACAGTCCCTCTAAACTCGTACCGCCGTCGCCCGCTATCATAGTTGGGCCCGAGACTGTTGACCCGTGCGCGTCGGTCGATATTTTTTTCATGGTTCCATCTCCACGCCCTCTGACTTACACCTGGTCGAGCCCGGATAATGCGAACCTCAATAATTTCTTGAGTGACTTCAAAGAAAAAGCCATCGTCAACCTGGCCGAGAACACTCCACAACTGGTCCCTGGGTTAAACACCGTTGAAGTGGTTGCGGTTGATTTCCTCGGTGCTAAGAGTGCTAAACGAACTCTGAAGATCACCAAACTCTCGAAAGCTGCCCCGGGAATTTCCTTTGTTGGACAGCCCAGCTACGTTGCCAGTGATGAAATTTTGCTAAAGGGAGCATCCGCATTCTCTTCTTGCGCGGGCGCAGCGAAAGGACAGCTGCTGTTCAAATGGAGTTCGAAACAGTCAGCTCTCATCTCTGGTACATTCCCTCAGCTGTGGTTCCCCCCTAGGTCGTTGCCTGCTGGAACGTATGTTGCGAAACTTGAGGTGTCCGTATCTGGCGACCCTTCGCAGCAGGCGCACAAGACGTTTGTTATCAATGCGATTGCGTCGCCGTTGACGGCAGTTTTGTCTGGACCAAGCAAGGTGTCCAAAATATACGCGCTATCTTTGGATGCGCGAGCATCGCACGATCCTGACATGGAGGGCGTGGACGCAGCGCTCGAATTCGAGTGGAAATGTTCAGTTGTGGATCCAGCAAAGGCAACACAAGCGCCTGAAATGTGCATCGACCAAACCACGCAAGAAGAGCTTGTCATAGCAAGCTCTTCTTTGGTGCAGGTTGATGCAGGGCAGCTTGCTGCGAATAAGTTGGCCTACACTTTCTCAGTCACTGTCTCGAAAATCGACCGTGCTGGGGTGTCGTATCTTTGAAAGTCATGGTGATTGCTGATCAAATTCCGACAATTGTAATTGCTCTCGGAGACCCTGCGATTACGATGGATGCGGATACGAAGCTCCCCAAGATCAATGCCAATGGGCGTCTCGATTTGACCGGCGCATCAAATCCAACAGGCGCCGCGCTCTCGTGGATGGTAGTCGACGCTGGCCAGCCATCCATTCAAGATACTGCCTTTGCAACTGGAAAGACTGGGCCAAATTTTGTCATTCGGCCGCCTATTCCTGGAGTACCAATCTTCGCACCGGACCTCGTGTATACTATCAGATTGACTGGCGTACTCGACGGCTACACTTCCACGGACGAGATGGACTTCATTATCAATGTCCCCCCTGCGCTGGGAACATGTACTGCTTGCAATACCAAATCCGTGGCGCCGTCATGTTTGTCGTCGGGTCTTGCCCTGCAGGACTCTTTCCGAATTTCATGTGAATTCTGGGCCGATTCTGATGTGCCTCTGTCTTACATGTATGGATTTGAAGCCGGCACAAAGGTGGTAGAATACAGCCCCATTGCTGACCCACACAAAGAACAGCTTCTGTCGTTTGGTGCGTCATACATGACTGCACAGGTGCTTGATGCCCTCGGAGCATCCGCCCCTAAGATCAGGATTCCAGTGAGTGCCACTGTCGGTCGCCGGCTACTGAGTTTGACGGATGGTATTGACAACGTCATGAATCTGCTTGATACAGCTTGCACATTGAAAAATGCGCCGGATGTGACCTCAAACGCGGGTATGGCTGCGTTGGCAATCGATGGTAGTGGCAGCACCCTGGATAAGGCCCAACGCGAGGGAAAACGCCAAACTCTGATGGAGAAACTGAAAGACTCCCTGTCTTTTGCGGCCGCCACTGTGGATTGGGCAGAGGAGCTCGTTGGTACAACCGTGCTGGTTGGCTCGAAAGGCTGTGAAATGCCTACAATTGCGGTGAAACACATGGTGCACATTGTGAACACTACCGCTGATTTTGACACAACTGCCAAGCCCCAGCCTTTCAGGCAGATTTTCGGAACGAATATCGCAGCCTGCTTGGATGTTGCAACTCAGTCGGCATCCAGCAGGTGCGAGGCACGCGTAGGGGCGGCGGCTATTTTCGACGCGGAAAGTGTCCATGACTTTTATAAAATACGCGAACTAACGACTCTGAGAGCTCTGTCTGGCGTCATCCAGAAATCTGTTCCCGGTGAATCCCCCACAGACTTCATCGCCGGCACATCTTTCAAGGCCAAGATTGTTCGCCAAACTCCAGCAGGTCTCACTGGGAAGCTTCAAATTGCTTCCGGCGAAGGTGGCAGATTCACTGTGCCGTCGGCCCTGCCGCTTGATGGCGCAGAATATAACGTGGTGCTTACCGAAGCAGATTTGCCGAGGGATGCCGATGCCTTGTTTGGTGCGACCTTTCTTTCAAGTCGCACAGTGGCGCTTGCTCTGCACAATACCGCGAGCGCAAGGGTCCTTGCCCCGGTTTCCGATCTTCCAGCCGACAAGAGAGTCGTCGTGAGAATTGCGGTGGACCCAAGCAAGTCTGGTGCCGTATTAGAGACTTGGCAGGACAAAGCTGCATGCGGCTTTTACAAGCCTGAAACAAAGAAGTGGGCATTCGACAATTGCGAGGTCATGGATGTGCAGACTACCTATGTAGAGTGCAAATGCAATCATCTTACAGAATTTAGTGCTATGACTGATATCAACCGGCCAGTTTGTGGCGACGGAATTGTTTCACCTGGTGAAGAGTCTGCTACTACTGGGTGCGATGACGGCAACAATTTGGCCTATGATGGATGCGGATCTAATTGCAGAATTGAGGATACCTCACGCTGCTGGAAAGTCCCCCACCTGACCGTCACTGGAGCGAAGACGTCAGTGTGCTGCGCCCCATGTGACCCCGGTGAAGAGCTTTTCGGATGCACAAGATTCAGTGGTGAAAACGGAGGAATAGTATCAAGAGGCTCGTGCAGGGTGTGTGCTGCCGGTACATACAAGCCGGGGAACAAAATTTCGGGAAGCTCTGAAGAGAAATGTCAACCGTGCGAAGAGCCTAGCCAAGTTAACGATGCCAGAACGCGCTGTGTCGCGCCAACGCCTCAAACCCCACCGCCGCCTTCTGTACCCCCGTCACTGTGCTCCCTCGCCAAGCTAGAGGAGTTCAATACCTGCGTCGCCACTATCGGTTCTTTCTCGGGCCAAACATTGGATTCTGCGTGCAAGTACTTGCAAAAGGTATACGCATGCTACCCCAAGGTTTGCTGCAACGACCGGAGCCTCGAGGCATTAGATCCTATTGGATACGGACAAGTGATCTTCGACAGAGTCAGGGGCATCAAAGCTACACTCCCCACAGGCCTCGCCTGTCTCCTCACCTGCGCAGCGGAGCCCCCCGAACCCGTTTGTGGAGACGGATTTGTGAATGTGGACGGTGAAGAGTGCGATGATGAGAATACAGTCAACGGCGATGGATGTTCGTCGACTTGCAAGTTTGAAAATCCCTGCGGTGACGGCTATGTGACGGGCTTGGAGGAGTGTGATGACGGCGATCGGGTTGCTGGCAATGGCTACGAAAAAGTATCCGGCGACGGTTGCTCAGCGTTTTGTAAAATTGAATATGGTTCTCAATGCGAGAACCCGGGTTCCGCACCCTCGGTGTGCAAGCATCCATGTAATCCTGGCAGATACTGGAATGATGCAATCAAGATGTGCTCGACATGCGCTGCAGGAACCTACAAAGCATCATTTGGAACTTGGTCCACGCAGTGCCAACCATGTGTGGCGCCCAATACTATCAACGCGGGCCGCACTTCTTGTAACGGTCCTGCTCCTCCTCCTCCTCCTCCAGGTCCTACTCCGTCAACTACGCCGGCTCCGGTATCATGTGGTCTCACAGAATACACGGACTTTCAGGATGGGGTCGCTAACTACACAGCAGCCAGAACCGGCGTGGATGATGACCTCTGCGAGCTTATGGAAATGGTTTGGAAGTTGAGACCCCCAGGATGCTGCACCGACACTGTGTCTGAGCCTGATGGCATCGACCCATTGAATGGTGACCCTGTGGAAGTTGGCTATGGAGCAGCTGTTGACCGGCTGGTTCAGGAGAACATGGCAGACGGCATTGAATGCGCATGTCTGGAGTGCGGAGGCTGCCCAGCAGCCACCCCCACCCCATCCCCCGTTGTATCAGTTCCACCAAGTCCGCCACCAAGTCCGCCACCAAGCCCACCTGGATTCGGGCCCATTGAAGTCAAAACGCTTGTGGTGGATGATGTGACGATTCCCTATGGTGTTGCCTTCTCGGGTGGTTCCCTGACGTTGCCGGCCAACGCCCTATCGGCACCTGTGACGCTGGTGCTCTCGGTATACAGTATCCCCAGTCTGCCCGCTTCCTGGACTCCTGGCAGGAGGCAAGCGGCCACGGCAAAGAGACTGGCTGGAGCGTTCGTTGTCATCGAACCCGTGGGCACCGCGGTGAAGGGGGCGTTACTGGCATTGTCTACGAATTATCCGAAGACAGACGACGAACGGTACGCAATTAACCGCGTCATCAGAAGCTCCAAAACGTACATTTCACTGAGCAGCCGTGAGATCGGCAGCCCTGTCACTCAAGTAAATGCGAAAATCTCAGTTTTCGACGCGTACGCGTCTGTGATGGAACCGAAAGGCTCAGGCAACCCAGCACTCTGGGCGCTCCTGCTCCTCCTCCTCATTCCTGCGGTTGCGGCCTGGTATTATTACCAGAAGTACCTGGCTGCCCCGAGCGAAACAAAGCAGTCAGATTTCACGGGAGCCCTGGCGTTGGTGCCAAGCACGGCTACCAGCATGCAGCCGGGCTGGACCTCATGTAAGGGCTGCGGCAATCCTGTCAAAGAATCTTGGCCCCGCTGCCCTGGTTGCAAGACGCAGGTCTCTGCCACCTTGGCCGCCGCTGCGACAAGCAAGTCAACGGCGCTCGCCAAGACAGACTTCCAAGAGTGTCGCGGTTGCAGCAACCCTGTCAAGTCAACCTGGAGCCGCTGTCCGACATGCCAAACAAGCCTCGGTGGCACTGCGCGGTCGGTCGCGCCTTCTGCGGCACCCAAAATTCCAGCAGGCTGGGCGGCGTGCCCGAGCTGCCAAAAACCGGTCAAAAGCACCTGGGTGCGATGCCCAGGCTGCCAGCGCCCCGGATCGACGGCTGTGGCGGCCCCGTCGGCAGTGCCGCAACCTACGCCTAATCCTGCTGCCGCGTCTGCAGCCCCCCTGCAACCTGGTTGGAAAGGTTGCCCTAGCTGCAAGAAGCCAGTGAGAGATGCCTGGCCCAGATGCCCCGCATGCCAAGCACCCATCAAGGGCGCAGATGCAAAAAACCCCACGGTTGAAGCTTCGGTAATATCCTATAAGCCACCCACACCCAACACGACGACAGCAGCGAGTAGTTTGATGCAAGCCAGCGGCTTCCAAACGTCGTGCACCAACCCGGCCTGCCGTGCGCCGGTCAAGATGGCCTGGAAGCGCTGCCCTTCGTGTAAAACTCCCATCGCCAAGTAATTCAGCAGCTCCTATACTGCTGTGTGCTCGTGTGTGTA
>Ga0138264_1063865_pt1 | contig 10109 bp, 7 predicted proteins | sample RNAICE20151115_FD_105273 | JGI IMG/M metagenome (GOLD analysis project Ga0138264, IMG submission 105273) | Metatranscriptomics of polar marine prokaryotic and eukaryotic communities from Arthur Harbor ice station, Antarctica -... | ecosystem: Environmental > Aquatic > Marine > Unclassified...
AGAGAGAGCTTATGGTGCAAGAGTCCGTCAAGGAAATCATGATGCAGAAGGAGAAGTCCGGTGGTGGTTCCTTCGGAGGACGTACCAAAGAGGAAGACATGGAAGCCCTCACTGCCAAGTGGAACATTCCTGCCCTAGAAAAGATCGAGCAGTACCCTGAAATGATCTGGAAGTCCAAGTCCGTGAGGACCATCTACGACCAAGTCAAGCGTGAAATTGACAAAATTAAGCAGGTGCTGGACGATGACGAGAAGAGACAGATGGTGGAGCCTGAGTTCAGACAGCTGATGAACATGCAGACTGAAAGAGGTAAAAAACGTTTCCTTCGCTCTGCTGAAGCCACCGACCCCGATGATCCAGTTGCTAACTATCGCACTACCATCGAGCAGATGCAGACCAACATGCAAGAGATGGCTAACAAAGCCTCTACCCAGGCTCGCTTCTTCATTCAGCTAGACTACACTAGCTTGAGAAACGACCAGAAGGACTGTGCTCGCAAACTGGTGACTGAAATCCAGGAGCACTTGATTAAAGAGTCCAAGCAAGAACTTAACAACCACCTTGAGCTCCTCAACGACACTGTCGAAGAATTGAAGAAAAACTGCACTTCCCTCGACATGCTTAAGGCTCACAAGGAGCGTCACTCTAATGTGCGCTCTCAATAAGAGACCTGGTAGAACCGTCTTGCTCCTATTAAGAAGAAGTTCGAGTACATCAAAGGATGGGAAGGCGAAGGCGACTCTGGAGAGGTCGAAGGCCTTACTGAAGACGACGTCAGGAAGGTTGAGACCCTCGACGAATCCTGGAGAAACTTCCTGATTGGAATGCAGGAAGCCAATGGAATCATTTCCAGGAACTTCCAAGAGCAGAAGCAGGAGATGGAGTCTCAAATTACTGACCTGAAGGGAGACGTCACTGAGAACCTCAAAACTTTCAACAAAGAGTGCCCTCGCACCATCGAATCCAAGTCCAATGCCGACCTGGAGGAAACTAGAAAGGCTCAAGAGAAGATTGCTGAATTCCGTATGGCCTGCCAGGACTTGAGAAAGCGTGAGGAGGACATGGACAAGGGCCTGTAAATCTTCGACATCAGTCCTGAGAACTACGCTGAACTAGTTCAAGTGGAAAAGAAGAACGAGAACTTGTCGGACCTGTGGGCGATCAAGCAGGAGTGGGAAGACCAGTGGATGCAATGGAAGGACATCCAATTCTACAACTTGGAAATGTCTGAAATCCAGGACACCGCTGACATGTTCCACATGAAGCTGAAGAAGCTCATTAACAAGCAGGACCCTTGGCCCGTGTACGACATTCTCCACAAGAGAATGCGTGAGTTCACTCAGACCATGCAAATCCTGCCCGACCTCAGACACGAGTCTATCCGCGAACGCCATTGGCAAATCATCCGCCTGGAGGTGAAGGAAGAATTCAACGAAAGAAGCGATGAGTTCACTCTGGAGGAAGTGTTCAAGCTGGGCTTCCTTGACTTCTAGGATGTGATCGACCAGACCACGGACGAAGCCAAGAAGCAGATGAAGGTTGAAAAGGACCTGATGGACATTGAGCACGTCTGGAAGAACGACCCCATTTCTGACTTGTACATTGTGAAGAGCAAGTCGAAGGCTGATGAAGAGTTCTACAAGGTGGGATCTACTGACAACATCATGACTCTGATTGAAGACCACACGGCCATCCTGGCTACTCACAAGGCCTCTGCTTTCTACAAGAACTTCGATGTCGAGATTGACCTGTGGGAAGACAACATCGCCAAGATGAACGAGACCCTTGATCTCCTCATCCAAGCCACCACCAAGTGGCAGTACCTCGAGTCCATCTTCTGTGGCCAGCCTGATATCATTAGAATGCTTGGAGAAGAGGACGCTAAGTTCCAGAAATCCAACAAGATTTTCAAGGCCCAGATGGTGCGTGTGAACAAGGACAAGAACTGTTACAAGGCCCTGATTACTGGAGTGTCCAACTTCACCAAGACTCTCTCCGACATGGTGGCCAACTTCGAAACCATTCAGAAATCTCTGGTGCAGTTCTTGGAGTCCAAGAGAGGTAAATTCCCTCGCTTCTACTTCCTGCCCAACGACGATCTACTTGAAATCATTGGTATGGGTAAGAACCCCGAACCTCTGAACAAGCACATCCAGAAGATTTTCAACGGAGTGGTTTCTCTTGAAGCTGAGCCTGCTCCTAAGGGGTCTAGTGCAAAGTACTACATCAAGTCCCTGCTTGCTGAGAACAACGAAGAAAGTATTGAGCTGGACGCAGGTGCTACTGACGGCAAGAAATTGGAAGTAGACCAGAACGTGGAGGAGTGGCTAGGAAACAAGGAGAGTGGTCTCATTGTGAGAATGCGCGAAGCACTCCAGCGACTGTTCAGAGTCGTGGCTAACGACACCAACCAGAACAGACGTATCCGCGAGCACTCCTACATGAAGCAGTGGATCACTGGCCAGAAGGGACAGATCCTAGTCACTGCTGCCCAGATTGAGTGGACTAAGTTGTGTCACGATGCCCTGGGTCAAATTGACAAAATCACTGTCAACCCCAGCAGCAACAACCACCCTATTAAGACCTTAAAGACAACTTACCGCAAGAAGTGTAACATCTACATTGATGTGGTAGAGAAGACTCCCGGCCTGACTGCCCTTGACAGGAAGAAGCTGACTGCTCTCATCATTATTGAGCAGCATCACTCCGAAGTCATTGACAGGTTCTTCCTCAACAAGCAAATCAAGCGTACCCATTTCGATTGGCTCTCGCAATTGCGCTTCACTCTTAACGAGCCTGACGCAGCTGAGAACCTATTCATGGTGACATGCGAACAAATGAGTGCCGTGTTTGATTACGGCTACGAGTACCAAGGCAATGTTCCTCGCTTGGTTATCACTGCACTCACTGACAGAGCCTACATGACTCTCACCACTGCCCTCGCTATGTTCAGAGGAGGAGCTCCCTAAGGTCCTGCTGGTACTGGAAAGACCGAGACTGTCAAGGATTTGGCTAAGAATTTGTCCTTCTGGTGTGTCGTACAGAATTGTGATGGTGCTATGGACCCCCCTACTCTCTCCAAGATTCTTGCCGGTGTCTCCGCTGCCGGTGCTTGGGGTTGCTTTGATGAGTTCAACAGAATCTCACTCGATGTGCTTTCCGTTATCACCTCCATGTTCGAAGCCATTTTCGACTGCCAAAGAAGAGGTGACGGAAACGCCACTACTCTAGGTGACATCCCCACTTAAGTCTCCAAGGACGCTGGGTTCTTCATTACTATGAACCCTGGTTACGCTGGACGTTCCGCCCTTCCCGACAACTTGGCTGCTCTTTTCAGACCTGTGGCCATGATGAAGGCCGACTTCTAAGCCATCGCTAGAATTGAACTGATGTCCGTTGGATTCAAAGAAGCTGAGCCCCTGGCTACCAAGATCGTCTCTATGTACGATCTGATGGAAAAGCAACTGTCTAAGGAACCCCATTACATGTTCCAGATGAGAGAACTCAAGGCTGTCCTCAGAGCTGCGGGTCAGATTAAGACCAAGAGCCCTCAACTAAACGAGACCTCTGTCTGTATCAAGGCTATTCGCGACATGAACTTGGCTAAGCTAATCTCTGACGATGTGATCCTGTTCGATAAAATGTTCGAGGATCTGTTCCCCGATTGCGAAGAGCCTGAAGTGAACATGGACGACCTGCAGATTGCCCTTGAAGACTGCCTTGACGAAACAGGCAGATAGCTGAACGAAAACATTGTGGTGAAGGCGATGCAACTGTATGAGCAGAACTAAGTGCGTCACGGTATCCTCATCCTCGGAAACACCATGTCTGGTAAGAGTACCATCTGGCAGATCCTAGAGAGATCCATGAACAACCTTTCCAAGGTTAACGCAGAGAAGTACAAGCCAGTTTAAATTCTGAAGATGAACCCCAAGGCCATTCACGCTGATGAATTCTACGGTGCTATGGATGACTCTCCCGAACCCCAGTACATCATGGGAGTGTTCCCCCACCTGCTGAAGGGCATGATTACTGATGTAAACACCCACAACAGATGGCTGCTTATGGACGGACCTGTTGACACCCTTTGGATTGAGTCTATGAACTCCCTACTGGATGACTCCAAGCTCCTTACTCTCAACAATGGTGATCGTCTCCCTCTTGCTAGCAACTGTAAATTGCTTTTCGAGACTGAGAACTTGGATGTGGCCTCTCCCGCCACTATCAGTAGAGTGGGTCTGTTGTACATGGACATTGCTGAGCTTGGGTACCAACCTATGCTTGCCAAGTGGATTGACTCTAAAGACAAAGAAAACGTTGGCATTAAGGGTGAAGATTACAAGGCCCACCTCCAAGAACTTGTCATTAAGTACATTCCTAAGGTCATGAACACCAAGAAAACTGTCTGCAAAGAACTAGTCAAGTCCTCGGAGACTGGCAGCATCATCAACTTCTGCAAGCTCTATGACTCCATCTGGGGAAATACTGTTAAGGCTCCTGATGGCGACACTACCAACTTTATGTCTTACATTGAGAAGATTTTCGTATTCGCCATTATCTGGTCTATCGGAGCTACTCTTGCTGAACAGTCCCGTAGAGAGTTGGATCTAGTGCTCAGAGATATTGAGCCTATGTTCCCTCACTTGAACACAGTCTACGAGTACCACGTCAGCCCTGAAAAGCAAGACTTCTCTCCTTGGGAAGACTTCATCCAGAACAACTGGAAACCCCAGGCTGACCTTCCTTTCTGGGAAATCTACGTGCCTACTGTGGACACTGCTCGTTACTCTGAGTTGATCAAGCATCTGCTGCGCATTGACCAGCACATTATGTTTGTGGGTGTGTCTGGTGTGGGTAAGACTAAGAGAATCCAGTCTCTCCTGGACATTCAGGATGAGTCCATTGAGACCTTCACCATTAACTTCTCTGCTGGAACTGGCGCCGCTGCAGTCCAGGACGTCATTGAGTCTCACTACGAGAAGAAAGCGAAGAACAAGTACAAGCCAAGAAAGGCTAAGAAGAAGGCCATCGCGTTCATTGATGATTTCAACATGCCTAGAAAGGAAGTGTACGGAGCTCAGCCTCCAATTGAGATCATCCGTCAGGTCATGGACCACGGATTCTGGTACCACAGAAAGGAGCTTAAGCCCAACATCATCCAGAACTTGGAGCTGATTACTGCTATGGGAGAGCCCGGTGGTGGCAGAACTGATATTACTCCCCGTATTATCTCTAACTTCCACATGCTCAACTACACGCAACCCAACGAAGGTGTTATGAAGACCATTTACGGAACTATCCTCGACTACAAATTCAACGGATTCTACGATGACATCAAGCAGCTCACTGAACCCCTAGTGCTGGCCACTATTCAGATCTTCAACGTTGTGAAAGCCTCGTTCATGCCTACTCCTCAGCTGTGTCATTACCAATTCAACATGAGAGATATCTCCAAGGTATTCCTGGGACTCTTCAAAGCCAACAAAGGCTTCTACGACACTGGAGAGCAAATGATCAAACTTTGGGGTCACGAAATTCAGCGCGTGTTCCAAGACAGACTTAACGAGACTGAAGGCTACTACGATCACCAGACTAGATTCAGAGGCATCCTAGACGAAGCCCTAGTCCAGCACTTGGACAAGAACTTCAAGGAGCACGTAGCCACCATGAAAGACGAAGAGACTTTTGTAGACCCTATTTTCGTTGACTTCCTTGCTTACGAAGACCTTAGAGTGTACATGGAAGTACCCGAAATGGATAAACTTAAGGAGAGCATGGAAGAGTCTCTAGTGGCTTGTAACAACGCTCCCAGAGCTGTGAGACTAGACATGGTACTGTTCGAACAGGCCATCACTATGGTGACTAAAGTGCACAGAGTTTTCTCTACTGAGCGTGGCCATCTGGTCCTCGCTGGATTGCCTTCCGTTGGCCGTAAGTCAGTTTGCAGACTAGCCTCCTTCGTTGAAGAAATGAATATGACTAGACTGGAGCTCTCCAAGAACTTTGGGCTTACTCAATTCAGACAGAAAATGAAGCAAGTCTGGGAACTCTGTGCTTACAATGGCAGAGAAAAACTGAAGACTGTATTCTTACTGGACGAAACTGATATTGTGCAAGAGTCCTTCCTTGAAGACGTGCAGAACATCCTGTCCTCAGGACTGGTCCCTAACCTCTACTCCTCAGACGACCTGGGTAGAATCAGAGATGAAATGAAGTCTGCTTATAAGCTAGCAGGCAACACGGAAGAAATCCCTGACTTGATGAACGCATTCTTCTACGACAGAGTGATTAACAACCTGCATTTGGCCTATATTGTCTCCAGTGACCTCAAAGTGTTCTCTGAACAATGCAAAGCCTTCCCCGCCCTCATCAACAATGCCTCCTTCATTTACTACTTCCCCTGGCCTGCTGAGGGACTGTACGAAGTTGCTAAAGTGTTCATGAGCAAGATCGAAGACCTCCCCACCGGCATGGATGTGGCTATCAGTGAGACTGCCAGAGATTTCTACTGCGACACCATGACCAAGAAAGCTATCTTGATCAAGAAGAGTCTTAACAGAGACTGCCCCCTACTCCCCTCTCTCTACACCTAGTTCCTTGCTGGATACAAGTTCGTCCTAGAAGCCCAGAGAGAAGACATTGGAAAGAGCATTGAGAAGTACAGAGCTGGAATCACCAAGCTTGAGTTTGCATCTCAACAGGTTGACGAGATGGGCAAGGAGTCCGAAGTCCAGAACGTTGAAATCTCTGCTGCCAAAGCCAAGGCTGAGATTAAAGAAGGAGAAATTAACGTGGCCAAGAAGTCAATTGGCTCTGCTCTGGAAGAGTTGACCGCCCGTAAGAAGTTCATTGAAGGTGAGAAAGTAGAGGCTCAGAACCTTGCTGCTGCCGCCGATGTTGAGCTTGAAAAGGCCATGCCTGCTCTTCTTGCTGCTAACAAGGCTGTGGACAGTCTGGACGCTAAATACATTGCTGAAATGAAGTCGATGAACACTCCCCACGTAGACACTCACAACGTCATGCAAGCTGTCATGATCTTCATGGGAGAGACTGGCGAGTGGATGAACATTAAAAAAGTCATCTCAAAGCCCTCCTTCAAGAAGGACCTGCAAGGATTCGACAAAGACAACATTTCTGAAAAGAAGATGAAGGGTGTGCAGAGGTTCACGAAGCAAGAGAACTTCAACGAAACTAAGATGCTGACTATCTCAGCTGCTGCTGCCGCTCTGTGCGTCTGGGTTAAGGCTATTGAAGAATACGCCCAGGCCCTAAAGGTCGTGAAGCCTAAGCTGGAGAAGAAGAACGCCGCCCTGGCTAAAGTCGCTGCTATGGTGGCCGAACTAGAAGCTATGGAAGCCAAATACAACGACATGATGGCTGAACTGGCTGAGCTTGAAGCCGCTTTTGCCCTCCTCATGGAGCAAATGCAAATCTACAAGGACACTCTCGCCAAACTGAGTCTCCAGATTGACCGCGGAGAGATGCTAGTGTCCGGACTCGGTGGAGAAAAGGTGCGTTGGTCTGCCACTCAACTCCATCTTGAGGACATGTACGAGAAACTAGTGGGTGACTGCTTCATGGCTGCTGCCTTCAACTCCTTCATGGGACCCTACCCCAATGACTACCGCATCGACATCAACAAGGACATGATGCAGTACGTGAAGAAGTACCACATTCCCCACGACGTGCACTTCACCTTCGCTGGCTTCATGAGCACTGAGAGTCAGGTGCGTGAGTGGCAACTCAAAGAACTCCCTGGAGACAACTTCTCAACCGAAAATGCTGTCTTAATCCAGAAGTCTGAGAACTGGTGCACTAACATTGATCCTCAGAACCAGTGCAACATTTTCCTCAAGCGTAAGTGCGGTAAGAGCCTGCAAGTGATTGATTTCAAAGACAAGAAGTACGTAACTTTGATTGAGCGTGCGTGCCAAAACGGAAAGACTGTGCTTCTTGAGGACATCCAGGAGGCCCTTGACCCTACTCTGAACAACATTGTTTCCAAGAACTATATCACTCTTGGAAAGAAGAGAAAGGTCATGGTGGGAGATCGTGAGTTAGACTGGCACCCTAAGTTCTAACTCTACATTACTACGAGAATCCCCAACCCTACGTTCGACACAGTGATTGTGGGAAGCACGACGGTAGTGAACTTCAGTGTGACTGAACCCGCCCTGGAAGAACAATGCCTGGGAATTGTGGTGCAGCAGGAAGCTCCTTAGATTGAGCAGACTAAGAACGACAACATCAAGAAGATTGCTGACAACACTAGCATGCTCCAGCAACTCGAAGATGAAATCCTGAGTTCCCTCCAGAACCAGAAGGGATCCCTACTCGAAGACGTGGACCTCATCAACACCCTTAACACCGCCAAGGAAAAGTCTGAGGAAGCCAAGAGTGCCCAGGAAACTCTGAAGATCTCCATGAAGAAAATTAACGATTCTCGTGAGAACTTCAGACCCGCTGGTAAGATTGCAGCGGCCCTCTACTTCGTGCTGTTCGAAATGAACATTGTTGACCCCATGTATCAGTTCTCCCTGAAGTGGTACAAGGCTCTCTTCCTGAGATCCATCAGTGAGTCCAAGGAAATCAACTCCCCCGACAGAATGAAGTGCATCACTACTGCCCACAACCTGAACGTGTACAGACAAGCCTGCAGAACTCTGTTTGAAAAGCACAAGTTACTGCTCTCCCTCCAGATGTGCACTAAACTCATGTCCCAAGAGGGACTTGTGGACCACGATGAGTACCAGTTCTTCCTCAGAGGCGGAGTTGTCATTGACAGGACTGGCCAGGCCGTCAGACCCCCCAACTCAGACTGGATCACTGACGCCGCCTGGGATAACTGCTGTGAGCTTGAAAAGAAGATTGACCTTTACCAGGGACTCACTTCCGCCATTCAGCTTAACGCCAAGGAGTGGTTCCGCTGGTTCTCCAGCACCAAGCCTGACCCTGAGAAGACTCAGCTGCCTGGTGAGTGGCAGAGCAAGTGTGACGATGACATGAAGCAGATGATCATCCTCAGGTGCTTCAGACCCGACAGAGTCAGATTTGCCATCATCAACTTCGTCAACACCTACTTCAAGGGTAACGATTTCACCAGCTCTAGGTCGGCGACGATGTCTGAGATCTACGAAGAGTCTTCCCCTGAGTGCCCCATCATCTTCGTGATGGCCCCAGGTGTGGACCCCACCGAGCAACTGAAGAGATTTGCTGATGAAGTCCAAATCAAGGTGGTGTCCATCTCCCTGGGTAAGGGACAGGGAGAACGTGCCAAGAGCATGCTCAAGAAGTCCTCTATTGACGGCAACTGGTGCTTCCTCAGTAACTGCCATCTGTCTGTTAACCTACTTCCCGAACTAGAGAACATTCTGGATGAGTTAATTGCTGAAGGCAACTTCCAGAGCAGCTTCAGAATCTTCATGTCTGCCTCCTCCACCCCTGGATTCCCCATTTCTATGCTGCAGAGGTCCATCAAGATGGCTACTGAGCCCCCACGTGGAATTAAGCCTAACTTCATTAGGATGTACTCCAACATGAACAAGAGCTTCACCAAGTGCGAGAAGGACATGGAGTTCAGAAAGGCTTGCTACGGTCTGGTGTGGTTCCATGCCATGATGATTGAAAGAAAGAAGTTCAAGACCCTCGGATTCAACACTCCTTACGCTTTCAATGACTCCGACTACCAGGTCTGTGAGGATTTACTCTCCCTCTACTTTGGAAAGTACAAGGACGGAGGCAGAAACCCTGACTTCGAAGCCAACGTTCCCATCAACTGGCAGGCCATCCGCACCTTGATTGCTGAGGCCAACTACGGTGGTCGTGTGACTGACCAGAGAGACAGAGACTTGGTGAACGTGTACTGCAAAGATGTGTTCAATGACGACCTAGTCTCCATTGAGAGGTGGAAGCCCGTTGGAACTGCTGAGTACAAGTTCCTCTACCCCTTCGATGAGACTAACATCAAGCCCGACCAGTAAGCGTTCATGAATCCAGACTACTACGCCACTGAAATCAACACTGGTCCTAACGCCATGCAAGACGGTGAAGACCCTCCTGTTGCTTTCGGATAGCATGCTAACGCTGGAATTGCTGCCCAGATCGGTGAG
>Ga0138264_1022089_pt1 | contig 9978 bp, 5 predicted proteins | sample RNAICE20151115_FD_105273 | JGI IMG/M metagenome (GOLD analysis project Ga0138264, IMG submission 105273) | Metatranscriptomics of polar marine prokaryotic and eukaryotic communities from Arthur Harbor ice station, Antarctica -... | ecosystem: Environmental > Aquatic > Marine > Unclassified...
CTCGTATATCATGGAATAATCTACGCTTAAGAAATCGCTTTCGTAGGTTCTTCAACAACATCATCAGTTTCAGTCCCTTTCAAAGCTGAATCAAATTCATCTTGAGATCCAACAATTAAATCTTGGAAATCTCTAGAACCAGTTCCAGCAGGAATAAGGTGTCCTACAATTACATTCTCCTTAAGACCTAATAAGTGGTCTTGCTTTCCGCTTACAGCAGCTTCGTTCAAGACTTTCGTTGTCTCCTGGAAAGACGCCGCAGATATAAATGATTTGGTCTGCAATGACGCACGTGTAATTCCTTGTAAAAGTGGACGAGAAGTTGCTGGAATAGCATCTCTCGCTTCAACAAGTGCAAGGTCTCTACGCTTTAAAGATCCGTTCTCATCACGAAGACGACGCGCCGTGATCATTTGGCCTTCAGAAAGCTCTTCACTTTCACCTGAATTAGAGATCACGACCATACCAAATATTCTGTTGTTCTCAACCAAGAAATCAGCTTTTTCAGCGTTCTGCTTTTCTAAGAACTTTGTGTCACCAGAATCTTCAATGACAACCTTCTTCATCATTTGACGAACAATAACCTCAAAGTGTTTGTCATTAATCTTCACACCCTGAAGACGGTAAACATCTTGAATCTCGTTCACAATGTATTCTTGAACAGCAGTAGGGCCTTTGATGTTAAGGATATCCTTCGGTGTAATCGCACCGTCAGAAAGAGGCATACCAGCTCTTACAAAATCATTGTCTTGAACTAAGATGTGTTTAGAAAGAGGGACCATGTACTTGTACTTATCTCCAACACGAGACTCAACAATGACTTCGCGATTACCTCTCTTAATCTTTCCATAAGTAACAATTCCATCAACCTCCGAAACAACAGCAGGGTTCGATGGGTTACGTGCTTCAAATAGCTCAGTTACTCTAGGAAGACCTCCAGTAATGTCACCAGACTTACCAGCAACACGAGGAATCTTACACAGAATCTGTCCAAGTGTTGAACTACTGCCATTCTTCACCATAATGTGGGCACCCACAGGCAAAGAATAAGTACGTAAAGCTTCGCCTTTCTTATCTACAATTAAAATTGCAGGGTTCTTCTTTTTGTCCTTTGTTTCAGTAATAACAACCTCACGGAAGCCAGTTTGCTCGTCAAGTTCCTCACGGTAGGTGAGACCTTCTTCGATGTTCTCAAACTTAACAGTACCCAAAGCTTCACAGACAATGGCACTGTTGTATGGGTCCCACTTACAGACAGAGTCGTTCTTCTTTATTTTATCTCCAGACTTTACAAAGAGCAAAGATCCATATGGTAAAATAGTTGTAGAAAAAGCCACGCCCGTTTTCGGGTCAACAACTTTAAATTCACTTGAACGAGAAACAATCACAGTTTCCTTTTCTCCGTTGTCATTTTTACGATCTACAGTACGCAAATCTTCAATCTCTGCGACACCATCAAACTTCGTACGCAACTCATTCTCATCAGAGATTTTTGACGCTGTACCACCTACGTGGAAAGTACGAAGTGTAAGCTGTGTACCTGGCTCACCGATAGACTGAGCTGCAATAACACCCACTGCGACGCCTTTCTGAACCATTCTTGCATCAGCGAGATTTCGACCGTAACATTTGGCACAAATACCTCTAGAAGACTCACAGGTAAGTACAGAACGTACTTCAACTTCATCAACACCAGCAGCTTCAATCGTACGCGCAATTTTCGCGGTGATTTCATCACCTTCCTTTGCAAGTACTTCTCCTGTTTCAGGATGGTAAACATCAATCGCAGGAACACGTCCATCTATTCTGTCAGATATACCCTCAACAATTTCATCGTTTTTACGAAGTGGACTCACCATGACGCCACGTAACGTTCCGCAATCATCTTGAGTAACAATGACATCTTGAGCGACATCTACAAGACGACGTGTCAAGTAACCAGCATCCGCCGTTTTCAAAGCTGTATCCGCGAGACCTTTACGCGCACCGTGCGTCGAAATAAAGTACTCAAGGATAGAAAGCCCTTCCTTAAAGTTAGAGAGAATTGGATTCTCAATAATATCTTGACCACCTGTGGTAGAAGATTTCTGCGGTTTCGCCATAAGACCACGCATACCAGACAGCTGTCTAATTTGTTCTTTAGATCCACGTGCACCAGAGTGCATCATCATGTAAATAGAATTAAACCCTTGCTTGTCTGTCTCAAGCCTATCCATCAGGATATTCGTGAGACGAGAATTTGTGTGTGTCCAAATATCAATGATCTGGTTGTAACGCTCGTTGTTGGTGATGAGACCCATGTTGTAGTTCTCCATAACCTCAGCCACTTCAGCTGTCGCTTTTGTGACAAGCTTTTCTTTCTCCGGTGGGATAATGACATCATTCAAGTTGAATGAAAGACCACCTTTAAACGCCATGTAGAAACCAAGATGTTTAATGTCATCTAGAAATTCAGCTGTTCTTGCAACACCTACTGTTTCTAATACTTTCGCAATAATATCACGAAGTGACTTCTTGGTTAACAGCTCATTGATATAACCTGCTTCTAGTGGAACATGCTCATTGAATAAAACACGACCACACGTCGTTTCGATGATTGAAGAATCACCGTTGACATCAATAAAACGCATTTTAATAGCAGCGTGTAGATCAAGCTTACCTTCTTGGTACATAATACTCACCTCCTGAGGAGAGTAACACACAGTACCTTCGCCTTTTACAGGCCATTCAGTTGTACTCTTACGCTCTTTTGTAATGTAGTATAAACCCAAGACCATATCCTGTGAAGGAACGGTAATAGGCGCTCCGTTTGCAGGGTTTAGAATGTTGTGGGACGCAAGCATTAACAACTGTGCTTCTAACACTGCTGCATGCCCTAATGGCAAGTGGACAGCCATTTGGTCACCGTCAAAGTCAGCGTTAAACGCTGTACAAGCAAGTGGATGAAGCTGTAGCGCTTTACCTTCAATTAATTTAGGTTGGAATGCTTGTATACCAAGTCTGTGAAGCGTTGGCGCACGATTTAGAAGCACTGGATGCCCCTTCATCACATTTTCAAGAATATCCCAAACAATCGCTTCTTTTGCATCAACTATTTTCTTAGCTGACTTTACAGTCTTGACGATTCCACGCTCAAGCATCTTACGAATAATGAACGGCTTATAAAGCTCGGCTGCCATATGCTTAGGCATACCACATTCGTGCATTTTCAGCTTAGGACCTACAACAATCACCGAACGTGCAGAATAATCAACACGCTTACCGAGTAGATTCTGACGGAAACGACCTTGCTTACCTTTTAAGCTGTCACTTAAAGATTTTAAAGGTCTGTTGCTTTCTGTCTTAACCGCACTTGATTTACGACTGTTATCGAAAAGGCTGTCTACAGCCTCCTGAAGCATACGCTTCTCGTTTCTTAGAATGACCTCTGGCGCCTTAATCTCAACAAGTCGCTTTAAACGGTTGTTGCGAATAATGACACGGCGGTATAAATCATTTAAATCAGACGTTGCAAAACGACCACCATCTAGTGGAACAAGAGGACGGAGCTCCGGTGGAATGATCGGAACAACTTTGATAATCATCCATTCAGGACGGTTCTCAATTCTCTTATGCGAATCACGCATGTTCTCAACGACTTGAAGACGCTTAAGCGCTTCACTCTTTCGCTGCTGAGAAGTTTCTGTATCCGCAGAATGACGTAGTTTAAATGAAAGTTCATCCAAATCAAGATTTGCAAGAAGATCATGAACTGCCTCAGCACCCATTTTAGCGACAAATTTATTTGGATCTTTGTCGTCTAGGTATTGATTTTCTTTCGGAAGAGTATCTAGAATATCGAAGTACTCATCCTCAGTAAGGAAATCATTTATTTGCAAATCTTCTCCTTCAGCATTTTTTGCAATACCAGGATTTATGACTGCGTAACGTTCGTAGTAAATAATCTGATCTAACTTTTTTGAAGGCAGACCCAGGAGATATCCTATTTTATTTGGCAAGCTTTTAAAATACCAAATGTGAGCCACAGGAACGACAAGCGAAATGTGTCCCATTCTCTCACGACGAACTTTTTTCTCTGTAACCTCTACGCCACAACGGTCACAAACGATACCCTTATAGCGGATACGCTTGTACTTACCGCAATGACATTCAAAGTCTTTTACAGGTCCGAAAATTCTTTCACAAAACAATCCATCACGTTCCGGCTTATAGGTACGGTAGTTGATGGTTTCTGGCTTAAGCACTTCACCATGTGACTGCTCAAGAATTGTCTCTGGCGATGATAACGAAATTGTTATTGTCGAAAAATCGCCCGAGGTCTGTTGGGGGGTCTTTTGTTGGAACATATCAGTTTTCAATGAGGGGTATCAATCTAGTGAAATACTTAGTCCGAGACCTTTCAGCTCGTGAAGAAGTACATTAAACGACTCTGGAATTCCAGGCTTAGGCATGAGGTCACCTTTAACGATGGCTTCGTATGCTTTTGCACGTCCTATAACATCATCCGACTTTACAGTCAAAATCTCTTGTAGGATATTCGCAGCACCAAATGCCTCAAGTGCCCACACTTCCATCTCGCCAAAACGCTGACCACCAAACTGAGCCTTTCCGCCCAATGGTTGTTGTGTAATCAGTGAGTAAGGTCCGATTGAACGCGCATGCATCTTGTCATCAACCATGTGACTTAGCTTAATCATATAAATGACACCTACTGTCGCAGGTTGATCAAAGCGTTCTCCAGTTCCTCCGTCATAGAGGTGAGTCACACCACAATCAGGAACACCTGCTTTTTCTGTCAATTCAGTAATCTCTTCTAAGGTAGCACCATCGAAGATTGGCGTAGAAAACTTCATTCCTAAGTTTTGGCCTGCCCACCCAAGTACAGTTTCGTAAATCTGTCCCAGGTTCATTCTAGATGGTACGCCAAGTGGATTTAAAACAATGTCCACTGGGGTTCCATCTTTAAGGAAAGGCATATCCTCCTGACGTACAATTCTTGCAACAATTCCTTTGTTACCGTGACGTCCCGCCATCTTGTCACCCACCTTCAATTTACGTTTCTTAGCCACGTAAACCTTCGCTAGCTTGACAATTCCATTTGGAAGTTCATCACCTACAGTAACCTGGAATTTTTTGCGCTTATACGCACCAAGAAGATCATTGTACTTCATTGTGTAGTTGTGCACTACACGATTTACAAGATCACTCACTTCAGTATCTCTTACCCAAGCTTCCGAGTTTATAATCAGGAAGTCCAAGCTCAATAGAATTTTCTGTGTGAACTTGATCCCCTTCTTAACCTGCTCTTCCTTGTAGTAATTGAAAACACCTTGGCTCACCTTTCCTGCAACGAGCTTCATAAGCTTGTCAACCAAGATTTTCTTGAGAGACGCAGCCTCCTTATCGAATTCAATATCAATTGATTCAATAATTGCCTTGTCTGCAGCTTTGGCTTTCCTGTCTTTCACAGCACGGCTGAATAACTTCTTGTCAATCACGACACCCTTACTCGATGGTGGCATTTTCAACGAAGCATCCTTTACATCTCCAGCCTTGTCTCCGAAAATAGCTCTAAGTAATTTCTCCTCAGGACTAGGGTCTGACTCACCTTTAGGTGTAATCTTACCAATGAGGATGTCACCACCACTCACATTTGCACCAATTCGAATTAATCCGTTCTCATCGAGGTTTGCTGTTGCTTCCTCACTTACGTTGGGAATATCATTTGTTAATTCCTCAATACCACGCTTTGTATCTCTAACTTCGAGTGTATACGCATCCACGTGTAATGATGTAAATACATCTTCTCTTACGACACGTTCTGAAATCACAATCGCATCCTCAAAGTTGTATCCCTGCCATGGCATAAAGGCAACCTTCATGTTTTGACCCAATGCAAGCTCTCCATTGTCTGTGCTGTATCCTTCTACAAGAATCTGACCTTTATTAACACGATCGCCTTTCGAAACAATGGGACGAAGGTTCATACATGTACCTTGGTTCGTCCGCGAAAATTTAACGAGGTTATAAAACTTCAAATCATCATCAAATGAAACGAGAAGATCGCTCTCATCCATTTTGTGACGAATATGAATCACGTCTGAATCAACATACTCAACAACACCGTCCGACTCAGCACGCATAAGAATTCTTGAATCTCTTGCCACAGCTGATTCAACCCCTGTACCTACAATAGGAGAGTCTGGAATCATAAGTGGAACAGCCTGACGCATCATGTTAGATCCCATCAGCGCACGGTTCGCATCATCATGCTCCAAGAAAGGAATTAATGACGCCGCAATAGAAGCGATCTGATTTGGAGCCACATCCATGTACTCCAACTCTTTAGGTTGTACAAGTGGATAATCTGCTTGTAACCTAGACTTGATTAATGGATCAAGGAAATTTCCATCTTTGTCAATTTTCGCATTTGCCTGCGCAATTAAAGACAATGCCTCATCCTCTGCTGATAAGTAAATAACATCCTCTGATGAGGTTGCTGCTTTACCATCAATGACTTTACGATATGGTGTTTCAATAAATCCAAGTCTGTTCACCTTTGCATAGACACACAGAGAACTAATAAGTCCAATGTTAGGTCCCTCTGGTGTTTCAATCGTACAAAGACGTCCATAGTGCGTGTAGTGTACATCACGAACCTCAAATCCAGCACGCTCACGAGAGAGTCCACCAGGCCCTAGAGCTGATATACGTCGCTTGTGTGTCACCTCACTTAGAGGGTTGGTTTGGTCCATAAACTGCGACAGCTGATTTGTTCCAAAAAAGCTATTAATCACAGAACTTAAGGTCTTTGCATTGATAAGATCCGTAGGTGTAAACACTTCGTTGTCTCGAACGTTCATACGCTCACGAATTGTTCGTGCCATACGTGCAAGTCCGACGCCAAACTGAGAGTAAAGCTGTTCACCAACAGTACGAATACGTCTGTTACTTAAGTGATCAATATCGTCAACGTCTGCATTAGAGTTAACCAAATCAATCAAGTACTTAATAATGAGAAGAATATCATCCTTTGTAAGCGTTCTGCTTACGACGTCGTCATCCAATCCCAATTTCCTGTTAATACGGAAACGTCCTACTTCACCTAAATCATAACGCATTTCTGAGAAGAAAAGCTTATCGATGACACCTCTAGCTGTATCCAAATCTGGCGGCTCAGCATTTCGAAGTTGACGGTAGATATACTCTACAGCTTCCTTCTCAGAATTTGAGCTATCCTTCTGTAGTGTATTGTATATAATTGCGTAATCAGCTTGATTAATGCTCTCCTTGTGAAGAATAATCGATTTGGTTCCACTTTCCATAATAAGCGCAACGTGCTCTTTTTCAAGAATCGTTTCTCTGTCAAGGATGACTTCATTCCTTTCGATTGATACAACCTCTCCAGTATCCTCATCCACAAAATCCTCAACCCATACTTTTAATACACGGGCAGCAAGCTTTCTACCTACAGCGCGTTTCAGACCTGCCTTACTGACTTTAACTTCGTCAGCCAAGTCAAAAATATCAAGAATATCTCTGTCAGTTTCGTAACCAATGCTTCGCACAATGTCGTGACCGGCAGCTTTTTCTTTCGGTCGATGTAGGCGTACATCACACCATTTATGTCCGTCGCAAATTCAATCCAAGATCCTTTAAAAGGGATAATTCTTGCTGAATAAAGCTTGGTTCCATTTGCGTGACGACTCTGGCCAAAGAACACACCAGGTGAACGGTGGAGTTGATTGACAATGACACGTTCTGCGCCATTTACGACAAATGAACCTTGGGGAGTCATATATGGGATTGTACCCAAATAAACATCTTGAACGATGGTCTCAAAATCCTCATGTTCAGGGTCAGTACAGTAAAGCTTTAGTTTGGCTTTAAGGGGGACACTGTGAGTAAGACCACGCTCAATACATTCAGTAATGCAATAGCGGGGAGGATCAATAAAGTAATCTAAAAATTCAAGTACGAATTGATTCCTTGTATCTGTGATAGGGAAGTTTTCGCTGAATACTTTAAATAGTCCTTCTGATTCACGATTTTCAGGTTTTGTTTCGAGTTGAAAGAACTCCTGAAAAGAGCGTAGTTGGATGTCAAGAAAATCCGGATGCTCAAGTGGAAGGGCCACTGATGCAAAGTTTTTCCGGGTAGCGACTGGGGTGGTATTGACCAAAGACATGGAGGTGGGGTCAAATTAATTTCAGACAAAGACAATGCAGGCACCAGAGCCTATTTAACTTACGAAAAGTCATAACAGGCAAAAATAGTTCAAGGGCGAAGACCTGCTCTTCGCCCTGAACCTTAGATAGTTGGGGTTGTATGCTTACTTAAGCTCAACCTCAGCTCCAGCTTCCTCAAGTTGTGCCTTGAGGCTTTCTGCTTCATCCTTAGGAATTCCTTCCTTCAGAGGAGCTGGTGCAGAGTCAACGATGCCTTTCGCATCTTTAAGGCCGAGGCCTGTTAACTCTTTTACTAGTTTAACAACAGCTAGCTTTGATCCACCAGCAGCTTTGAGAATAACGTCGAATTCCGTTTTCTCATCACCGCCACCTTCTTCACCGCCAGCAGCGGGTCCTGCAACTGCAACAGCAGCAGCAGCTGGTTCGATGCCGTGATCATCCTTAAGGATGGTAGCAAGTTCGTTTACTTCTTTAACAGTAAGATTGACGAGCTCTTCGGCCATAACTTTTAAATCAGCCATATTTATTTTTGTTGATTGGTTTTCATATAATTAAAAATGTCAAGCTCAGCCGCGTTCTTGCAGCGCCTTGACCAGACCAGAAACTGTGTTTCCACTTGATTTTAATGCACCAACAACGTTCTTCATCGGAGATTGGAGCAATGCGATTACATCCGCAACGAGCTCGTCCTTCGACTTGACATTTGTTAATACATCTATTTGATTGTCACCGAGGTAACAAGATTCTTCTACATAAGCCGCCTTAAGAAGAGGCATGCTGTGTTTCTTGCGAAAATCCTTAAGCAACTTCGCAGGAACATTTCCTACATTGCCTAAGAGTAGCGCTGTCTGTCCTGTTAAAACTTCATACAGATCACTGTAATCAGTTCCTTCAGAAGCATCCATTGCTCTTCGCAGTAGCGTGTTTTTTACAACGCGCACACTTACATCTTTCTTAAAACAAGCGCGACGCAATGTTGTTGTCTGTTCAGAATTTAACCCGGAGGCATCTGTCAGATAAACAACACTGTTGTCTTGTAATAGTTGCTTGAGCTCGTTGATCTGTAAATCTTTTTCTTGACGTGTCATATTTGATGCGTTTAGGGGTTAAACCAAAGATTTAAAATCAATTTTAATACCAGGTCCCATCGTAGAGCTCATAATGATACTCTTGATGTAAGACCCTTTTGCAGAAGCAGGCTTAAGCTTAACTAAAGTGGAGATAAGTTCATTTGCATTCTCTTCAATTTTAGAAGCCTCAAATGAGACCTTTCCTACTGAAGCATGAATAATTCCAAACTTGTCAACTTTAAAGTCAATCTTACCTGCTTTTACGTCAGTAACAGCTTTTGCCACATCCATAGTTACGGTTCCCGACTTAGGGTTAGGCATGAGGCCACGAGGTCCGAGTACACGGCCTAGAGCTCCTACCTTGCCCATAACTTGGGGTGTGGTGATAATTACGTCCACATCGGTCCATCCCCCCTTAATTTTAGCCACATACTCGTCGAGGCCTACGTAATCAGCACCAGCATCTAAAGCCTCCTGATCTTTGTCAGGTGGGCATAGTACTAGTACTTTCACATCTTTTCCTGTTCCGTGAGGTAAGGAAACGGTGCCACGAACCATTTGGTTCGCTTTACGAGGATCTACTCCAAGTCGCACGGCAAGGTCTACCGAGGCATCGAATTTCGTCGTTGAGCAATCTTTCACAAGTGAAGATGCTTTATCAAGCGTATAAGGCTTTTCGGCGTCGAATTTCTCGGCAACCGCCTTCTGGTGTTTTGTTA
>Ga0138264_1607858_pt1 | contig 9971 bp, 1 predicted proteins | sample RNAICE20151115_FD_105273 | JGI IMG/M metagenome (GOLD analysis project Ga0138264, IMG submission 105273) | Metatranscriptomics of polar marine prokaryotic and eukaryotic communities from Arthur Harbor ice station, Antarctica -... | ecosystem: Environmental > Aquatic > Marine > Unclassified...
CTCAAGTAACGCCCGAGGGTACGCTTCGCATGAAAGCATCACCACTTGCGTCGGGTGAAGTTTTATACAGTGTAAAGCTGCTAGATACAGACGATTTCGGAGGAATCTCCAGCTCAGATTCCGTGACCCTGTCAATTGTCATTTCACCTGCATACGTACAATTCACTCTTACGCTAGAGGATATCCCGGCAGATAGCTGCTCACTCAGCCACGATATTCAAGAGGAGATTGCCCAGCAACTTGGTGTCCACGTCTCATCAGTGCATATAGTTCAACTGACTGGGTCAGGTGGAGGCATGCGAAGATTATTGGCCATATCTTATTCTGTGAACATCAGGGCATCAAATATCATGGATGCCGTCAGATTGCAACAACGGTTAGAACTTGTGCCCATCTTCGACTTCTCCCAGATTGTTGGTGGCGAGCTCATTAACCCAAATGTGCAAGAATCGAACGCATGGTCATTCACGTCTTCTCGCGTTGATTCAGAGTTTGGCTTAGAATCCGTGCTTGTTGTTGACTCCACGCTTGAGCATCAGGTTTTTGAGCAGTTTGCGTATAATGTCATAGTGGGCACAGAAGTTCAACTGACTTCCAACAACTCGCAAATTTGGACCTTCAAGCCAATAGATATCGTAAACCCCTCAATGTTTGCCCGATTCCCGGAAATGACTCCGTCCGGCACCTTGTCTTTTAGATTGGCAGAGAGTCATCCTGGTGTGGCAAATATTACCATGGGCTTGTTCACATACTCCGATGCTATTCCTGTTGCAACGAGAAATTTCTCTATAATTGCAACAACCCCGAATATTATGCCGTCCTTCATCCTGCCCTGGATTGCACGGTGCATTGGGACTCCAGCAGAGGATTGCCAGTGTTTCGACTTCGCATTCCCTGAGAGGAGCCGGGACTGTCATTCCGTCCCCAAATTTGTCGAAAAAACGATTCATTCAGAAGTGGCTGTCCTGGGGGACTCTGGAAAACATGCAGTGAAAAAATTCGCAGTTGGAGTATCGCCTGCAAGAAACTATTCATTTGCAGGAAGGGCTGTGTTCAATTTTGATGCGGATGACAATCTTGAGACTGTGCAAATGGAACAAGACTCTGCTCTCTTCTCCGCAGGTGAATACGTCCAGGCAGTTGTTTCTGACGTAACTGCAAAACATTACTACGCAGCTGAGTTTTCTTCAGACAGTCTTCTGATCATGGCATCTGATAAGAAACCGAACCCTGAATTGTTGTTTGTTGACCGACGTCGTGAAGCAGAAGTACGATTGAGATTTTTTCTTGACAATCAACTCGATCTCTCTGCGTGCAGCTCAGAGACCTTTAGCATGGGCAGTTCAAAGTATGTCTTCATTTCTCGAGGGTGTAACCTCTTAAGGTACAACCAGGATGTTCTGCCCTTACAAAAAAAGCTGATGCAGGATGTTTCGTCGACCGAATGCATCGATCAGTTCTCACAGGAGGCTTGCATGGCTTTACGCGCGGCTGCTGCCGGGGAAATCTGGAATATCACCTTTGGCTTTTGGGATTTTACTACCGAAAATGCTGGAGGCACGTTCGAGCGCGCACAAGTGGATAGCCGATACTGTCAGGAAAGCAACCCTTCTTTGATTGTGTCTCCGGCTTACATCAAGGACTTGTCTGGGCGTGCTGGAGACGCCGTCTTGCAGGGACCTGCTTGCAAGGCCCAGAGTGACTGGGATACACCCAATGGTATTGCATTTAACGTAAACAATTTTATTATCAGCAACGGCGAGCTGGAAGCTATGCAGTTTGACGGCGTTATCAATTTTGGGTTGCACATTGCACACAACATAGCCACGCTGGAGATGCCGACTGCCCAGATTTCGATCGAATCCTGGGTCACGATTGATGCCACCCGTATTCCCTTCGGTGGTATCGTGGGTGCTGCGCAAAGTGGCGGTGGTATGTTCCGTGGCTGGACACTTGGGTACTCCGTTGAAGAACAAGGAGCATTGACAGTGTTCTACTGGTCTTTGAGTGTGGACAGAGCGGACAAGAGGAATACCCTACGATACGAATGCAGACGTCCGATGTGCGATCAGGGCCAATGGTTACATATCGTTGCCACATATGACGGCAAGAGTTCGTCAATTTCGCTGAATGGGTCCGTCGTTGCCCAGGCACACATGTGTGAGCTTGACACATGTGGGGACATCTTGTATCCGACTACGGCAACGCCTCTCGTCGTTGGGGCGTACAATAATGTGATCACTGGCAAAATACAGGGGCATGTGGGTTCAATCAAGATGCTCAGGATCTATTCATCTTTGCTTGATGCTGATGTAATCCACAGCAAGTCTCGCGTGTATGCGTCCCTGTACAGTTCGGCTGTTCAGAAACAAACTTTCTGGGTGTCGCGGGCGGCCTCGCAAGCAGAACTTGCTTCGCCTAGTTTGACCTCCGCGCATGTTTCGTCCTCTTCAAATGTCCAAATGTTGGGAATGTACGAGAATGGTGTTGAGTATCGGTGCGAGTTTAATAATGGAGACGAAACTGCTGTGTCGGCCAGTGGATCTCTATCAGAGTGTGCTGGCAGCATGTGTATCAAGTTGGAATGTTCCGTTCCTATCTGGCGATTTGGACACAAGGCAACTCACATAAGAATTCAGGAAAAGCAATCCGGTTCGTGGAATCCTCTGTGGCAGCGAGCCTGCGTTCGAGTGGGATGTGGATACGTGCCATCATCGGATCGCCCGTCCGGTGTGAATGTGTCTGATGTGCCTGTGAATGTGTCTGATGTGCCGAATTTCTTGCAGGGGGGGGTCAGGATGGTAAGTGGATCCCTTGTCACGTTCACTTTTACCGTACCTAGTGCTCTGTACCGAATTGACGAAACAACGCGAACTCTTGAAGTAACGGATTCAATTTCGAGTGTATTTGGTGCTGCCGGATCTCACCATTTCGTGGAAAACAACCGTCATTTTCTGCTTCTCGCCAATTACTGGGATGGCCGCAAGAACAACGCGAATTCGGCCGTATACGAATTGGATCCAAATAATGGCACCGCAACTCTGGTGCAAGAGCTGCACACTGATGGTGCATCTGCATGGGCAGAATGTACGGTTGAAGGGGGTAACTATGCCGATAGCTCGCCATTGCAAACAACCAGGCTTTTTGCTCTGGCGAGCTTTTCGGGTACCACCACCATTTTTAGTTTGAGCCTCGGCAGTGGCATGCTGCTGCACGAAGAGCAAACCATGTCAACACCAGGAGCGGCTTCACTGGAATGTTTCGATTTTGAAAACAACTCCTTACGCACAACAATGCTTGCAGTCTCACAGTTCTTCAACACATCGTCGTTATCACATACGGCGCACTCGCAGGTGTTTAAATGGGAAAATCGCAAATTCCGGCCTTTCCAGGAGCTTCCAACAGTCGGAGGAAGGCATGCTCACAAATTTATTATTGCAATGATGTCTTCCTTCTCCAAGCGTCAGAAATAGGACTGGTGTCCACGTTATATCGATTTGATGATGTGGTAAACCTGTTTACTGTCTATCAGAGATTTGACACAGCTTACGCTACAAGTTCAACGTTCTTGAACAGTAGCGAAGGGAAATTCTTGTTCATCTCACAATCTCAGGATTGTTTGACTCTCAGAACGGGACAGAACGGAAAATGCTCTTTTATGTACAAATGGAATGGAACGAATTTCAATGGAATAACAGAAAAGTCTACTGCATTCTCACAGGTTGATGGCGGCCAGGCTATTCCGACACACACAGCCCAGCATGTCACCTGGACTAGAACCAACTCCAGTCAAGACCCACTTCTTTTCATCTCGAACTTCGAGGGTCAGCAAGACGGCGTCAAGCATCAGGAAGTAAAGTTTAATATGTATGTGCCCAAGATCGAACGACTTGAAAATGCATTGAGAGGCCCGACAAGTGTTGCTGTCATGTCGGACGGAATGCACGTGTATGTTGCTGCCGAGGGTTCACGAGCGATCTCAGCCTTCGAACGAGACTCAACGAATGGTTTGCTGGTTTATCTGACAGATTCCAGTCTTGATATCCCTACATCGATGGGAATAGTAAGGACCCTTGTTGCCGCTGATACACAATCAGGAACGTGTGTCTATGCCCTTGCAGAATTTCCGGGTGCAATCCATGTGCTTGCAAGAAATGCAAGCAGTGGGGTGTTGACATGGATACAAACCGTATCAGAGGATCTCTCGGGTTCGGTGAAACTGATTGACTCACTCTCAGGGGCGACTGCTCTTGCAGTAAGTCCGGATCGTTCATTGGTGTTTGTGTCATCCTGCTCTGATTCTGCTGTTTCGGAATTCCATCGATCAATGCAAGATGGAACCTTAGAATATGTAGACAGAATCAGAAATGGCGAGCGAATCGTATCAGACTTTGATTTCACGCCGACGCAATTGGTGGATGAGTCGCAATACCTTCGATATGCCTACAGCGGGGCACATTTTGAAGTAGACGGGACGCATCACCTTGTAGTCGCTGCGGGGGGAGATGGTGCACGCCTGTGCATCTGGAGTACTGAGAAGGAGAAGTTCGCAAAGTGTCGGCTGTTGGGCTGGCTGGACAGTCAAGGAGTGTTTGCCTATGATACTTCTGCTTTTGATGTGCAGCACCACCAGTTCAAGACAAGTGCGGATGTCTCGCATTTGATCGTTGTGACAAATCACGGCAACGAAACTGTGCCCACGTCGGCATGCTCTGTATACAGTTGGGACGAAGTAACAAAGACGTTGGGTTTTCACCAGCACTTACGCGGGAACGATGCCACCCTGGCGTATGCAGGAAAAGCATCCTTCCTCGAAATTGATGGTCGTGGAATTTTTTTGTCTGTTGCCATCACATCTAGTTCCAGCACGTATGAAACTAGTTCTCTCATCTTCAAATGGAATTATGCTCAGTCAAAATTCACTCTCCAGCAAGAGATTTCCACAACAGCGGCAGTTGCAGTGAAGGGAATGCGCCTCCAGAGTGATTCAGTATTCCTGTTCTCAAACCAGTTTGAACTTGAGTCTGCTGTGTACCAGCGGAGTGCCAATTTTGTCTTGCTTGGTGGAAACGAGCCTGCTTGTGGCAGACGATTTCTTGTTTGGAGAGTTGAAGAAGTACACGGATATGGCCGTTTGGGAGACACGATCGTGCAGTGTGTTCTTGACAATCCTACATGCCGTCCGAGCGGTCCGGCATACCAGCTCAGAATTGGACCTTGGCTGAGTCGCCCCGAACGATTTTCACTTGTTCTTTCAGATTTCGCAGCTTCAGCACGAGGGGGCACTGGAAAACTGTCCCTATGGCGGCCCTTCGCCCCAGCTGGATTTGTTTGTCTTGGCGATGTTGCGCATGCAAGTGATGAGATTCCGCCACACACTGACATGATTCATTGTGTACGCAAAGACATGCTCACTCGGCTCGAACTTCCAGCAGTTTCAACCTGGTGGAACGAAGGCTGTTTAATGGACTCGAATCCTCCATTCACAGATACGAGTTTGTTTGCGAAACAGGGGGCAAGTGTTTTTGTTGGACTCAACGCCACGGTAAAATATCCTGCAGATATGGAATTCTGGGACCTACGATGGCCACAGAGCGATTTAGCGGACGTGCCCATGGCACACGCCGCCACGTTGGCGTATCGCTACAACTTCAGCTCGGGTGCATTTGAGGAATTCCAGGCTCTGCCGTCGGTTGGGGCGTATGACCTAGAATCCTTCTCCATCGACACGCGACGATTCATTGTAATTGCAAATAAGCAATCCCATGCTCCTGTCGTATACGGTGACGAGAGCGTTTTCGATCAGGACTCTGTCATATATGAATGGGTTGAGAATGAATTAATTCATGAGTTTGTTGAGTTTCAGAGATTTGCAGGGCAGACATTTGGATCCATTCCTGAAGATTACTGCGCACATCCTGATGCAAACTGTCAGTGCAACGACGACTCTGATTTCGGCCTCAGCTTTTACGGATCCTGCGAAACGTATGGTGTAGGAGGCCTCAATCATGGGCTATGTGCCAGTGACGATGCATGCGGGCTCTGCAAGATGTCGTGCTCGTCAGATGAGTCATGTGGACCAACCAGGCAGTGCAAGGATGTGTCTCCCGAACTTCATTTCCTTAGGCGGACAAGCAACTGGGAGCAGGTTCCCATGCTGCGAGGTGCATCAGGGTTCACACACTTTGAATTGGATGGCGAGCACTTCTTGGCGGTGGCCCAAACGACATGCAAGCCTGGTCAGAGCCCATCAAGCTGTGATGAAACGACACGAGTTCACTCGCAATCTGCTGTGCTTCAGTGGGACGGAGTGAAGTTTGGACATATTTTGTCAGCTCCTCCATCGTCAGTTGAAACAATGCATCGGCATATACATGACTATGCTTTCAGACTTGCAGTCGGTGCTGCATTCAAATGGCTATTCCTGGAGCTCCCAACGAAGACGTCGACTGTCAGGCATTTGGTTGCATTCAGTCTCACTTCGCAGGTTTCTTCTGTTCGATGGAGTTTCAAAGAAGTAACCAACATGCAATGTGCAGTAGGTGTTGCTGTCACCCCAGATCAATCATCCCTGTACGTCGTGTCGGATGTTGACCATGCTCTCGCACGCATTAACAGGGGGGCTGTCTTCGATTCTTTTGGTAGATTGGTGACAATCCTCAGCTTAGCGCGTACATGGGAAGAGGGTAAAAACGGCGTACGGGGCCTCCATGGGGCCAACCGTGTCGATATTTTCGATCAGCGTATTGTTGTTTACAGCAGTTTACGGCAGCACGAGCGCCTTTGCGGGGTTCCTTCGCTGAAAGAGAGAGCAGTCAATCACGCTGAATCTGGAACGCAGGATGTTGTCAGTGACATATTCAGCTGGCAAAATTCGATATACTCCAGTGGATGTCAACGGTTCAAATTTTCTGTGGAATTTGAAGTTGGTGATCCATCCCTTCTGGTTGATCTCCCAACCATATCTCCAGAAGGAACCCTCATGTTTGAATTGGCCCCCTTGAAATTCGGCACTGTCTTGTACCGTGTCTTCATGCACGATGTGGTGACAAATTCGAAGCGCTCAAATCTAGAGTACTTCGCGATCCAGGTGTCAGAACTTAATCATGCTCCTACTTTCAAGATTCGCAATCTCACTGTTGATGAAGATACAGGGGTACACCAACTTCAATTCGCCTATGACCTGTCCCCGGGACCTGAAAACGAGCGTGCACAGAACATGCAGTGGAAGTTTACTCTTAGCAACGAAGAGCTCTTTCTTGAACTTCCTCGTCTCGTAGTTGAGGGAGGGGAAGGGGGGGTGGGCAAAATCACCTTCAAAGCTGCTCCAAACGCCTCTGGAGTTTCGGCGGTTTCGGTGACCTTGAAAGACAGCGGCGGTACCATCCCAGCTAAGTTTGTTCCGATCACGAACGAGATCGGGCGAGACGAGTCAGATGTGCAGGTATTCACGATCGAGTTGAAGCCGAAAAATGATGCTCCGTACTTTCAGATGCAAGAGACAATTGAAGTTGGAGCCAACACTGGATTTATGACGTTTGATCACTTTTCGTACAACGTCATGGCAGGTCCAGCAGATGAGGCAACTCAGAACCTGACTTTTGTACTAACCGCAGTTGTCGATGCAGGTACACTCTTCCCACCAGAATTCTTCTTTTCTGAGCTGCCAACGATGGACATGGATGGCACATTGACGTTTGCACCTGCGCCTCGTGTAAGTGGAACGGTGCTCTTTACGTTCACATTATTCGATAGCGGAGGAATCGGGGTTGGTCAAAGCAATAGTTTCTCAAGATCTGCCAGGCTATCTGTTGAATCTGTGAATAATGCGCCATCGTTCAATCTACCTGTACATATGATCCAGGTAGCTTCAATTGCGTATCCGCTCACTTACCACGAGAAGGTCGTGACCAACATTTCGAAAGGAGCTACCGACGAAGATTTCACGCAAGAGATCACTTTCGTAGTCCAGCAGGTCTCCAACGTTGCATTGTTTTTACAGCTTCCGACATTCGAGGCAGACGGTAAGATTTTGTTTGTCGTCTCTCCTGGTTCGCAAGGCAATTCGACCGTCAGATTCTTCATGACAGACGACGGTGGTGTGGAACGTGGAGGAGGAGACACCTCGGAAATGGCGGAGCTAACTATTGAGATTGTCAAGACTAACGTGGCGCCGGCATTCAATTTGGTAGCCGACACCGTCATGGTTGTAGAAGACACGGGACTTTTCACCAAGTCAGGGTTTGTCCACAACATCAGCAAAGGCACTCCAGACGAAGCAAACCAGACGTTGTTTTTCAATATCACATTAATGTCAGTGACTCCGAATCTCTTTGAAATTGAACCGTTTGTGGATGACCAAGGAACGTTGAGCTTTCACACTGGACAAGGCGCGTATGGTTCGGCAACTGCTTCTATCAAGCTAACCGACAGCGGCGGAACCGATTATGGTGGCATCGATGAAACGGGCGTACAAACGTTCAGGATCCAAGTGCATCCTCGACCAAAAATTATCTCAGTGCATCCTGCGCTAGGACCGAGCCACGGAGGCATCGTCTTGACAGTCAAGGGATCCAACCTTTCTCCGCAGAATTGCCGTCGGGGAACCGAATGCCCAGGCATTCAAATCGAAATTGGGGGCTTGGCATGTCCAGTGGAAGGTGCTGTGTCGCCGGAGCAAATAACATGCCGAACTCCGCCCGGTCTTGGCAGGCTTGGCCTCTACCTCAATGTTCTTGACGATAGTATGAACAGGAGTACAGCAGTACCTGATGCGTTGGTTCAGCACGACGTGCTATTCGGTGGTCTCACCACCGAGACGAATGAGGGCTATGTTGCTTACGGGTTCGGAGGTGGAGATGGGACAAGACAGCCTTCCGCGTTTGTTTTCGAAGAGTTCCATCCTTTGAGTGCGAAGGGGGTGCGGGCGATAGCCGCATATAAGAGCAAAACCTATGTTGCTGGTGGATTCCTGCAGACAAAGGGCTCGTCGGCGAACCATATCGCTGCGTTTGACGGTACCGCCGTATCCCCGTTGGGCTCCGGCGTTGATGGGCTGGTGAATGCTCTTGTTGTCTTCAATGGCATGCTCATCGTCGGAGGTGGTTTCACCAAGGTGATCAAACAGCCGTCGAAACGCCTTGCCTGGTTTAGCACGGGGGTGATGCGCAGTGGAGGGTTGGCCAGTTGGAATGGAAGTGAGTGGGGCATGCTCGGCTCCCAACCCTTGCTCGGTATTATTACGTCGCTCAATATCAATGGCTCGATCCTCTATGTCGGCGGCAGATTCAACGAGGAAGGACGGAAGAATAACCTTGCCATGTTCAATGGAGCAACGTGGTCTTCTGTGTGTGGTCTGCCACTCGCTGGTCGTGACGGATGTGGGGTATCAGGAGGCGAGGTACTCGCTATGGCCACGTTCGGGGAAGATTTGTATGTGGGTGGAACTTTTGTCCGAGCTGGCGGCGTTCCCGCGTCCAGAATCGCACGATGGGATGGAGCGCAGTGGTTTCCAATGTCGTCAGGCTTCGACGGCGATGTACATGCCCTGGCCATCCTCGATGGCACTGTGTACGCCGCTGGCGTCTTTGGTGGAAGGGCCGACTCGGCATTCTCATACTTGGCACACTTCCGGCTTGGAGCCTGGCAGAGTTTGCAAGGCGGTGTTGGCGGTCCTGTTTTCACGTTGCTTGCCTTGGATAGCTGTCTCTACATTGGAGGCGCCTTCGATTCTGCGGGCGGAATGGGTGAGATTTTGGGAGTTGGCGTACGAAATGTAGCCCGTTGGTGCTTCGATAGGGCAGGCCGTCGTGCCAGTTCCTGGAGTGCAATCCAGATGCCCCGAGATGACATTGGCGTGTGCAGGGCCATAAAGCCCAGCGAGAAGCTTTCATGAACAATACAAGTAGGATTAGAACTTGTGTCTCCAATGGACTGACATGCGTTTCTCTAATAAAGCATGCTCTCTAGGA
>Ga0138264_1269281_pt1 | contig 9827 bp, 10 predicted proteins | sample RNAICE20151115_FD_105273 | JGI IMG/M metagenome (GOLD analysis project Ga0138264, IMG submission 105273) | Metatranscriptomics of polar marine prokaryotic and eukaryotic communities from Arthur Harbor ice station, Antarctica -... | ecosystem: Environmental > Aquatic > Marine > Unclassified...
GGTTATATGGTCTCAGCTACTGCAAGAGGGCGAGGTATAGCGTCTTTTATGTGTAAACATTCACAGAAACAAGCCCGTGATTTAGGCTATAAAGCGATGCAGTTTAATTTTGTCGCAGAAACTAACGAAGGGGCCGTGCGCCTTTGGCATAAGCTGGCTTTTGAAACAGTGGGCCGTTTGCCTAGGGCCTTTAACCATCCATCCCTAGGTTTTGTTGATGCGTTGGTGATGTATAAATGGTTAGATGGCAACCTGTAAAGGCTCAAAAGTCTAAAATTTTTAGTCAACTTTTACTGAGTGTATTAGGCTCTCGCTTTCAAAAAAACCAATAAAAAGATGATAATCAAATTAAAGCAAGGCCGCTAGGTCGATACAATAATACCCATATCTCAACAATATCTATTTGTCATCGGTTCATCTCAAGGTGTGCTTCTTGCCGCTTTAGTTTTGCTCTTTTGAGCATGAGTGATGTGCTAATTGTTGTGTTTATGTATGGCATTTTCATGGCACAGAAGAGTAGCCCAAGATGGTTCAAAATTGACCACATTGAAGAAAAGCTGATGGCCAAGTTACCTAATGAGGACAATGTATTAGACGCTGATAAAACTCTTACTCTGCCAGCAACGGGTAAAGGTATAGATTGTTCAATCCACTGACTGTGCAAAAAATGAACATCTAAAGTATAGCGCCAGTAAGTAATAACATGTAGAGTTTTCCGCCACTTAAACCGAGTTTAATTTAGTTAAACGCTGAATGCTCATCTTTTCAAATAGGCACTATTAATGCAGCTTAGCGATATCTATGCCACTGGCATATCACCCGATCAATGGTTCATGTATGCGAGCCAACTAGCCATGCTTGGGTGGCTGATCCTTATTTTTTTGCCACGAAAAATAAAACTGTTATCGGTTATTCCTCAATATGTTATCCCCTTCGCACTAAGCCTGCTTTATGCGGGCTCCGCTTTAACGACCTACTTTACCTCTGAGGGAGGCTACGACTCGTTAATGGGGCTGCGTACCTTATTCGAGAGTGACCAGTTTTTGCTGGCTGGCTGGGTACATTACCTTGCTTTTGATTTGTTCATAGGTGCTTGGATTGCTCGGAATGCTGACCGTTTGTCCATATCAAGGTTATTACAAGCACCAATTTTGATCATGACTTTCATGTTTGGTCCTGTTGGCTTAGTGCTGTTTTTGGCTATGCGGATGGTATTGTCTCCATCCACAAAAGAAAGTGAGAATCAAAAGGGGGTGACACATGCTTAAGTCTATGACTAGCTTTATATCTAACCAATATGCGGCGGTTCTGTTTACTATGGATCAGGATCATATTACTCGACTCATGTGGATGAGTAGTCTTTTTATGATGGCTTTTGTAGTAATTTTAATGCCTGCTTATTATTTTGACACGCGTCTGTTAGAGGGCTCTTCTGTTTGGGCGAAGCCGATAAAATTCAGTCTGTCTTTTGCCATGCATTTTTTTACACTTGCGCTTCTTGCGCAGCAACTTGAAATCAAACTTCGAACAGGTTTTTTACTTAAGCTATTTAGCTATTTAGCGGTTGGATCAATGTTGTTTGAAATAATTTATATGTCGATTCAATCCGGTCGTGGGAGACGATCACACTACAATTTGGAGACGACCTACGAAATGCTCATGTATATCCTAATGGGGGTAGGTGGGACTTTATTAGTGACCATTTCTTTTATTCTTGGAGTGATGATTTGGAAACACAGTAAAAGTAAGGGATCGAATCAAGGATTATTTTTTGGATCTGTTATTGGATTAGTTTCAGGTTCTGTTCTGACCCTGGTGGCGGCAGGCTATATGAGTAGTACGATGTCGCATTTAGTTGGTGACACTGTCAATAATGTCAATTATGTCAATAATGTCAACAGTGTACCGTTGATGGGATGGTCTCGATCGGTAGGCGATATGCGAATTTCTCATTTTTTATCGACCCACCTTATGCAGATACTTCCGCTAATTGGATGGCTGTGTGACCACTACCGATTGCCAGCCAAAAGAGTCGTTTTGATTTCCAGTTTCATCTTAATTTCAATCTCTTTGTGGACCTTGATTACGGCGCTCTTAGGAAAACCACTATATTAGTGAAGCATTTAAGCGTTATTCAAGTAAGATTATTGGCCTTGTCATTGTAAGCCCTTTTTATAAGGAAGGGCTGCCATTGCATTTGTGATTCTACTCACATCCAAACGTAGTCTTTTTACCTAAATGTTGGTCCAAAAGGCATGACTTACATCCCAAAATAAGTTCGAAAATCGACTCAAGTAAGAAGACAGGTTTTGGTTTTACTTTAAAAAAAAGGGGTGGGGAAACTCCTGCAGAATGTATCAGGCCTTATTGTGGCGCGTAAAAGGTAGCTTAATACCCAAAACAAGCCCGTTGCCCAGCAATACTAGGCCTAAACCACTGACACTACTAAGACTCCAGGCATAGCCCTCAAATACCGTTGACAAGCCTAGAGCCACTACAGGAAACATGACTGTGGCATAGGCCGCTTTGTTGGCGCCAATCCGGCTAACGAGGGAAAGATAGGCCGTGAAGCCTGCAACTGTGCCGATAATTGCTAAGTAAAGTAGGCTACCAAGGTAATGAGGCTGGTAGTCCCAGGTTAAAGGGGTACCGGTAATAACTAACAAGGTGGCTAAAAATAGAGCGCCATAAAACATGGCATAAGCACTGCTAGTAAAGGGTTTTAGGCCTTTTTTGTTGTGCCTTACTGAGATCATGTTACCAAGAGAAAAGAAAAATGTGCCTAGAAAAGCAAATCCGATGCTGCTTAAATTCACCCCTTTGGTCGAATCAGCCCTTAACTCCGGCCAAAACATTAAGCTAAGGCCAGCGATGCCCATAATGCTTGCAGCAAATACAATACTGGTTGGTTTTTCTCCCCAAAATATACGACTGTTAACAGCATTAAATAGGGTTGAGGCAGAAAAAATAACCGCCAGTAGGCCACTCGATATTTCTAAACCCGCAGTATAAACACACACAAAATTTAGAGAAAACATGCACATGCCTTGCAGGACCATAAACCCATGGTCCTGCTTGCTTGTGACTTGCAAGCGACCGCTAAGAAGCACCAATGCCAACATAATCGCTGCGGCCAAGGTAAAGCGGTAAAACACGGAGGTAAGTATTGCAACGTCACCTAATTGCCAATGAATGGCAATCCAAGTAGTGCCCCAGATAAATACCGTAGATAAGTATAAAAATTGTGTCATGCCAGTTCCTGTTGGCTAGGTCATGGTGTTTAGTCTTGCAGGTCTGCAATGGGTGTAGCAAAGCTGTGTGCCATGTCCCACGGGAAACGAATCCAAGTGTCTTGACTTACTTCCGTAATGTACATGTCTACCGCGGGTTTGCCAGCTGGCTTCGCATACACAGTAGCAAAAGTAGCTTTAGGGACCAGAGCACGCACAGCTGTTGCTGTCTTGCCCGTATCGACAAGGTCATCAATAAGTAAAAACCCCTCGCCGTCACCATCAAACCCTTTTAATAACTTAAGCTGGCCCTGATCACTGGCCTCCACACCTGACTCAAGCTGACCATAGCTAGAAATACAGATAGTATCAATTAAGCGAATGTCTAGCTCGCGGGCAATGATAGCCGCAGGCACTAGGCCTCCGCGGGTGATGGCAATAATACCCTCCCATGGCCCTTGATCCAGTAATCGCCACGCTAACGCACGGGCGTTGCGGTGTAGTTCTTCCCAAGAGATGGGGTAGTCTTTATGGTATGGGTTACTCATGGGGTTCCTGGGCTAAGTACTGATTTTTAAGGGTTACATAGTTGTTAGCCATGTAGGTAAGGCTTGAGCGCTCGGCATCAGTTAAGGGTCGCTTTTGCCTTGCAGGGCTGCCAGCGTATAAAAAGCCACTCACTAGCCTTTTACCCGGCGTAACTAAGCTGTTAGCAGCGATCATAACATCATCATCTACCACTACATCGTCCATTATAGTGCTGCCCATACCGACTAATACTCGATTACCGATAGTGCAGCCATGTAATATAGTGCGATGCCCCACAGTAACCTGATCTCCGATAATTAATGGATGCCCTGCTGGGTTGTGAGCACTTTTATGGGTAACATGTAAAATTGACCCATCTTGAATACTGGTAGAGTGACCAATTCGAATATGATTTACATCGCCACGGACCACGCTGTAGGGCCAGATGGATGAATCTGCGCCAATATGAACATCACCTATAATAATGCACTCTTCGTCTGCAAACGCACTCGAATTAATTTGAGGGGTGACGTGCTTAAGGGGTCGAATAGACATTGTTGTTCCTAATTTGCAACAAAACGTTGGGTATTATGAAAAGAGGCACTATTATAACCCCACTAAGATACAAAACAATCGATGAGACACTATGACCTTTCCTTCCTTACAAGATGTATTACTCCTGCCAGACTTTGCTTCAATGGACCCGATTGGGTTGGCTGCTAAATTAGATAAGAAACTAGTAAACAACCAGCAGGCTATCGAACAACTGTTAAAAAACCAAGATACCCCAAACTATAACCGGTTGGTACCAGCCTTGGAACAGTTGGGTGACGAAGTTGATCAGCTGTGGGGGCCGCTAAGCCATTTACATGGGGTAAGTAATAGAGATGACATACGAGCAGCTTTTGATGAGTGTCTGCCAAAACTGACCGCCTATGCCACACAGATGGGGCAAAATAAGGCGCTGTATTTGGCTTTTGTGGACCTTTTAAAGAGCGATGACTTTAACCAGCTAAGCCAATCAAAGCAGCAGTTTGTGAAACTTCAAATAAGAGATTTCAAGCTAGCTGGAGTAGCGTTAAACCCGCAAAAGCAAAAAGAGTATGGCGAGTTAAAGCAACAGATGGCAGAGCTTTCCACACAGTTTTCAAATCACCTAATGGATGCTACAGAGTCGTGGAGTAGGCATGTAACTGATAGTGAGGGCTTACTCGGGCTGCCTGAATCGGCCTTGCAGCAAGCTCAGGAAGCAGCTAAATTTAAGGGCTTAGATGGGTATTTGTTAAAACTAGATTTTTCTTGTTATCACTCAGTCATGACCTTTGCAGAAAAAAGTGACCTTAGGCAAGAAATATATCAAGCCTTTAATACTCGAGCGTCTGATCAAGGGCCCTATGGTGGGCAGTTTGATAATACTCAGGTGATGGAAGAACTGGTAGGGTTACGGCATAAGTTGGCTAATCTTGTAGGCTTTGATCACTATGCAGATTACTCGGTCGCTACCAAAATGGCAGACTCCGGGCGAGCAGTTGAAATGTTTTTATTAGACCTTGCAAAAGGGTGTAAACCACAAGCTGAAGCAGACATGCAACAGTTACAGAAATTCGCCACCGAGTCAGGTGGGCCAACGCCAATGAACGCATGGGATGTAGCTTATTACAGTGAAAAACTGCGTCAAAACCGTTACCACTTATCCCAAGAAGAGCTCAAGCCTTATTTTGCATTACCACAAGTGCAGGCTGGGTTATTTGATGTTGTTAAACGTATTTATGGCATTGAAGTGACGCCCTGCACAGGGGTGAGTACTTGGCACCAAGATGTAGGTTTTTATCAAGTGGCTCATGCAGGTAAAGCCATTGGTTATTTTTATTTTGATCTTTATGCACGAGAGCATAAACGTGGTGGTGCATGGATGGATGAATGCCGCAACCGCCAGTTTAAAGCCAACGGTGAACTACAACTACCTGTAGCTTACCTAGTATGTAACTTTGCACCCCCACTGCGGGGCAAGCCAGCTTTACTGACCCATGGAGAAGTCACCACCTTGTTCCATGAATTTGGCCATGGCTTACACCATATGATGACTAACATTGACGTTGCAGGTGTTGCTGGCATCAATGGTGTGGCATGGGACGCCGTGGAATTACCCAGCCAACTATTAGAAAACTGGTGTTGGCAGGAAGAGTCATTACGTTTGTTTGCCAAGCACTACCAAACAGGCAATGGCTTGCCAGAAGACTTGTTGCAAAAAATGTTAGCAGCAAAAAACTTTCAAGCGGGCATGTTTGTCATGCGGCAACTAGAATTTGCCTTATTTGATTTGCGATTACATATGAACTACAACCCAGTTGCGCCCCAACCTATACAATCAGTGTTGAATGCTGTGCGTAAAGAAGTAGCAGTTGTAAAGGCACCAGAGTGGAATCGTTTTCAACATGGTTTTGCTCACATTTTTGCTGGTGGCTATGCCTCTGGGTACTACAGCTACTTGTGGGCAGAAGTGTTGTCTGCAGATGTCTTTAGCCGGTTTGAAGATGAGGGTATTTTTAACGCAAACACTGGTGCAGCGCTTTGGCTGGATATAACTGGTCAAGGAGGCAGTCGGGACGCCATGGCTCTGTTCACCAAATTTATGGGGCGCGAACCTAGCGTAGACGCATTAATGCGCAACAAAGGGTTGGCTCACGCAGACAATCAGATATTAAGCCAAGGAGCCAGTGATGAAGGTTAGGTTTATTGCAGGCATTGTCTGCCCAAAATGTGGTGCTCAAGATAGCGTTCGTATCCATATTCCAGAGGATGGAGAGGCAGATGAGCAGTTGAGAGACTGCGTGACCTGTGGCCATGAAGAACGTATTGGGCAAAGTGCGGCAACTCGGCAGGAAATGACTACAAGGGTTAACCATACTGAATCTACTGCAGTGCAAGAAGTTGAGCCACAAATTCTTAAACTACAGTAGCTAAGGTGACAGATAAACTTTTAGGTGTTGATGAACCACGCTTGTTTGTAGCTCAGCCATAAGTATCCAGCCAATGCGGCCAAAGCCCTAACGCCACAAAAGCCTAAGAATGCCCACCATAAGCCACTATTACCCCAAGGTTCTAATAAGTACCAAAGAGGCAGCAGGGTAATCAAGCTGGCTAGCACTGAGTAAAACATGGCTTGGGCTTGGGCAGCTCCTACAAAAATGCCATCACACAGATAGCTCCACACACTAATAATGGGTACCCACATTACCCATACCGCATGGTCGCTAGCGATGTCTCGTACGCTTTCAATAGTCGTTAACATATTGATAAATACATCGTTTAGTAGCCAAAATAAAACGGTTGCGACAGCAGAGACTATGAGGGAGTAAATGGCTGCAGCATTACATAGCTGGTAAAAACGACGCCTTTTTCTAGCCCCTAAAGCTTCACCGCAGGCGGCTTCAATCGCAAAGGCAAAGCCATCCAACGCATAAGCCAGCAAGGTAACATATTGTAATAAAAGTGTGTTTGCAGCCAATACACTATCTCCCATACGGGCACTTTGGGAGGTGATAAAAGCAAATGCAAAAAGTAGCATTAAGGTACGCACAAATAGATAACTGTTGAGACGCATTAGCTGGTTTGCTAAGGGTGCAAAAGCATCCCAGTCTAGGTGGAACGTTTGATTTAGCGCAGGGACGTGACGCCAAACTAAAAATAAAGCCAACATCAGACCGCAATAATCTGCTAACAAACTACCCCACGCCACACCAGCACTGGTCATATCAAAACCAATCACAAATAGCAGGTTAAAACCTATATTGCTTACATTAGTGACTACTAGCAAAACCAAAGGGCTACGGCTATCCTGGCGGCCCAACAACCATCCCAAACATACATAGGTGATGAGTACTGCTGGGGCGCTATAAATACGTATAGTGAGATACTCTTGGGCTAAAGCAGAGACCTCAGTGCTGGCACCCATGAGGGATACACCCAGTGGGATTAACCAGTTTTGCAATGCCATAATGGCCACACCAATAGCCAAAGCAAAAGCCCCCGGCATGAGCAACAACTGCATTAAGCGTGGGTTATTTCCAGCGCCATGGGCCTGTGCTGTAAGGCCTACAGTGCCCATACGTAAAAAACCAAAAGCCCAGTAAATAAACGTTAACAATGCCCCACCTAAGGCAACTGCACCTAAATAGCTGGCTTCATCTAAATGGCCCATAATGGCAGCGTCCACCAAGCCTAACAAGGGTACGCTTATATTGGAGATGATCAGGGGCCAAGCCAGATGCCATAGCTGCAGCATGTGTTTTGCTTGGGGTGCGTAGGTCAGCCGGCCGGTTTTTCCCATATTAAGACAGGCGAAATGAGCGAGGGAAGCTAAACAACAAAAAGAACAAGGTGCTGGCAATCACTACTACAGATGGGCCGGCAGGGGTGTCATAGAACCAAGATAAAGCTAACCCCCCAGTTACAGCTAACATGCCAAGTAAACTGGCAAGCAACGCCATTTGCTCTGGAGAGCTGGACAAGCGACGAGCGGCAGCAGCAGGTATAATTAGCAGTGAAGTAATGAGTAACACCCCAACCACCTTCATTGCTACCGCGATCACCACTGCCACTAACAGCATCAGTAAGGTGCGCATCCAAGCCACATTAATACCCTCTACCTGGGCTAATTCTTCGTTCACTGTAATGGATAATAAAGGCGTCCAAATACTTACTAATATGACTAAGACTAGGCAACACGCTAGGGCGATCCAAAGCAGATCATGTTGTCCAATAGCTAGTAAATCACCAAATAAAAACCCCATTAAATCAATACTTTGATGATCAAAAAGGCTCAAGCTTACAAGCCCCAGCGATAAGCTTGCATGGGAGAGGATACCCAACAAGGTATCTGTTGCAATAATGCGCTTATGCACTAAGGTGCTAAGTAATAAGGCTAATAACAAACACACCAATACCACTGCTAGGCTAATGTTAACTTGCAACAATAAACCTAAGGCAACTCCTAACAGTGCTGCATGTGCAAGAGTATCTCCAAAATAAGCCATCCGTCGCCAAACCATAAAAGAGCCTAAAGGTCCTGCAACAGCAGCAATCATTAACCCACCTAGCCAAGCCCATAATAAAAAATTAGCCATGGTCACAGCCCTCGTGATGTTCACCTGCAATAATGTCGCCATGGCTGGTGTGGTGGTGATTGTGTTGATGGTTATACAAGGCTAGATTACCTGCGCCTTGGGGGCCAAATAAATCTGTAAATGCAGGATCTTGACTGACTTGTTCAGGATGCCCTGAACAACAAATGTGTTGATTTAGACAAATTACTTGATCTGTTGCTGCCATGACTAGGTGCAAGTCATGGGATACCATTAGGATACCACAGCCTAAAATGTTCCGTACCTGGCCAATAAGGTTATACAAAGACACTTGCCCGGTCACATCCACACCTTGCACAGGCTCATCTAATACTAGCAAGTGGGGCTTACGGAGTAGGGCCCGTAATAATAATATTCTTTGCGTCTCACCCCCGGAAAGCTGCTGCATTGGGTGATTAAGAAGTTTGTCAGCACGACACTCATGCAGCAGATCGTGCCATAGCTGAGGACTAAGCTGATGTTGCTTGTGGCGACCTAAATCCAAAAAGCGTGCCACTGTAAGTGGTAGCGTGTCTTCTAGTTTTAATTTTTGGGGCATGTAGCCAATGCGTAGTCCTTTTATGGTGGTAATGTCTCCACTAGTGGTTTTAATTAAGTTCAACAAGCTACGAACTAAAGTAGATTTCCCAGCACCGTTTGGGCCAATAACGGTAGTAATCTGTCCTGCTTCTAAGGATATATCCACCCCTTTAATGAGCCACCTGTTGCCACGCTTTACGCCCAGGTCTGTGGCTGACAGTAAAACCTCACTCATGGTGTGGGCTCCAAGGCTGTGGATTGGGCCAAGCATTCTTCGCATGTACCCACTATTTCAATGGTGTGTCGTTGTATTTTAAAACCATGCTGATCAGCACTCACCTTAAGTGCTGAGTTAATGTATTGACTGTCTAGCTCCTGGGCTTGATGACAATCTTGGCAGAGCAGA
>Ga0138264_1529631_pt1 | contig 9794 bp, 18 predicted proteins | sample RNAICE20151115_FD_105273 | JGI IMG/M metagenome (GOLD analysis project Ga0138264, IMG submission 105273) | Metatranscriptomics of polar marine prokaryotic and eukaryotic communities from Arthur Harbor ice station, Antarctica -... | ecosystem: Environmental > Aquatic > Marine > Unclassified...
GGACGTGGTGGAATTGGTAGACACGACGGACTTAAAATCCGTTGCCTAGTGATAGTGCGTGAGGGTTCAAGTCCCTCCGTCCCCATTAAAAAAAGTAAAATATCTAAATTGCAAAAGAATAAATTATTAATTTATAACTCATTTATTATTAAAGCATTTTATTTTAGAACATTTTTTCAAAGAAACGGTTTCTTAAAAGGAAAATAGAATAATCTAAACAATTAGAGCTAGTTTACTAAAATAAATATTTCAATAATATTTAATAAGATGCCTACTTTCGAAATTCGACCTATAATAAAATATTTAAAATAAAGACGCTAATAATTAATTCATTGAATTTAATAAGTTAAGTTTAATATAATTTATTATTAAATTCAATGAAAAAATTTGATTAAAGTTTTTACTTTTTTAAACTTTAATCAACACAAATTTTATTACAGTTAAAAGGAAAATGATCAATTTATACAAGAATAAATACAAATTTTTATCTATTATTTAATGCTTATATTAGCAAATAAATGAATAGTATTAAGATAAACAAATCCTATATAATACACCGGGTGGTAAATCAGATTTGATTAATAAATCAAAAATATTTACCGACGAATTATAATAAATTTCTAGGATTCGCTTATGAATCCGAATTTCAAAATGTTCTCGTGAATCTTTATTAACATGCGGAGAACGTAATACACAATAAATTCGTTTATCACTAGGTAATGAAACTATTCCTACATTATCAACATTATTATTTTGAGTAATCTCAATTATTTTTTGACATGATGTATTTAAAAGTTCATGATTAAATGATTCTAAGCGCACACGAATTTTTTCATTCGGCTTTATTTCCATAAATTTTTTTAATTATTTAACGATTTTAGAAACAACACCAGCTCCAATTGTTCTGCCACCTTCACGAATAGCAAAACGCATACCTTCTTCAATTGCAACTGGGTAAATTAATTCAGCAGTCATTTTAATACGATCACCTGGCATTACCATTTCTACAACTGAACCATCATCTGCAGTGAATTGTTCAATTGATCCTGTTACATCAGTAGTTCGTACATAAAATTGTGGACGGTAACCTGTAAAGAATGGAGTATGACGTCCACCTTCTTCTTTAGTTAGTACGTATACTTCAGATTCAAAGTTTGTATGTGGTGTAATTGTACCTGGTTGTGCTAATACCATACCACGTTCAATATCTTCTCTTGTAACACCACGCAATAAAATCCCACAGTTATCACCAGCAAAACCTTCATCTAACGTTTTTTGGAACATTTCTATACCAGTAATAGTTGTTGTTTGTGTTTCACCAACACCAACTATTTCAACGTTATCACCAACTTTAACAACTCCTCTCTCAATTCGTCCTGTTGCTACTGTACCTCGACCAGTAATTGAAAATACATCTTCAATAGCCATCAAGAAGGTTTTTTCAACGTCACGTTCGGGTGTTGGAATATATGAATCAACTGCATCCATTAAAGCATAGATTTTATCTACCCATGTATTATCACCACGTGCAAGTGTTGGATTAGAAGAAATTGCTTCAATTGCTTGTAAAGCTGATCCAGGACAAATTGGAATATCATCACCTGGGAAGTCATAAGTAGATAACAATTCTCTTACTTCTAATTCTACTAATTCTAATAACTCATCGTCATCAACTTGATCTTGTTTATTTAAAAATACCACGATATGTGGAACCCCAACCTGTTTAGCTAACAAAATATGTTCTCTAGTTTGTGGCATAGGCCCATCTGCAGCAGATACAACTAATATAGCCCCATCCATTTGTGCCGCACCAGTAATCATATTTTTTACATAATCAGCATGGCCTGGACAATCTACATGAGCATAATGACGATCTTTAGTTTCATATTCAACATGTGCTGTATTAATTGTAATCCCACGAGCACGTTCTTCAGGCGCACCATCAATATCTGAGTAAGCTTTTGCTATAGAATCGCCATCTAAAGCTAATGTTGCAGTAATAGCTGCGGTTAACGTAGTTTTACCATGATCAACATGACCAATAGTACCAATATTAACATGAGGTTTTGTACGTTCAAATTTTTCACGTGCCATTTCAAAAAGTTCCTTTGAAGTTTAATGTTTATAATAAAAATATTTTTGCTTTTAGCGAAATTAGATCTAATTGTTATTTAATAAATATTAATATCTGAAATGCGCAAATGCTTTATTAGCATCGGCCATCTTATGTGTTTCTTCTTTTTTCTTTATAGTATTACCTATATCATTTGCTGTGTCAATAATTTCACTCGCTAATTTAATTGACATTGTCCGCCCTACTCGTTGTCGTGAATATTGAATAATCCAACGTAAGGCTAAATTTGTTGCTCGTAAGCTACTGACCTCAATTGGTACTTGATACGTTGAGCCTCCAATTCGTCGAGCTTTTACTTCTACAACTGGACTAGCATTTCTAATTGCTTTTTCAAAAATCACTAATGGATCTTCGTTTGTTTTTGATTTTATGATATCAAAGGAACCATTTACAATATCTTGGGCTAAAGTTTTCTTACCAGATTTTAAAATTCTCGTTACTAATAAACTAACTAAGTAACTATTATATGTAGGATCTGCTTTAGGGAATCGTTTTTTTGAAATATTTCGACGTGACATACTAATAATTTATTTTTAATAAATAGTTTCTAGTAAATATTAATTTTTAAATTAATATTCAACTTTTTGGTTTTTTAACTCCATATTTTGAACGTCTTTGTGTTCGATCTTTTACACCTCCACTATCTAAGGCACCTCTAACTATATGGTATCTAACCCCAGGTAAATCTTTTACTCGACCACCTCGAATTAACACTACAGAATGTTCTTGTAAATTATGACCTTCACCGGGAATATAAGCTGTTACTTCAAAACCAGAAGTTAAGCGAACACGAGCAACTTTTCGGATTGCTGAATTTGGTTTTTTTAGGTGTTGTTGTATATACACGTGTGCATACACCACGTCGTTGTGGACAATTAACTAAAGCCGGACATTTCGTTTTTTTATTAATTTGTATTCGTTTTGAACGAACTAATTGTTGAATAGTTGGCATTTATTTTAATCTAATTAATTTAATTATCTTTTGTTTGTAATCCGTATTTTTTCATAAATCTTTCTACACGCCCTTCACTATCCACAAGTGTTTGTGAGTTTGTATAAAAAGGATGGTTGCCTAACCAAACATCAACTTGTAACTGAGGTTTTGTTGAACCAATAGACGAAAGAGTTTTTCCTTCACAGATAACAGGAGCATCGGGGAACCACGTTGGGTGAATTTCAGGTTTTGACATATTTTTAAATTTTTTAACGTTTTGAATATTGTGATGCTTTTCTTGCTTTTCGTAAACCATACTTTTTACGTTCTTTAATACGTGCATCACGACTTAAAAAACCAAATGGTTTTAAAATTAAACGATTCTCATTTTCCATTTTACAAATTAAGCGTGCAACACCTAATTTAATGCATCAGTTTGACCAGTTAAACCACCACCTTTTACAATTGCAATAATGTCAAATTGTTCTTTTAAATTTAACTTTTCTAATGGTGACCAAATAGCATTTAAGTAATTCGTATTATATTGTAAATATTTTTCACCAGAAACTTTATTAATAGTTACTTTTCCATTTCCTGGAACAAAAAAAACCCTTGCAACAGCACGCTTTCTTTTTCCAAGGCCAATTTTATCTTTTTGAAAAACTGTATTCATAAATTTTTTTTCATTTGTTAATTAAAATATTAAAGCACATCTAAGAATTTAGGATTTTGTGCACCATGAGGATGTTGGTCACTTTGATAAACTTTTAATCGTTTTACTAAATGTTTTTTTGGAAATCCATTTGGCAACATATTAAAAACACAGTTTTCGATAATTCGTTTTGGTACGATGTTGACTAATTTTTTTAAGGATGACCCAGGACGTCCTGGTTGATAGACATGGAATCGTTCAACATCATGATCAATTTTTAAAAATTCACTATTGATCAATATTACATAATCACCAACATCAACAGATGGATGATAAACAGCTTTTGATTTTCCTGTTAACAATGGTATAATCGTTGATGCTAATCGCCCTAACTGTTTATCTTTACAATCAATTACGTACCATTTTCTTTTATTATAATTTGCAACTGGAATAAATGTTTTATTCATAAAAATAAATTTAAACTAAATAATTATTTTAAAACTATCCCTAATTTATTTTTAAGGGTAGCAAAAACTTCATCGGCAGATTTTCGACCAAAGTTTTTTAATTCTAAAAGCTTTTCTGGAGAATATTCTAACAAATCTCCAATTGTGTTAATTTTAGCTCTTTTTAAACAATTATAAGGTCGCACAGATAATTGTAATTCTTCAATAGCAATATGTGTGTATGGATCTATAGGTTTTATATCATTTTTTTCTTTTATAGTTTCTTTTTCTTTTTTAATTTTCTGTTCATTAATAGACTTAAATAATTCAATGATTAAATTTGACCCCGAAAAAATAGCTTGTTCAGGTGATATACTTCCATTTGTCCAAACATCAATGAATAAACGTTCTTTAATATTGTTCAAATTGTCATAAACATTTTCAACTTTAAAATCTACCTTTTGGACAGGCATAAAAATTGCATCTGTTTCTATGAAATCTTCAAATTTGTTAGAAAAAAGTTCATTGGCTAATCTATATTTTGTTCCCGATTCAATTTTAAATTCTATTTCTAAGATATGTGAGCTTGAAATTGTTGCAATATAATGATTGGGATTAATGATTTTTATCTCTGAAGGTAATTGAATTGAACTAGCCGTAATAACGGTTGGACCATTTAACCTTAGACGTCCAAATTGTCTAGTAGATATATCTGATTTTAGAATAATTCCTTTTAAATTTAATAAAATTTCAAGAATATCTTCACGGACACCAGGTATTAATGAAAACTCATCTTTTACACCAGCAATTCGAACCCCTGTAATCGCAGTACCTTGTAAATCTCCTAATAAAACTCGTCTTACTAAATTTCCGATTGTTATTCCTTGCCCAGAACTGAGTGAATCAATTAAAAATTGACCATACATAGCACCAGATTCAATTTTTTCTGATTTTAAACATTCCATTAATAAATTAGAACTAGTGATAAAATTTTTTGTGGAAGTCATAATTTATTTATTTTATAAGTAAATAGGTTTATACCCGTCGACGTTTTCTTGGTCGGCACCCATTATGTGGAACTGAGGTTATATCTTGGATTGAAAGAATTTCTAGACCTGTTCCTTCTATCGAGCGGATAGCAGTTTCACGTCCTGAACCTTGACCTTTTACTAAGATTTCAACAGTTTTTATACCTGTACTTAATGCTTGTAGAGCTGCTTTTTCTGCTGCTGTTTGAGCAGCAAAAGGGGTACCCTTTCGTGCACCTTTAAATCCTGAACTACCAGAAGATGCCCATGAGATCGTATCACCGGCTATATTGGTAATTGTAACAATTGTGTTATTAAAAGTTGATTGGATATGAACAACTCCTGTTCCAAAATTACTTCTATTTTTTTTTATTGCCTGTTTTCGTATTTTTTTGTGCCATAGTAAATGAATATTTTTAATTAGTATAACTGCCAACAAAAGCATATTATTTTTTCTTACCAGTGACAGTCTTTTTCGTTCCTCTTCGTGAACGAGCGTTTGTTCGTGTTCTTTGTCCTCGAACAGGTAAACTATTTCTGTGTCGCTTCCCTCTATGACAATTTATTTCATTTAATCGTTTTATATTTAATCCATTAAAGCGGCGTAAATCCCCTTCTAACTTTAATTCAAAATTTTCTAAAATATTTCTTAACATTACTGATTGTTCTGTAGTAATATCAGTAGTTCGAGTTTCTGGGTTAATTTCTGCTAATTGAATAATTTTTTTTTGCTGATGTAAGACCAATTCCGTGAATATACGTAAGTGCATACTCAATTCGTTTATTTTTTGGCAAATCTATACCTAATAATATTATCACTTACTTAACTCCTTTTAAATATTAACCTTGTCTCTGTTTATGCTTGGGATTTGGACAAATTACCATAATCTTCCCATGTCTTTTAATTACTTTACACTTATCACACATTTTTTTAACTGAAGGGCGGATTTTCATTATAATTTTATAATTATTAAATTAATTTTTACTTATTTTAATCAAATCTTTCATTATAAATGTTAGAAAGAATGATACTTTTCATTTCACGTGAAATATCTAAAACAACCCCTACCAAAATTAATAATGATGTAGTACCTAAACCATTAAAACTCGAAACGTTTAAAATTCCTTCAATAATATTTGGTAGAGTTGCCAAAATAGCTAATATTATGGCTCCAAACAATGTTACTCTTTTCATAACTTGTTTTAGATAAAATGTTGTTGCTAAACCAGGTCGGACACCTGGTATACTTACAGCCATTTTCTGCAGTTCTTGAGAAATATCTTTAGGGTTTAAAACAATAGTTGAATAAAAAGAACTGAAGATTAAAATTAATATAAAGTAACTAACCCAATAAATAAGTTTTGATGATTTTAGAAAAATAGGAATTGTTAAAATTGGAAATACTCCTAAACTGGTAATATAATTGGGTAAAACTAAAATGGCAGTTGTTAAAATTATAGGCATAACTCCTGCCTGATTAAAGCGTAAAGGAATATAGTTATTTGGTTTAACTTTTGAAATGAAAGACTGACTTTGACCAAGTTGTTTTGAGGAAATTAACGGAACAATTATTGCACTTTCTTGTAATGTAATAATACCGGATACTGCAATGAAAAATAATAAGACAATACCAAATCCAGATAAAACAGTTAAATTTCCTGTATTTTCACTTGCTAATTTTTTACCCAAATTGGGTAAACTTGAAATGATATTTATATAAATTAATAAAGATGCCCCATTTCCTAATCCATACTCAGTCACTAATTCACTTAACCATAAAACTATCATTGCACCTGTACTAAGCCAAACAATTATTTCAAATGCTAGTAATGGAGTCCAATCAAATAAAGCACGTTTTAAATAAAAAGCAATACTCGAACTTTGAATTAAAGCCCATCCAAATGTGATTAATCGAGTTAATCTAGTAATTGCTCTTCGACCTTCACTACCGCCTTCTTTTTGTAGTTTAGAAATACTGGGTATTAACCCTGTTATTAATTGAACCATAATTGAAGCGTTTATATATGGAAATATATTTAAAGTAAATAATCCAATTACAAATGTATCATTTCCTGAAAAAGTACTTATTAAATTTTTTGTAATTGGGTGCTGTTGAATATAAAAGGCTAAGTGTCCATGATTAATACCAGGAATTGGAAGAAATGTTCCCATTCTAATAAATAAAAGTATTGCAACACTTAATAAAAGACGTTTTAATATAATATTGTCTGTCTTTTTCATTTTTATTTTTAATAGTTAAAATTCACGTAGTTTTAGTTTCTATGATTTATTAAATTTTAATTTAAATCACGTTTTTCTAGAACTTGAGATTTAGTCGTTAAACTTTTTAAACCTACTATTGTAGCACGTGCATTGTTTAATAAATTATTGGATCCTAATTGTTTTGCAATTACATTTTTAATTCCGGCAACTTCTAGAACAGTTCGAACTGCACCACCAGCAATAACTCCTGAACCTTCAATAGAAGGTCGCATAATAATTTTACACGCTCCTTCATTACTTATTACACTATGTGGTATACTTAACGATTTTGTAATTGGAATTTTTATCAAATTTTTTCTTCCATCTGTTTTTGCTTTTTTAAAAGCATTAACCACATCTTCAGCTTTACCAATACCTACACCAACCTGACCGTTTTCATCACCGATTACAACAACGGCACGAAAACTCATTTTTTTTCCACCCTTTGTTACTTTTGTTACTCTACTAATTTTAATTAATCGTTCAACAAATTTAGTATCGTGTAGACTTTCGTTACGACGGGATGTTTTTTTTAATTTATTAACTTGTTTTAACTCGGTACTCATAAAATTTATTCTATTTTTTAATTATTCACTAAAATTGTAATCCACCAGAGCGAGCACCTTCTGCTAAAGCTTTTATTCGACCATGATATAAGTATGGACCTCGATCAAAAACGATTTTTGTTATGTTTTTCTTTTTACTTAATTCTGCTAATTTTTCTCCTATAAGTCTTGAAGCAGTACAAGTGCGACCATTTTCACTGTTAAGTTTGATATCTCGATCTAAAGTTGAACAAGAAATAAGTGTTTTAGAAGTTGTATCATCTATAATTTGAGCATAAATATGATCGTTAGAACGAAAAACAGATAATCGTGGTCGTTCTATTGTTCCTTTTATTAATCCTCTTACACTTTCACGCTTTAACTTTTTATATTTATCAGGTTTTAGTTTTTTATTTTTATTTTTAAGTCTTAATAAAACTCTTTTTGAAAATTTCATAATATACTTTTTAGAACTTAATAATTTTTATTTTTTACCCGATTTACCAGCTTTACGTAATATTTGTTCACCTTTGTAAAGTATTCCTTTTCCTTTATAAGGTTCAGGTGGACGCCATGATATACTTTTGCTGCAAATAGCCCTAATTGTTCTTTATCACAAGCCTTTATATTAATGGTCGTATTTTGAACCACTTCAACAGTTATTTCATCTGGGATGATTATATTTACAAGGTGACTAAACCCTAAATTTAACACAAGAGTTTTTCCTTGAACATTGGCTCTATAGCCGACACCTTCTAATATAAGCGTTATTCCAAATTGTTCAGAAACCCCGATAAGCATATTATTTATAATGTTCGGTATAAACCATGAAAGGCTTTATTAGTTCGTGTTTCATTTTTTAAGCTGACAATTAATTTACCATCTGTTTCTTCAACTGTAATAATTTCTGGAATTATTCGTTCTAATGTTCCAAATTTTCCTTTGACTGTTAAAATTGGATTCTCATTTGTAACATTTACAGTTGTTGGTATATTAATTGGTAATTTTCCGATTCGTGACATATTATAAATTTACTCCAATTACCAAATATAACATAAAACTTCACCACCAATCCCAAGTTCTTTCGCTTTGGTATTTGTCATTACTCCTTTCGAAGTTGAAAGGATAGCAACCCCTAAACCATTTAAAACACGAGGTAACGTCTTTGAATTAACATAAATCCGTAAACCCGGCTTACTAATTCGTTTAATTTTACTAATAACTCTTTCTCTTGATTGACCTTTATATTTTAATGAAAGCAATAAGTAGTTATATAGATTTTCACTATAAATTTCAAAATTTTCAATAAACCCTTCTTCTTTAAGGATTTCAGCTATTGCTTTTGACATTTTTGTTGCTGGTATTTCAACAATTTGGTGTTTAACCATATTTGCATTTCGTATACGCGTTAACATATCTGCAATATTATCTGTGACCACTAATAACTCCTTAATCTCATTTTATTTATTGTTGTGACCAACGTTTACGACGTAAGTGTTTTTTTTTATCCCATACTTGATTAATTTCTCCGAAAGAAGAATATTTATCATAATATCCACAATCATTCAAAGGGAATCGTAAAAATTTTAATAAAATCATACCATTTAAAACTCGATCAATTGTTTTAGAACGTGTTTTTGGGACTGACGAATCTAAAACAAGAGTTATACTTAAACCTTGTATTTGATCGACGTCATCATACTCAATTTCTGGAAAAATTAATTGTTCTTTTAACGAAAAGGTATAATTACCTGCTTTATCAAAGCTTCGAACTGATAATCCTCGAAAATCA
>Ga0138264_1832991_pt1 | contig 9742 bp, 2 predicted proteins | sample RNAICE20151115_FD_105273 | JGI IMG/M metagenome (GOLD analysis project Ga0138264, IMG submission 105273) | Metatranscriptomics of polar marine prokaryotic and eukaryotic communities from Arthur Harbor ice station, Antarctica -... | ecosystem: Environmental > Aquatic > Marine > Unclassified...
GTCAGCGTTGCTAACAAAGGGGGAATCCGCGAACATTTCAGACCATTTCAGGCCACCGGCTGTGCCGTCGTTCGCTCCTATCTTTCTCATCCTCGGGCATTTCAGCGCGAAGTGGTCCCCCTTGTACCGTGGCTTGCCCACGGCTCTCCTCGGCTACTGTTTCACAGTGGCTGTCTTAGGAGAGGTGTCGTCCCGGTTTGTGGGTTGCATCAGGCTGTAGATTTTTCTCTTTTCCACCTGTTTGCACCCTCACCGAAACGAATCTTGCCGGGATCATCTGGCTCCGCGCTTCCCTGAGAACCCAGCACCGATGCTCGGGTTGTGGGGAGTGCCCACTCGGGTGACAACCTCCTCGCGGAGGCATAGCCCGCAGTGGTGCCAGATTTTGCCGTTGATCTCAGTCTGGAAAGGGGAGGACTCAAGCACTGGCATGATTGTGCTAAAAACTTGAGGGTTGGTGGTCATGGTCATAAGACGAATCTCACGTTCGACTGGAGCCAGAGCTTCGTCGTACTCTCCCGAGCCTACGAGTCTGTCGTATGCCGAACGCGCGGTGACGTGGTCACCTGTGAAGCACAAGACTCGATAGTAGATTTTGAGAGAGACCACCATCCCGTTCACGTCATCGGCGTAATTCACGCTGTCCAGGTCTATGCGCAGAGATGTGGGGTCCGCGTTTTGCATGATTCGCGGGCTCATGTCATCGACAGCGACAACAGTGACTATCAGCCCGAAAGCCTGCTTGTACCTTTCATGCAGCAGCACTGTGGTGTTGAACAAACCCCAGTTAGGGTAGATAACGGGTTGGCGACCCGACCCAGCGACGGGCCTGTAGAAAGCGTGGCCGTCTCTTCGACGCCCGCTCCGGCCTTTCCGCTGTTCCAACGTCGAACCGGGGATAGTGACCCTTTGGAGGTTGCCCCTGTTGGCCACAATCATCTCGTGAGAAGTGATGACAATGTCGACCGGGGGGTCAATGTCGATCCCTGAGTCGACCACTTGTGTAGCGACAATGATGCCTGTTGGGGGAACGTCTCGCTCATGTCGAGTCATGATGGAAGCATCGTAACCTCCTCCCCGCAATTGTTGCATGAATTTGTTGGCCTCACTGATAGTTGGCACAATGATCAATGATCTTTTGATCAAATCTGGGTACGCCCTTTCAGCTTCTGCGAATAAGCCTGGGACGTCCAGTTCCAAAGGGTGGTCGTGGACCACAAAAGGGCGAGGCACTCCTGACTCCAAGATCTTTTTCAGACCTGGATACAAGGTTGTAGAAGGGGTCGCACTCATGAACAGACGATCGAAGGACCTAGTCAGAGCTTCGACTGCAATTTGCTCGGGGCTAGACTCGTGGAACTCATCGCACAATATCACGTCCCGGCTCACGTCGAGGGCGTCTTTTCGGGCTAAGAAAGACCCGTATGTCGCCACGATCAGGTTTTCAGCTCCGAGGATGGTGTCCCTGTTCATTCGCACCACTTGGTCAGTGCTGGCAAGAAAAGGGTTGTTATAATTGTCTTTCAGCACGACACGTGGCTCAAGCAACCAGACCACTTTGTCTTTCGGCAGCCGCTGTAAGACAGCTGCTACAAATGCAGTGCTTTTGCCAGTGGCGGTGGCACTTGCCAAGACCTGATAAGGTTCGTCCGTCGCGAGGCTGTCTACAAACAACTTTGCCGTCCCGCTCCACTTCGGGCCAGCTGTCAGTTGCCCGGTGATCGCTCGGCTAGCCGCTGTTCTAGGGCGCAGAGATGCAATTTTCGCGAACATCTCAATCGCTCTCCCCATGTGGTCCTGGATCACGCCTGGAATTTGCACGTCAGGGATGGAATGCCGAAGTATAAAGGCGCCAATCCGCGCTGCCTGTTTCATCGGGAGGTGTGGATCTTTAGGTTGCAGTGAGCTTACCCGCTCGCTCGCCTTGCCCTTGAGATGCCAGTACACTGTCCCTAGCCCGGAATATAAGCGTGGCAGGTCGGAGTTCATCATGCTGGTTGTCTCCAAGAATAGGGCTGCTAAAGAGGAACGCCCGCCCAATGACTTGGCGAAGCGGTTCCCGACGACGTACAGGGCAGTCATCATGAAAGTGTAGTTTTGCGCGACGGCCAGTGATATTTTGTCAAGCTCAGCCTTGCCCTCAGGTCGTCGGCGGTGCCACATATACCCTGGGATGTCCAAGACGTAGCGGTAAGGACTCTCTCTCGCTTGACTTGTGAGCTCAGCGATCGTCGGTTCTCCTGCCTTGGAATGTTCCTGATGTTTCAGATAGATGAAATGCTCCAGATGATAATCAGGGACGTGGAAAGGCGACATCAAAGGAGGGGTGTCAGGTTCTGCCGCCAAACCAACCAGATGGTCAGGGACCAATGAAAGGATGGTCGACCTAGTCAGCCGCACCCAATGGTTGAGGTACGCCGCCCTTGGAGTCGGCGGCCCCAATTTAGCCAGTTTCTTGGCTCGGTACGCTAGTGCATCATCCTGGACCAAGCGAGTGTCGATCATCAGGATCTGAATGTAGTCGAGCATTCGCCCGGCCTTCCTCAGGAAGTTCAACTGATTGGCCTCATGACGCGACCTAGGCACCACATTGTCTCGCACTTTGGCCATAATGATGTGATGTTTCTTTTCGTGACCACCTCAAAAAGATAAGAGCCGACTTCACGTTTCAGCAGCTCGCGCGCGTCGCTCATCCACTCATTAGCCATCATAGTGTAGAGATCTCGATTGTGAGCTGCAAGGGCCCCGTGGCCAATGGTGCGCATTATTCTTGCCCTAAAATGCTCCTCTCGCTTGAAACCAGCCACCCTGGTGGTGAAAGCAGATCTTCTCATCAGCAGGTTCGCCGTGTCCGCAACGATCGCGAAACGCGGGGTGGGAATGCCCAGCAGCTCGTAATCCTCCTCGTAGAAATGAGCGTGCTTGGGCTTCTTCCCTAGGAAGAAGAGGTCATCAAAATTCTCTGCTTCGATCTCGAGAGTGCTGCCAAAATATTCACGGTAAACTTGTATGAGGTCGTGGGGATTGAAATCGTCATCGGAACCCCACATGTTGTCATCCGACACATTGACAAAAGTGTTGGTCTTGAAGAAATCTGCGGGCCTCTTGTCTGTGATGATAGACCAGGCGGCCATCGCCTTTAAACGCGCGCCCCACGTGTTGTCCCAGGTTGTGAGGGCCTGGCCCGTGGAACCACCTCGGTTCTTATCGACCGGCTCGCCGCCCTCCAACTCCACAATATGGCCGCGTTGGAGGCGGCGGTACCGGGTTCGGACCGTTTTGACAATGTTCTTGCGGTTGGCGTGCCCTTCAAAGCCTCTTTCGTTGAGGCGCACCAGTCCGGCGAAGACTGCCGGGGATGTGTTGGCGTCATATTCTTTTTCATCGGCCTTCATGAAACGTTGTCGGTCGAGCACTTGTTCAAAGAAGTCTTTCATGCCGGCTTCCGTTAAAGGCCTACCAGTGGCTATACCGACATCAACGGTGGCGGGCCGCTTGGAGCGTTCTAGGAACAGCATCTGGTCGATGAAGACCGTCAAGAGGTCCTGGCTGACGACGGTGCGCACAGGTTTGCCCTTCATGAGCTTCTCCTTGTCCACAACCTGCATTTTTGTGAAAGCGTGGGCGATCTGGGCAGGGTACACACCGGTGGTGAGGCACTCTCGAGCACCGCGCATGATCGCCTCAGCCCACCCAGTGTTGAATAAAGCACGTCGGGAGGCGTATTTCCCGATGAAAGGGATCCCTGGTGAATACCTCTTCTCAATGTAACGCCACACCTGTTCCGGCGTGGATGTTTTCGGGTCGACGAACATCTCAGGGTGACGGTCGTAGATAACGTCCGCGCACTCGCAGATGAGGGCTTCTAGCCCTGGCTCGCTTGGGTGTGGTTCCGGTTCATATCTAGAAAGCGAAGCGAGATTGGCCGAGGCGTCACTCAGCCAGATCCCGTCAATGCCCTGAGGGACTCCCTTAGCCAGGTATGAAGCGACTCGAGCCTCCAGTTTTCCGTCAATGATGAGAGAAGGGGGTTCGGGGACATCCTTGAATTCTCCCGCCGTGCCATATGCACTTTTCGGCCGGTAAGTGGCCCGCAGATACTGCCTCAATAACTCCGGAGGTTCATCCGGGTGGTTGTCGCTGAGGATGCGGATCGTGGTTTCTAGGTTTTCTTTGTATGACGCAATCTCGTTTGAAGCTCCTTTAATGGACATTGATAGCCGCTCGCCTTCAGTCAGTGGCTGGCGATATTTCTTGAACAACGGCGCCCAGACCACCTTGGCTGGGACTCGAGATTTGACCGCGACAACCTCGATCAGTTCGAGAAACAGGTCGATGACTTGAGTGAGTCTCGCAGCACTGATTCGCTCCTTGTTGTTGGCAATGGCTCGCAGGAGCACGTCAAGAATATGGGTGGCACCCTGGGCGAGGGCTGTTTCAAAGGCCCTCCAGGCTAACGACACACAGGAAAGAGCATCGGAAAACAAAGGAACTTCATGAGAGAAGCGTTCGAACTTGACCAACCAGTCGATCAGCGTTTCTCCCACGGTTGGTGGCCTAGTCTGGCGTTGAGCCAGCTCAAGTTGGCGAAGCATCTGGTCTCGCCTCCGACCCTCCGCGTCTTTTCTCATCTCCCTGGCTTCCAACCAAGCATGGAGGGCCACAAGAGCAGCCTCCCAAGCGTTGGAGACGTCCGTGCCACTGGAAACCGCCATCGCCATCAATTGGGAAAGATGGGCCATCGTCACTGCCCTGGCCTCACCGTCCTCAACGTCAGAGCCCGCTTCCATCTCCAAATTTTCAACATGGTGGGCCACGCGGTCACTCAGCGGTTCTGAGGGTGATCTGATTAAGAGTTCCAGAAAAACGCGTCCAGATTCAGTGAGGAGGGGGAAAAGTTGCGGGACCTGTCCTTTCTCTGTCGCGTCTAAATTCATCCCGTCAGGTTTCCCGATGGATTGCAGCCACGCGAAAGCCGCGTCGAGAGCTTCCTCCGGGCCGGCTGTCTGCCTAACGGGAGGCCCTCCGCTAGGGTCCCATCGTGAAGCATGAGACAACCCACGGCGGGCCACCCTCCGGAAAATTTGGAGGTCCAAAACACTGCCAATGCCCCTCAAGGTTTCCGTGCCTGCTTGGATGTAATCGGCAAGGATAACCGGGTTGGCCGGTCCGCCAGCTTCATCAAACATTTGGGCTTCACGGATTTTCTGGCGGATCATCGGGTGTATGCCTTCTGCCACCAACGTGCTCAAGGGGACCGGTTCAAGTTGTTTGGAATATTGAGCGAAAGTGTCCGGTTCTAAGCTCTTTGAAAGGTCGTCAGTGAAACGGGCAGTGGCGACCACGAAAGCAGGAGTCCACCTGTCTCGTCTTGCCCAGCTGTCGAGAAAAGCATTGATTTTTGGCTGGATGGTGTCGACGCTACTCACCATCTGCTCGCGCGCCTGTTCTCGCGACCAAGTCGCGAAAGCGCTGGCTGTGACTGCGCCACCACTGGTCAGGAGTCGGTCAACGGTCTCACGCACCCAAGCGTGCCACTGGTCAGAGCCGAAAGTTTCCTTGGGGACGTTCTCAATCGTTCTCCTGATCTCCTGGTCGAAAGCGAATCTGTCCAAGGTGGTGTTCCAGACTTCGTAAGCGTGGGCAGCCACTTTGTCAGTGACCGAAAAAGGTGTCTTGTAGTTACGCCTCATCGTATCACGGTCTATAGCGACCCCCATGCCCCGGAGGTGATAATCGATTTGGTCATCGTCTATGGTTGCTAGGTCCCAGCTTTCAATTCTTTGGCTTCGGGTGTCTCCAAAATGATTCTCACCACCGAAACCTGCCACCAGGCTGTTGATGTGATAAGAAAACCACCTTTGAGAGACCATTTGGTCAGGATCCAATGCTGTCCCAGGCGCAAAGAGCACTTGGTAGGCCTTCTGTGCGAGAGGGATGTGGTGGCAAATCTCGAGGGAAGTGATTGCCGACAACACGCTTGCCACCCCGTACAACAAGGACATAAAAACCATGCCAACAGCGATCAGAGTCCATGAGTAGAGAAGCAAAGCGAACATAATTGCGGCCGTTGTGGGCGGCACATCAGAGTATTGCTGTTTGCGCAAGTAACGATCAATGATTGCTATACAATTCCAACTAGCATGGTAACGGCGACGGGTCGTAGATTGCTTGTCAAAGTTCTCCCTGGAACCACCGATCGGGAGCAGGATCCTGTAAGGACCCGTGCCATCATAAGGGAGCCACTCCCGGTAAATCGCTTGGAAGTTTTGACCGATTTGTTGATCTCCAAAATGAGTGCCTTCATAACACACATTCCTCTCGGTGTCAACAGTAGCTGTGTGGAAAACTGGCATCACCAAATGGAAACGCACCGTGATCTCGATGGCGATCGGGCCGGCCATGTCTTTTGACGGGCCGTTGACCGCTGATGATAAGAAGAGAGTGCCGCGCCGCTCCAGAGCCAAGTAAACACAGACAATCATGCTGTCCACGTACGGTGCGAAATAAAGCGCAGTAACACCTATTTGTGGCACCATGATAAACAGAGAGTATGAGAATATTGTCCGCCACAGGTGAGAGAAAGTCAGCCCAAGGCCGGTCCTCAACCTAGGGTGAAGTAACTCTCTAATGACCTCCAACTGTGAACCTCCGAGAACTGCGATCACGGCGCAAATACCCAAGGACAAAGGGAGCTGTTTGGCCACCATGAACATTATGGTGGAACAAGGGTCGTATGCTAGGTCGAGGTTCTGGACAAGCCCAACGAGAACCCTGGAAATGGTCAACAGGTTGAACAAGAACCGAACAGCACTTGCGCGGGCCACCCAGGTGAGATATAAATAGCCCGCTTTCATGATAGTGGCAGGCACGTCAAATCTTGTCAAGGACTTCGCCCGCTTCACGTCGTAATAGAGGCGAGCAAAACGCCAATCCTCATTGGCCATGACGACGAAGACCAGGTCAGGGTCCTGCCCAAAACCGGTCAGGTATCCCGCGTCATTTGGTCTCTTGTAGTCACGATCGAGTTTGTTGCTCACGGAGACAATCGAGGTCACCCCAGCAGCGGCAGCAGTTTGCACCGTCCCCGCCCCCCCATGGGTGACCAGAGACTTGTACCTTCGGAAGATCTCCAAATGGTCACCTTGGGGAACGGCCGGCAGATGGGCGTATTGAGGAGGGACAATCTCAGAAGACGAGCCCATCACGATCCCGAGCGGGATAGTGCCGATGTTCTCACGAACTTCGAGAAAATCGACACCATTGTGGCTGCGTGGCAACCACCCGGGGCGCAAGTATGACCCTATCGAGAAATGGGGTCCTCGCCATTTTTCGAAAATCCTGTCCCAGTTGTCAAGGGAAAAATGGAGCCCTGATTTCAAAGGGTAAGCTATGTCAAGTGGGGGAGCACAGTTGTACCGAAGGCCAGTTCGGGTGCGAATGAACCTTGGAGAATATTTCATGTGAGGGCAGACCTCTATGGCTTCTTGGCAATCCATGTAAGTTGGCAGAGACTGGAGGGCTTCACCATGTTCAGCCAGTGCGAGGATCCTCTTGCCTTCCTCGGGGCCAGTGAGATGCACAAGGAAGACTGTAAAACCGTGGCCAGCTTGCCATCGCGCCAGAGCTTCAACAGGCACACGATCTCCTCGCGACCCAAAAGTGAACCAGACTTGAGGGCCAGCTTTATCTTGCAGACTGGGGCCTCTGGTCCGGCCCGTCACTGCAATGGGCCACACTGTGGTGTCCCACTGCTCTTTGTCCATTGTGATGAAGAACCCCTTCTGTCTTGGTGCAAACTCCCCGACCTGCTCCATGCTTTTCTTCCGGCTGCACAATTGTCGCAAGTATGAATCCTCTAGACTCCTAACGTGCATGACAGCTAACCTATTCCATCCTTCGAAAGAAGCAGAAGACCAGCGGTTGTCGTCGCCGATGAACGCATGGACTAAGATGGGCAAATGGCCTTCCATGCTGGAAGTCTGCCGAGTGACATCACGACGGCTCTCGCCGCAATTATACACCACAGTGACTTCGCGTCGGGCCAATAAGAAGATCTCGTCTGCCCCATAGATGTCACCGAAGTTCTCGAGTATGTAGAGAAAACGCCAGATGTCCTTGGCGAAACCACTACGCACGTAATGGCAAGACATGTTCGCAGGCATGTAATTCCACGGGCAAACAGAGAACTCCCGATGGTTAGGAGAGAACTTCTCGATCAGACAATTTGGGTTGAAAGCGAGGTGGTTGGGGTCGCGGTTTAGCAAAAGCAACTGCCAGCCTTCTGCCAACACAAGAGCCGGCAGGTATCGCCACATCGCCAAGGAACGACTGGCTCCTTACATCGGGATTTCAATGACAGTGACATCCTTACGAGCAGCGTATTTTGCGCCTAACTGGTCTTTGGTGTTGCTAAAGATGACCAGATGCGCCACTCCCGCATGAACTTGCCGAGTTTCGTTCTCATAATTCCCGCAAGCGGCAGTCACACCCACCAGCACGCCTTTCGGGACCTCTTCTTCGAACTTGGCGATGACCAGGGCAGCAACAAGGCTTGTGAATTGTTTGAAAGGTTTTGTGATTGAACCCCCGTTGAAAGCCCTCATCAGGTGGGCGGGTGACCAGTTATGTGGGTTCCAAGAGTGATGGATGCCGCACCGACAACCATGATGGATCTCCTGTATCCGGTGGACATCAGAACGCACATCAATGTTCAGGCCATCCGGTGTGTGCCGAGAAAGATCGGTGGATCGACGCTCGACATCAGCACTAGCGTTGAAGACACAATGGTGGGCCAATGACACTCGCTCGGCGATGACCACGGAAGCCATCGGGCAAGCCTCGCCTACATAGTCAGAAGTCAAATTGGCGATGCATGAAGTCGAGCCCTTGGCAGCTCTCTCACGAACTTTCGCGAACCACCCAATGGGCACGGCTTCAGCCACTCGTGGCGCGACAGCCCATGGTGGAAGAATCGCATTCGTTGGCCTCAGGACGCCCAGGCCCACGAGAGGAGACACGATCTCACCTCCGATCGAGAAGAAGTTGTTCTCGATGAGGCGCCACCGGTCAGGCGGAACATAAGGCTCTGTGATTGCACCAACCAGCAAGGCGCCTTTGAGCTCTTGGCTCATCTCGGTCTGTGAAGTGGCGACGAGAGTCAAAGTTGGTGTGATGGATACAATGTCTTGAGCCCAGCGGGCTCGAGTTTGTTCCCAAAACTCTGTGAGGTCGGAAGAAGGCGTGACAAGGACATGGGCTTTGGTTCGTGCCCTCCATTCCCTCACTTTTCTAACGACCCTTTGGCCCACCCGCAAATTTACGCCATCAGGCAACCTTCTCGCGAGCAGGTAGCCAAACGACTTCACCGAGCTTGTCATGTGTGTGATCAAAGCCCAAATCTGTTGCGGGGAGGCCAAAGCCCCTAGGGGTGGGTCGACGTTCACCCCTCCCGCTGCTTGATAGATCACGTTACAGAAAACTGCAAGGAGGTTCCACACGACATGAGCCACGACGGCCACTTCGGGGAAACCGCAGACATGAATCAATCCGAGAGAGGCCTGGCCTGCCGCAGAGACAATCATCATCCAACGATATTCATGCCTCAGAAACCAGAAAATAGCCTCGAGCGAAGCAATTGCCAGGCTCACCCAGACAACATGGAGCTGGACTCTCGCCAATTCTTCTAGCAGGGCGGCCACGACCACGACTGGGCCGTAAACACATAGATACAAATAGTTGA
>Ga0138264_1407397_pt1 | contig 9584 bp, 3 predicted proteins | sample RNAICE20151115_FD_105273 | JGI IMG/M metagenome (GOLD analysis project Ga0138264, IMG submission 105273) | Metatranscriptomics of polar marine prokaryotic and eukaryotic communities from Arthur Harbor ice station, Antarctica -... | ecosystem: Environmental > Aquatic > Marine > Unclassified...
CTGGAATCTCGGCAAACCCCCGCCAGGATGGCGTTGGGGGATGGTGAACCCAAGGAATCCCTCCGTGGGATGGTAACAGGGGAAAATGGCGACGACGCCGCCGGCGGATCTCTTCAGACATCTCCGCCACAGCTTACTCGTCGGCTGTGGATAGAGGTTGCGACGGGTATCGATAAAAAGCAGACGGTCGTATGGAAAAATGCAGTTGACTCTCTCCGTGAGGGCCTGGATTATCTTCTTACGTCTGTCGAAGCTCGTCGCTTCGTGGTGAAATATATGAGGCCAGTTGTAAGTATCTTGCTGGACCAGCAACATTCCAAAATCGGGCAAATGGAAAAGGGCTGTGTAGAGGAGAGCCTTCGGCTGGCTGTCATGATAATTGCAACAGATTTGAAGGCCAAAGCAGATGTCGCCTGTGGAAACTGTGAGCTATTGGAGGTGCTCTCTATGGTCTTCAGCAAAAAGAAAACTTTTTATAGAGGATCGAAGTCAAGCTGGAATTCTCACGCGACCGGCCTTCCGGAGGTGCGGGTGCAATTGATCAATAAATTCAGGAGTCTGAAGGGGTTCTCCTATCTGGCCACGTATCTGTCAGGCAGAGTCTCGAGCTCGAACTTTCCGCCCCTCGAACAGCTTCACTTCATCCTTCATGCCACTGCAGACTCTATTTTGCACACTCATACTGTTGAACATACGCCCAAAGTCCGAGGATGGGAAGATGATGCCATCCGTGTTGCGAAATCGGTCATGAACACAATAGATGGTTTTGGTGAAGATGCTCTGAAGCGGCAAATGCATGAGGTCCTGAACCAAAGTCTCACTGATGTTCATGGAATTTTCAGTAGGCTTGATCCTATTCGGCGGAGATAACTGAACGAATTTTTTAAGTTTTGGAGAAGTATGGTTTTGAAGCTAATATCATCCCAGTCTTTGCCTTTGAAGCTGTTCGGTTGGGAGCAGATGAATGCTGTTATATATGAGAGTCGGGTCATGCGCCCCCCTCCGAGGGCTTTTATAGCATCTGGGGCTGGGTGTCAATTTGCCAATGGCATATATGAATTCAATGGGGCAATGACCGAGGGGGGGTATGTTAAGCCGGGTGGTACGATAAGTTATCAGCTCCAAATCCCTCCATCAGTCACTGAGAAAGATGGTGGAGGAAAGAGGCTTACACTGTTCCAATGTACCATGCGATCGCAGCAGAAGTGGTGGTTTCTCTCTGAGGCGGATGAAGACCAACCAGGCACAGATAAGGATGTTGACTACTATCAGCACAAGTCAAATAAAAAGGAAGAAGCAATGCCACCCATGTCGGGTTGGGTGACATGTCGTAGTGCTGGTAGTAGTGCTGGTACTGAGCCCCCACCCACCCTTGAGTCATCTGGTGTAATGGTTCCACGGGGGGAAGAGTACAACACTTTAGAACACCAACTGGCCAAATGGGCAATTCAAAACCACCTGATTGAGCTCGTATTGGGAGATTCAGTCCATAGAGAGGTCGTTGCACGATCAAAGGAATTGATAGAGTTTCTCGGCTCTATGTGTACTAGGGACCAACCTCTTGATGGAGATCATGACTTGGTGTCGTGTATGGTTCCTAATTGTTATTGTCTTCTTGTATCACACCTACTGCTTGCGTGGAAGACTTGCACCAGCAAGGCTGATGCGGCTGTTTCAGCTGAAGTTTATAAGCTTCTTGTTGAAATACTACCCACTTTGCCAAATAACCTCGCCATTACTCTCCTGAAAGAAATCCAGAAGTCCCTTGCTGATCGTGGCAATAAGCGGGATTATCTATTTGAAGTAGCAGAATTTTGCAGTGCTTTGGCATTTGAAAATAACAAGAATAGCAATGATGCCGACGTCCCTGTTATGTCAGATGATGTTAGGTCAGAAACCCTGGAGCTTCTGTGGAATGTCCTTACCCATCCAGATGCATCTTCACTTAAGAATTATGATCAGCTGAAGAACTATGTGACAAATGAGCTCCGCATTGAGCCTATGGGAACAAAGCATCGTGAGAAATTTCTTCGATCTTGTTGCCAGTCTCTGAAGACTCATGCGAATCTCTCTGTAGCAGGTAGCGGTGGGGATGCAGTTGACGAGTTTCTTGCTCTTAGGATGGTCAAACTAACAAGATTTATACTTGAAGCGTGTCCACGAGAACAGGCTGCAATGATGGTGACAGCAGATAATGCAGCATTGGCAGTTCTACTGTTCCGCGAGCTAATTGCTCACCTAGAAAGGCGAGCATCAGCTCTCTCTCCATCATTAAGGAAGCTACCCTCTGGCAGTGTTGGTGAAAACAATAACGCAGCAGCTTTGTCAGAACGGTTGCACATAATCCGTTATGCCTACGGAATTACTGACCGAGCAGATATGACAAGTCAGCAGTTGGATCACTTGTGGGTTCTCTGTGCAGGCCCTGAAGATCGCGAGGCACTTATGATATTCTTAGCCAAGGCCTCTACTGCTGATAATGATGGTCTTCAGCTAGGAGACTCCGCACTTGATAACAGTGCCCCGGTTCATCAGCCGAGAGGTCTACCACCCACCGCATCAGTAACCCAAGTAAAACAGCCTCTCTCAGCAGCTTACTCAAGCTCTCTAAGTCTATATGCTTTTCAAAATCTTTTCTGTGCGAGCAACATAGATTGGGAAAAGTTGGGCGAAGGAGCATACCAAAGCTTTCAAACATTGTTCAAAAGTCTGAGCAAGTCAGAAAGAACTTCTCTCACCTCAAATGGCCCAGCACTTGATGCTTTGTGGAGAATTTGCTTGTCTGGTGGTAATGATGATGTAGTGTCCCAGGCCATGAGAGACCTTCTTTCTGTTTATGGTGCTATGGCACAACAGCAGTCTGTATGGAACCAAACCATGGAAACTTCCGATCCCACCTCTCCAGAAGGAAATGGTGAAGAAAAATTTGCTGGGAGAGTTTTTCAATGTCTTGTTAATGTGAAGGAAGGCCTGAAAGCTGGAGATCCGACTTCTGAAAGATCAGCAGAACGTTGCATGAGAATCCTTAATGCTGCTGTTGGTCATAGCGATGGAGGAGGGGGAAAAACTAGCACTACAGCAATATCTGCTACGCTGGAAGCCTTATCAACTAGCTCAGGGCTTGCTGATGTGTTTCTTTCAGTACCTCATGGCATGAGAGGTCAGAGTAGTTACCGATCAATTGGTGTCATGGCCAAACGAACCCCCTCACAAAGTCATTCTGTGACAAACTCTGGAACAGTGCCCTCCTTGTCCTCCTCTGGATCACAGATAGTGCCAACTAGACTCCCATCAAGTTTGCGATTTTCTCTCAATGTGCATCCTCTTGAGACTCTTGCCTCTCTTAAGGCCAAGGTTGCCAAATATTGTAACCATCCAGCAGGACTTGTCAAGCCACTAACTGTCAGTGGGCGCCACAACAGTTACAACGCAAGAACCAGTGGAGATTCTGGTCAGAGTAGTTTGAATAATGAGGCTGAAGGTGCTGTCATGTCTCAACTTGGAATCGTAGAAGGCTGTGAGGTTGTGTTTTTACTTGCAAATCAGCCCTTGCAGTCACATCCTTCTTCACCAAGTGCAAATCTCACTTTCAAGAAGGGCCCTGGTCTTGACCTCAGTGAAATATTTATTGGAGATGGCTCAATGGGCTCGGCAGACCGTTTCTTTGACATCTTGCTTGATGTTCTGGAAGCTCTCCCAGTATTTGATGCTGGAGAGAGTGATGGATTGAATGTCCAATCCATTGATACCCATAAGCTTGTGTGGGATCTTCTTCTTTCCATGCCATCTAATTGTGGCATTATTGACCGTGTCAGATCCTTGGCAGAGCAAGTTTCTTCTATTGGAGAGGCTCGTGATGGAGAAGCTATAACTGTTGAGACTCCTCGGCGTGATGTTGAATGGTCTATTCTCCTTGACAGTCGGTGCTTTCATCGGTCTGTCTATGTAATGCAAGTGATTGATTCATTCCTTCAGCCTGCGCCAGAACTTCTCTCTGTACTGGCAAAGGAGAAATCGATGAGTCTTCAGACAAACATGCGAGATGACGCTATATCCTTTCGCCAAGGTTTCATTGAATCTGGTGGTTTTGATGCTGTCATGAAATTTTTTACATCCTCTGGCAGTGGAGGACGTAAGAGGCGTCAAAAGACTCAAATTGGAAATGTTGTTTCTCTTCGAATCCTCAAGTGTTGCTTCTATGGCAATGCTGCCCCTGTGGACAAGATTTCTCCCTCAATGTCGCTCGACAATGCTGGTCAAACACTGCTTATGGGACTATCTGATTCCAGAGGTCTACTCACAAGTCTCACCTTGGCAGTGGTTGCAGATGAGGGTGTGACAGATGGTGCAACTTTTGATGTTCTCCAGCTTCTCCAGTTATTGTTCACATCTGTTCCTAGAATTGTCACTGAAATCTTCGCTTCTTTACCGAATGACATGGCTGAGAAATTTCTGATGGTATTGCTTATTTGGGAGAGCAAGGGAACAGTTACAGCAGCAACTGTTAATGCAGGCTCAAGAATTCGGAAGTGTGCTGAGGATTTAATACTGTTGATTCCAGAACTTTCCCAATGTGCGTTGCCCTGGCTTATTAAAGCTATGGATCAGGTTGATGTTTCTTCTGATGCAACAGATGAATTCTTTTCTGTACTGAGGAAGTTAGTTGAGGATCATGGACAAATAGACCCTGTTGGTCGGCGTTTTCCGCCCCCAACTGCTTCTCAGCTGAGGGACCTTGGCACTGCAGTATGCAAGAAGCTGGCATCACATCCTCGTCCAACTAGTGACAATATCATGATAGACTTTTCAACGGGTGTGCTCTGTGGATGTTTGAGATTGCTCCGAGCGCTTATTGATAGTGGTGGAGGTATGGCTTTGATTGTTGGTGTAGCTTTGCTCTCTAAAGCTGCGAAGTCGCCTATGTGGTCACAAATGGCAAAGGACAAAAGTAGCATCATTTCCTCCATGTTCTCTCCTATAAGTGAAGATAAGGCCCTCATTAACTTGATGGGTGTCATGTTCGATGAATTCTTGTCGAGTGGTGAAACATCTCTTTCAGCTTCCATTTGTTGTGACAAAGATTCTCGCCAGCTTGGCTTTGAAGTTGTTGCTGCCGCGGCAAGGACCTGTCGTGGTGGTGATGGTTATCTTGCTCTTGTGGAAAGGATAAACAGTATTCTAGCCAGTGCTGCGCCATCACTTCGGCATCGGTGGGGTCAGAACGTGGTGAATGATGACAGAGGTAGCAACCAATCCCTTAGCAGTGTGTCCAAGTATTCTGGCCTAAGGAATCAGGGATGCACTTGCTACATGAATTCTGTCCTTCAACAACTCTTCATGATGCCCAGACTTAGAGAAAATTTGTGTTCTGCTTCTCTTCCAACTTCTGTTCGTTCATCGGGAAGTGCAACTATGGCCAATGGTGCTGATTTGGTGGGAAAGAAAATCTCACTTCATTGGGATAGTGGGGTTTCGTATGATGCTTCAGTGGAGGCATATGATAAAAATACAGGCACGCACACTGTTTGTTATTTGCCACTGCAGATTGCGACTGTCAATGGGCCCCAAATGGCTCATCATCAAACCCCACAGATACAGCCTGAAGATCTTGTATGTCTACCCGATGAGCTTCCAGATGAATTTTTCCTTCATGAAGGTCGCCCTGGGAAAGAAACTGGCACATTTGAAATAATCTCTACTGATGGAATGGATGTTTCCAGCGAAGATGGGAACGATGGGGCAGCAGGCGAAAGCTCAGGAGAAGGATATCTTCCTGTGACATCAACCTCAGGTGGAATCAAGGAGACTGAGGATGAGGCGTCTTCACGTCGCTTGCTAGAAGAGGTTCAGCGAACATTTGTTCATTTGGATGAAGGGTCCAGGGGGCGGTGTTTTGATCCTCGCTCCCTGGTTGAGGCCAGTAGTTGTCTCAAGCTTGAGTTTGATGTTTGGCAGCAAAATGATGCCTCTGAGTTTGCCATGAAGTTGCTTGATAGGCTTGAGGTGTCTCTCAAACGATGGTCCCCCAACCATTTTAAATATCTTGAACACACCTTCGGGATTAAGCAAACAAAACAGAAGATCTGTAAGGCATGTGGTCTAAAGACAAACCGGGAGGAGCATCTCATGAATATTGACTGTCAGATTCGTGGAAAGACTGATGTTTATGAAGCACTTGACACCATGTGTGAAGTTGAATTTATGGAAGGCGACAACAAAGTATTTTGTGATCGTTGCAAAAAAAAGACTGATACTGTTCTACGCACAGCCATTTCTGCCTTGCCTGATGTGCTTGTTTTATCGTTAAAGCGGTTTGATCTTGACTACAACACATTTGAGACTGTCAAGCTTAACAGCCGGTGTGCTTTTGGACAAACTCTCAATATGAAGAAGTACACTCTTGAGGGTGTTGAGGCCATGGAAAAGGGTGGAACAGATGAGCAAAATAGTGAATCAGACTCAATGATGGAGACCGAGGAAAGAGAGTCATCCGATCCATTGAGTGATTTGTCTGATGAAGACTATGAATATAAACTTGCAGGTGTTTTGGTCCATGCTGGTGTTGCTCAAGGAGGGCACTACTACAGTTTCATCAAAGATAGATCCTCACCAAATGGAGAAGGTGCTGACAAATGGTTTCGATTTGATGATGAAGATGTCACTCCGTTTGATCCTTCCTCCATAGAAGTCGAGTGCTTTGGTGGAAAAGTGAAGAAGGAGACAAAATTCCCCAATGGTCAAGTTCACATAGTGGAGAGTGAACAATTTGCAAATGCTCTCATGCTCTTCTATGAAAAGGTCAAACCAGAGAAATATAAAGATATTGAAAGCGATCAAAAGGAAGGAGGAATAGAGAATGCCCCTATGGATGAAAAAGAACAAGATGCCGAGAACAGCCAAAATGTTGAAAAATCTAGTGGCTATGATATTTTTCAACCTGATGTACGCAGATCTAATAAAATCCACAGCTGGCAAACGTTCCTGTTTGATACAGAATTTCAGTACTTTTCTAGAGGTCTACTAGATCTATGTCTCCTCCCATCCTGTTCAGTTGAGGCTGAAGAAATAGATTCTCCAGCATTAATGTCATCACCAATTCGAACATCGCCATCCATAGCTGAGTCTGATGAACCCTGGCGCATGGACATCTTGGTACTATCAATCTCTTACTTTTTTGATATCCTTCTTCACTCTGTTGATAAGGATGGTTACGAGTATATTGTTCAGATTGCCCAGAGGAAGCTTCTCGTGATGCAGCAATACAAGTAATGGCTGCTGGAATCAAAACATGTGCAGCTTCTACCATTGAGAAAAGTGCTCTTGAGCTATGGACAAAGGCGTGGAGATTGCAAGTTGATGCACGAGAGAAGGACCTTCTTAGTGTAAATAGGAGGCAGCAGTTGAGTTCCATGCCATTGGCAATCAAATTGGAAGGCAAATCGCAATCAAGGGAAGATGTAACTGACCTTGATAAGGGATCAGCCTCGAGCCTGGGAATAATCATATCTTTCCTTACCAATCTGTTGGAAGTTGCACCGAGGACATGGCGATACAATGCAGATCTCTGCCTTCTCATCAGGGAGCTTGCTTCTCTCAACACTGAGTCTGGAGGTCAGTATTTGCGGAATGCTATGGTAGCAGCACAGATTCCTGCACGACTTGTTTGCATCATTACCAAAGAAAGATCTCCTTTCTATTTGAGATCTGCATTTCCTGGGGCATCTGTCTCACATGAAATTGCAGAAGCTATGTTGAAGGCAGAAACAACTCCGTCATCTCACTTACTTCCACTTGCGGGGGGGGCTGTTGGCACTAGCGTCAATGCTGTAGGAGGGAATGCTTCAATCCCAGGTCCATCTGATTTCATTCATCTGCTTGAGGCTCTTGGCTGCATAATTGGTGTTCACTGTGTGAGAAGAGTGCCCCTGATCAGCGAGACTGGAGATTTTTCCAAAGGCCGAGCACTATTAGATTTAAGCCATGAGACTAAAACAGCCTTGACCATCATTTTCAATGAATCTATGACTGCCTCGGCATGTGGAATGAGCCAGAATGACATACTGAAATATATGCGACTGTGTGGTGTTGATGCGAATACTGTTCCACCTAAAAAGGTTGCCAATATCCTGGCCAAATATGCAACAACTGGTGGAATTGATGCAGGGAAGGAGGCTCGATTTCTGACCCTCGATGGCTTTCTAGACTATTACCGTGACACAGCGCAGTCTGATGATGCCCAGCAGGTTTTTTCTGATCTGAATGCTTTTGGATTTCGGCCAGATCTCACCCGTCGTGCAGACACGGATAGATTTTATGCAGCAAGAGATGTACAGAGGACCTATCAGAGCTCAGAGAGTATTGCTCTTGATGTTACTTCAACACAGAAGGACAAAAAGGTTGTGAGACTTGGCAAACTAACGGAGATCGGCCTTCTCTCTTTTGGCCTCTATTCATTTGCATATAGTGTTAATGAGGTTTTGAGTGAATACATTTTAGCTTCGTTTTCTCATGGGAGGGATACAACCAAAGTCATTGTAGATGCATTGAAAAATTTCAATCGTGCTCAAAGTGGCTAGCCTGGAAACGAACTTGTGTCTGCCTGTAATATGGTTTTCAGAATACAAGCTGCTATCACCGATGAGAGGCAACAAGAGCGTATCACTGAACTCATGCAGAGCACGGAGAAAATTCACTCTCATTCTGACATGGGTGTAGGCCTGTTGGTGGCATCAAAAGAGGTTTTAACTATGTTGTCACGACATTCTCAACAGTTCACTCAAGGAAACTTTGAACGCTATGTGAGTGCTGTAAAAGATCTCCATAAACAGCGTGAAGTGAAGAAGTGGATGGCAGATCATCACTCACTATGGAGCTGGATGGAGACTGATCAGTTTCTAAATCCTGATGTAGTAAGTGCTGACTACATGGGCCGGCGGGATGGTGTCCACCCACCTTCAGTACCTTTGAATCATCACCATCATTCTGATTCAGATATGAATGCATCTGAAGATGATGATTCCAGATTTGAGCAGGACAGTGCTTTGGATGTAGGGAGAGTCATTGTTCAGAATGCTGGTGTAAAAGTTGTGAATGGTGTCTACACACGGGATGGAACCTTTGACATTTTGGCCAAGTACTGCAAGATTGGCATGTGGAACAATGAAGACATAACTTTTTCACTCTTCCGTTGCAAACTGAGTGATGAAACTAGGAGATGGTATATTTCAATTGTACCTAAGAATATCCAACCTGGAACAAACAAAGATGTGGACTTCTATTCAGCACCGATGGAAAATGAACACTATGACACTCCTCCTGAAAATAGTTGGTCTACAGCTAAAGGGGAGGGTATTGACCCGCCTCCTATGGTGATAAATGCTGATCATGCCCCTAATAGTGATGAGGACCAAGGTGATGGTGGTGGACGCTGGAATAATGATGCAGATAATACAATGGAAGAGGAAGGAGATGAACCCTTGGGTTACCTGTGAGAAAATATCTAGGATAGAGAGGACATGATTCGAGATATGTTTTTTCATTTAAAATAACTAAAGATTTCATTTAAAATAATGCAAAGTTTCCAC
>Ga0138264_1457980_pt1 | contig 9515 bp, 2 predicted proteins | sample RNAICE20151115_FD_105273 | JGI IMG/M metagenome (GOLD analysis project Ga0138264, IMG submission 105273) | Metatranscriptomics of polar marine prokaryotic and eukaryotic communities from Arthur Harbor ice station, Antarctica -... | ecosystem: Environmental > Aquatic > Marine > Unclassified...
ACACAAACTGGTAGTACTGAATTATATTGACTGATTTTTAACTTGTAAGAGAACGTTATGGCTAGGCCGGAGGCGAACATCCTGCTCGTTGTTTACAGTGGTCTGGGTTTCTTTTCTATGCCTACCAAGTAGACTTCATATACTCTTTGGGAGTCACAAGCTAGACTTATTTGCTCGGTAAACTAACTTGGGCACTTTGCCGGCCAAGCTAGTAGCCCATTCTGAACTACAACTTGCACAATATTGGACAATCTTCTTGGATTTGCTTTCGGGAGGGAGCCTCCCTCAAGCAGGTGGGAGAGCCGCCCTTTGACGTGCTTAGACTTCACTTGCTTAGACTTCGCTTAGACCACTGTACAAGGGGAAGGCCAGGAAGTCGTCCGAGTAGACGCCACCGCCCTGGCCGCCAAACATAAACATGAAGTCCTTGACCTTCGCCACCGAGTGCGAGTACCGTCCATTAACGGACCCGGCATCGGTACCCGTCACCAAGGTCCAGATCTTGGCGACAAGGTCGTACTGCCACCAACTCTCAAAGTGATCGTATCGCTCCGAGGCACCCCCAAGGACATTCATCTTGTCTTCGTGCACCACAGCCGTGTGCCCGTACCGACCCACGGGAACCACTGCGGACGCCGGCGCCTGAGTGGCGAAGACGTCAGTGGCAAAGTTGTACTCGTACACCGCCCGCGAGGTGGTGCCGGTGTCCGCGCGGTACCCGCCGTAGACCACCATCTTGCCTCCGTGCACCACCGCCGTGTGTCCCCACAGCTTGGGGAGGTCCGTCTTCGCGACGCTCCACACTCCGACCGACAGGTCGAACATCCACATCTCCCCAAACACTTCGCCACCACTCTCAGCGCGGCCACCGTACACGTACACCTTATTGTCGAAAAGCACCGCGGTGTGGTCGAAGCGTGACACAGGCAGGCGTGGGAAGCTGGGCGAGATCCAGCCCCACTCGGCCTCCCTAGTGTCGTACGACCACAAGTCGTTGAAAGAGAAACCCGACCTCTCCCCTGCAAACACCACCATGGACCTGGTGGTGTTGTCGCTATCGCCGGAGACCAAAGTCGTGGTGTGGCCCTGTCGAGCGGGAGGCGCCCGCCCGGAAGCGTTCACCTTGCTCCAGTACCCGTACGTGGACCAGAGCACAGATGCCGGGGCTGCGGTCTGTGACGCAATCCCGCGCCCTAACGGCACGCCGTTTTCGTACGCCACCGCATCCCACAATGCCGGGAGGGTGTTGTTCGCGGACATGCCCACTCGGATGGTGATCTTTGCCGGGACGATGGAGAACCCAGCGCTGCCATCGAAAAGCGCGATGGTGGCGCCATCCAAAGACATTCGCACGCCGGTGCCGAAGTCGAAAATCTCGAACAGCTTCCAGCCGGACGAGCGGAGGATCTTCTGGGGGGAGAAAGTCGCCACCGGGAAGCCGAACGTCTCGGTACCCGTGCCGCGGGCCACGTAGTAGAAGGTAGAGTTGGACGCGGTTGAGTCCACACCAACCTGAATCTCCCGGCAGTCCTCGTCCTGCACAACCAGAAGGTGCTCGCCCGGCTCGTCGAATCCGCCCGCGTCGTAGAAGTACGCGTGGAGGTAAAAGGTGGAGGAATCTCCGTAGGAGGTGACGTCATAGACAATCTCGCCTTGGGGCGCCGCCGCCGAGACGAGAAGGGACGATTCCCCGTCCTTGGAGGCGGCCGTTGTCGTTGTAAACAGCCCCTCGGGGTTTCCGAGGTCGTGGCACATGGTCGGCATGGAGTTGCTCACACCGTTCTCAAACGACTCAAACAGATTGAAGGTGTTGGCGCCAGAAGTGCCGAGGTCTGCAGTGCTCGCCGTCGGGGAGAGGTAGAAGATCTTCATGTTGGGAGTGGCCCCACGCACGAGGATCTCGGTTTGCGCGCTCTTGCAGCCGGGGTCGGGCGTGATCCAGTAGTCCAGCGTGTGGCCGCTGTCGTCCGTGATACGCAGGTCCGAGCAGTCTTGCTTGATGTAGTTGGAGGTGGTGTCCAGGAAGAGCTGGGTCAGCCCGCCGAGTTCAAGCTCCCCGCCATCCAAAGCGGAGACGCCCTTCTCCACCGTCACGTCCTGCATCTGATACATGAACGGCTCCTGCATCTCCGCCTTCCAGAGCTCCGCGAGATAGCTCTTGTCGGCTCCATCGATCCCGCCGAACAGAAAAAGATTGTGCTCGTCTGCCAGCAAGGAGTGCTCTACGCGGCTTCCGGGAGGCATGCCCCCCTCGTTCTTTGGCATAAACATCATCACCGGAATGCCGGCGTTTTCGGTCACCACCAGAGGGCCGGCGGGGGTCATGGAGACGCCGTCGAGTCCCAGGGACATGAGCGAGCCGATGGAGTCCACAGTGGTGCCGATGTAGACTACCTGGTAGGTGCCGTCCTCATTGTCCTTGATCTCCTGCACGTGCACAACGTCGCTGCTTGCCTGGAGGTTGGCGCTGCCAACCTTGAGCATGTTGCCGAACTTGTCCATGGTATCCACATAGAAGGAGGCGGGGATGCCGACAAGCGTGCGAGAAACAGAGCTGGCGCGCACGCGGCTGCGGGTTGCGTCCGCTGCCCCGGCAACCACCGTTACTCCGCGCTGCAGCGGCTGCAAGGTGGTCACCAACTGCTCGCTCACGTACACCCGCAGTTTGTAGGTGCCGGCCAGCGTCACCGAGAGATCGACGGAATGCGGACCGGGCTTCGTCGGCGGGCCCTGGATACCGTCCCACCTCACCTCCACAGGGACCGCAAACTCCGTGGGGTCCACCGTTTGCGCGTCTTCGAAGAAAGCTAGCTCCGACGAGAAGAAGTCGTAATCGAACGCGTTCCCGCGCACCGTCAGCGGCGCGTTTTGGGTCGGGAGCGTGTAGTTGCACTGGTCCATCACGTGCACGCTCAGGCCCGCCGTGGTAAAGGTATCGGAGGCGTGGTACAGGCCCACGGTAAGGTCGCTCACCATGGTGAATGTGGGGTCGGGGGCCACGCCGACGCGCGAGGACGGGCGCGCAGGCTTCCAGAAGATACGCTGAACGTCTGGAGCCTCGGTGCCTTCCGTCCACGTGATTTCCTTTGGCTCCCGGAGTGTGGCGAAGCTGTACACCGTGCTCGAGAGGAGCGACACCGTGGACGTGGACGTGCCCTCGTTGAAAGGCAGGTATGCGACGAGGTTGTCGCGGTACTCGAGATGCATGGGGCACAGCGAGTTGAATTCCCAGGTGGGGGTGATGTCGCGCGCCTCCGAGTATACTTTGGCCTCGTCAATCAGCCCAGCAAAGCCGAGACCGATGGAAAGCGGGTGGAAGTAGAGGTTTGGCTTGATGAACTTCTCGGAGTCGAACACTACCTGGCCGTTGAGGACACCGTCAGTGTAAATCGAGAAAGGGGTCCCATCGTAAACAGCGGCGACGTGCACCCAACCTTCCGCAGAGTCGGGGTCGCATCTCGCCGAGGGCGTTGCACAGTTGATCCCGTCGAGCCCGAAAGTGCTCGCGCTCCTCACCACGCGGTACTTGCCCTTGTTGTTGCCAACGCTGTTCTTGCCGGGAACGTCACCGTCGCCGGGAACGTAGGCACCAGCTTCGAGCGTAGTGTAGTCTGCGCTAAGGCCGAGGTAGTACCCTTTGACGTCGCGCCCCTTCTGCTGCACATCTAGGTCGGCCTCGTCAGGATGGGGCTCCAACCCGCCCTTGAAGAAGATGTATCTGGAGGCCGCATCAGGTGACGTGATATAACTATAATCGGGGTCCGTGTCAGCGTCTCCAGACCCCAACCCGGTGGCCTGCTGCAACTTGCGGCGAACGCCACCGGTAGAAGTTGTGTCGCCATTTTTATCCGCATCAGGGGGCGGGGGTGGGGGTGCGGGGGGAACAGGGGCGACGCCCTCTGGCCCGCTTGATCCATGCCTCGAGCGTGAAGCCGGTGCCGGTGAGATCCAACCCATCCACGTCCTCCTCATAAAGCTCCACCGCGGAGTACCCATCGACGTACACCGAGAACCCGGCGCAAACCTCCACCGCGAACGCTGCGCCGGAGACGAGCTCCCCGTCGACCATCACCTCCACGTAGTACGACCCCTCCGCCTCCGGCACGTAGGTCACCACGAACATACCTGGCTCCCCAACCTTGTCCTCAGCAACGATGGTCATGGCGTGCGGCCCCGTGATATGCGCAACAACGACGGAGCCCACCGCCTGCGTCGCCACGCAGCCCTGGGAGTCACGAAGCGCAATCGTGATAACCGCAACGGTGGACTCGCAGTACTCCTCCGCAGGTTCTATGGTGCTTGACGCGGGGTCCATAGGCCCGGCGATGACCTCCACCTCCCCAACCCAGAGCCCGCCAAGGACGGACATGTTGTAGACGGAGCAGACGGAAGAGGCGAAGCACACGGCGAAGCTGCCGTCATTGGTGGTGACGACGTCTACGTTGACGGGCGCCTGCGCTCCGTCCTTGGTCACGACAATGTCGCTGGCGGTGGCACCGCCAGCCGTCTGCTGCTTGTGCATCTGGCTCATGCGGCTGAAGGTCAGGCAACCGCCGATCACGCCAGAGGGGACTGTGTGGTTGCCATCGTCCTGGAGGTAGACCAGCGTCTGCTTCAGTTCGGTGATGGCCCACATGGAAGTTTCCACGGAGCCGGCAACATCTCCCTCCACCAGGTCGTACACATTCTCAGCGTACCCCTCGTTAAGGGGGAAGTACGCGGCAATGTCGTCGCCGACCATGGTGCAGGAAGCGAATCCAATAATGGCAGGCGTTGCGCCGGCGTATACCAACACGTTATAGATCATGCCACGCAAGCGGCGGTTGGTCCCGCCCATGCCATTGAAAGCGCTCGGCTCGCCGGGCACAGGGATAACCTCGCCTAACACCAACGTGGGTCCAAACGGGGCCAACCCGCCGATGGGGAAGCCCTTGTTCACGGTGGGCACCAGGAGACCGTCAACTGTGACGGAGACGGAGGCAGTGGTGTTGGAGACGTGGAAGGTGAGGTGCTGCCAGACGTGGGCCTGGAGCTGAGGCCGCTGGGTTAACACCTCCACGTAGTCCGTGCACGGTTCCATACCGCAGGCTTGCAGCAAGGCGACGTCCAGCACCGCGTCGATGCTCGACAGCGCAAACAGCGGAACGCCCGCCACCGGCCCGGGCATGGAGACCAACGTCTGCCACCCGGAGATATCCTCCAGCATCACCCACATGCTCACAGCAAAGTCCGCGTCGCTCTCCATCCCGACGGGCTTGTTGATCGTGGCCCTGCCTTCTTGCGTAAAGTCGAGCACGTAGTCCACGGCGAGGTGAATCCGCACCATCTCGGACGGGGTGAGGATGCGGGAGTACACCCACACGTCGTCGAGCACCCCGACCATGGCCGAGAGCTTGCCAGTGAGGATGAGTTCCTCTATCATCTGCGTGTACACTGCCTGCTTCACAGGGTTGGTCTCGGGGATGCCGTTGGTGTACAGGATGCCATTGCCATTGGTGTCTGACGTCAGCGCGACAAGCTTCCACGAACCTGCCTGCAGCTCACCGAACTCGCGCGCGGACGTCTGGACGTTGGCCAGGTCGTAGTCTACCTTGACCCACGCCACGACGGTGAAGTTCTCAAGGACGGCGGTCACCTCCGCGAGCTCGTGCTCGGAAAGCACCACCGCAACGGCGCCGTTGCCAAAGGGCATGGCTTGGCGCGGCGTCCCGGCCCGGCCGGTGGCGGACCCGCCGATCAAAGGCTTGAACATGAAGAGGTGATCCATGAGGTCGTCCTTCGTGGCAGCCTGAGGGAAAAGGCCAACGTTCTCGCTATCGGCGGTGAGGCTGGTCGGGTCGACGTCGCCGTTGTTGCTGACGGTGACGACGGTGGAGGCGTCCTCTGGCGCGAACGCCGGCATCTCCACAGAAAGCAAGTTGTCCTCCACCAGTTTGCAGTCCACCTTTTGGTCGCCCATCGCGCAGGTGAAGTACGGCGACGGCGCGAAGTTGCCCCCGCGGATGTGCACCCCCTCTGGGTACCGCAGCCGCCCCCCCTCAGGGGTTACCTCCACCACGTTGGGCTTGTTCCAGGGCCCGGCACTTAGCACCAGCGCGGCACCGGCCCCGAGCGCGGGGCCGGAGGCATCGTCCGTGTTGAACTGGAAGTAGGCCACCAGGGCTTCGGCTGAAGCGGACCCCACCCCCTCCGCGAATTGAACGGACGCAAGCTCCGCTTCCGAGAGCGCGCCCGCAAATACACGCACCTCGTCCATCTGGCCGTGGAAGAAGGCCGCGGGTCCGTCCTCGGACATGTCCATCCCGAGGGTGAAGCTCTCGTCCGGTGCCGGCCGGGAGGCGGTGGCGAACGACACCGGGGGCTGGCTGTCCACGTACAACTTCCCGCGACCGGTGGCGGTCATGGTCACCGACACAAAGTGCCACATCCCGGCCTCCGCCCCGCGCCCCGCGCCCGCCGCGTCCAGGATGTTGTCGTCGTAGTAGAAGAACCTCTGGTTGTGGAACATGAGCATGGCCAGGTTGCTCTCGGCGGCCTCGAAGGCCCACACCGCCCCGGGGCCCGCGGCGTGGTCGCTCTCTGGCTTCACCCAAAGCGACACCGTGTACGTCTGGGTGCCGCCAGGCTCTACGCCCGCAAGCACCGCGGAGGCGTTAACGTAGGCGCCTGCGCCGTCGAGACTGAGAGACCTCTCCTTGTACTCGAAGGGGACGGAGGACACGCTGGAGTGCACGGCGCCGGAGGGTTTGTTCACAACGGCGACAGAGAGCAGGACCGGGGCGGCGGCCTTGGGGACCAAGCAGGTCACGGAGGTGGAGGAAACGAAGGTGGCGGGGGACTCAAGTCCGCCCGCGATGGACATCGCAGCTTGCACCGTAATGGTGCTGATCTTCCCGTCAGGTCTCGTCCTAAACACGGAGCACCCGTTGGTCGTCTGGTAGGCAGCAGTCTGGACAAGGGGGCCGTGCATGGGGTCCCCGAAGACACACTTCAGCCAGGGGGAGTTCACGAAAGAGGACCCGGTAACGGTGACGGTCGTTCCCCCGGCGGTGGAGCTGAGGTTGGCGGAAACGGCGGTGGTCGTGGTGGGGACCAGAGGAGTGGGGCCCGCGACCCACGTGTGGCCGGTGGGTGTTCCCGGATTGTTGATGATCTCCGCTCGGTTCACCGCGCCTGTGCCCTTGTCTCTCACCACCGCACCGTTGCCCTCGTTGAAGCGGTAGTACCCCACCAGGGAAGGGGTGAGAGCGCCCGTCAAGAAGTTCACCGTCTCCTGGAACATCAAGCTCGTGACCTGCGGGGCGGTGAGGGCTGCAGAGTAGATGCGCAGCTCGTCGATCATGCCCATCCACATGATCGAGTCAGAGGGGTACCCTCCGGCGAACAAAGCGTCGTCCCTGGCGGGGGGGACGTCGGGGGCAGCGGCGAATCCTTCGGCGACGCCGTCAACATAAAATGACGCGGCGGTGGTGGCGCGTCCGTCGCCGTTTACAAAGCCGGTCGCCTGAGCGACCATCATAATGAAGTGCCACATGTCGCAGGCGGCGGCGAAAGGCGCCACTGCCACGTCCAGCGTCTCCTTTTTCGCGCTGAACCCGCCTGAGGCCGGGTTGTAGCTCATGCTTGTGGTGATCGACCCTTCCCGTGAGAACACGAAGGCGTAGGCGGACCCGGACTGTTCGCAGGAGGGGTACACCCACATCCCGATGGACAGTTGCGCCGTCACCTCCGTCAGCACGCGAGCGTTGGTCGAAGAGGCAAGCTCCACGTAGGCGGTGCCGTCCATTTGCAGGTACATCTCATCAACGCGCTGCTCGATCGCTGCCCCGCGGCTCAACCCGCCATCGTTCGAAACCCCGGCATGCAGCACCGCCCCGTACTCCGCGCCGGCCAAGTCGCACGCCACCTCCGCTGCCGCCCAGTATTTCCCCTGGGTGCACACCTCGTCGACGCCGGCCGTCATAGGGTTGGCGCAGTACGGCCACACCTTGGTGTTGGTCGGGTTGAGGGTCGTCGCCGCGGAAGTCGCCGCGGCGTCGGTCATGCGCCACTGCGTGACGTATGCGTTGGTCGCGCTGTGGAAGAGCTTGCCCACGCCGGGCGCGGACCCATTCACGTCCATGCCGCGGTCGGCCACGCACTTCAAGAAGGGGGAGGCGGCGGACGACGGAGGAGAACACTACGGGGGTGGGGTCCATTGGGAGGTACTGGAGGGCGGTGGTGCCGCCCGGGCCGAGGATGGATTTGGCGGTGGGCTCGTACCAAGGGGTGGCGGCGTAGGCCAACGGGCCGCAGGGGTAGACGCTCTTGGGGAGGCACGGGTCTGTGGCGCTGTCGTACCCCTTGTAGACGGTCTCCGTGGGGATGGAGGCGTTATAGCTGGGTAGCTTCTCAAAAGAGTAGTCCCTCAGCTCCGAAAGAGTGTTCACCGTGGCGAAGGAACGTCGGCCAAACTGCTCTAGAGGAGGCGCGTCTAAGGACGCTGCCGGGTTGCGGTCGAGCTCCTCCACTGGGTCAGTGCAGGGGGTGTCGAACTTGTAGTACGCCAGCATGTCCTGGTACAAGTCCTGGCGGTTGCCGAAGCACGCGTCTTGCGGGTCCTTGGCTGAGTTCCTGCTGGAAAAGAACATCGCCTCCGCCACCTCCTCCGCGCTCAGAGCCTTGCGCCACAACCCAACCTCGTCTGCGAACCCCAAGAACCCGGAGTACTTCACGTCGCAGGCCTGGCCCACCCGTACCGTGCACAGGCACCCTGTAGCAGGGTCCGACAGCAGAAGGGACCTGCCGCCCGCGGGGAGGGCATCCGTTTCCGTTTGCGACGCCAGAGCCAGAGCCACAGCCTCGGCCTCGGTGTCGATGGAGGTGGCACCATCGCGCTCCCCGCCGGCAAGAAGGCGGCGGCTCGAAGTAGAGCTGATCACGCCGCCGGTGGAGTCTACGTTACACGCGATGGTGGACCACGACGTGTTGAAGGTTTTCTCGAGCTTGCCGTCCACGATGAGCTGGCCGTTGCCGTCGTTGTCGAGGGAGACGGCGGCGTGATGCCACATCTTGTCGGCGTAGGTGCAGTCCGAGCAGTAGCGCTCGATGTCGTCAGGGTCGGCCAGGTTCGTGTCGAAGTCGAAGAAGCAGAATTTGCCGGAGGGGGTGTCGGTGGACCCTTCAGGGACGCCGTTCCAGAGGAGACCCATGTAGCAGCCAAACCGCACCAACACCTGCTCAGGGCGCTTTGGGATAGGGTTCACGGTGAGGAAAATGCAGTGCTCCGAGGAGAAGTACTTGTCCGACACGAAGAAGCAGACCATGGTGCTCGCCGGGCGGGTATCGAAGAGCGGATTTGCCGACGTCGCCGGGAACTTGAACGTATAAAAGGTCCCGCCACCCGCTGTACCAGTGGAGTCCAGCGAGTACCCCGCAGCGGACACGGACATGGCTGCAGTGGGCTCGAAGGTGGCACAAATAGGCATGCCCATGGCTTCGATGCGGAGCTCGGCGCACTCGTCGGAGTCGGAGGC
>Ga0138264_1208981_pt1 | contig 9398 bp, 9 predicted proteins | sample RNAICE20151115_FD_105273 | JGI IMG/M metagenome (GOLD analysis project Ga0138264, IMG submission 105273) | Metatranscriptomics of polar marine prokaryotic and eukaryotic communities from Arthur Harbor ice station, Antarctica -... | ecosystem: Environmental > Aquatic > Marine > Unclassified...
TATTCCATCTTTATGAAGAGCACACTCCTCGTCATTCAAAGATTTACCATGACCTTATTCCAATTATGGAAAATGTATTTACTCAGTATCGTGATGAAGTTAAATCACGAGTTTATCCTGGGCCAGAGCACACGGATTATATGAACGACCAAGAAATTGCGAAGTTCGCTAAAGAAATGAACTGGGAAACCAAATTAGCTGAGTTAGACGCAGCCCGCAAATAGGGTTATCTAAGTCAAATTTTTTTTTTTAACTTACCGGTGAGGTAACATTATGTCATCAAGAAATCATACCCAATGGAATGCTACTCCTGACTTGCAGCGTGGTGAGTGGGTAGATAGTAGAATTTATTCAGACGAGCAAATTTTTGAAGACGAGCTGAACAAGATCTGGAAGAAGACCTGGATCCCTGTTTGTCATGAATCGGAGCTTAAAGAGGCGTACTCTTTTCGCACCATGACCATCGCGCGCGAGCCTGTTATTGTTGTGCGTGGCAAAGACATGGTGGTACGAGCATTCCTAAATGTGTGTCCTCACAGGGGCAACATGATTGAGCGACGGCCTTCTGGTAATTACAAAAAAGGAACACCTTCAGGCACACCTAAGACAATGACATGCATGTTCCATGCATGGAGTTTCGATATGAAAGGCAAGTGTGTGAACATCTCACGCAAAGAGGCGGGCTACCAAGACCGTTTAAATGAAGATCAGGTAGGCTTACGTGAGCTAAAGTGTGAAGTTTACTTTGGTGGGTTTGTCTGGGTGAGTCTAAACGATGACATTGGCGTGACAGTTGCAGAATTTGCTAAAGGTTCGCTTGACGTGCTGCTTCCCTCTTTATCTGAAGAGCCATTGGAGGTCTTTCACTATCATAAGGCAATCATTCCCTGCAATTATAAACTGTGGCATGACACAAACTGTGAGTTCTATCATGATTACCTGCATTATCATAATCGGATCACCGGTTTCAACGATGCCTATTTTGCGCGTAAGAATAATGGTTTTGATGGTGGCCACATTAACGTGGGCAGTTTTGAAGTTCAGTACGAAAACTACGAGGGATCTCACGGACGGGAGGAGCTTTCCTTCCCTCATCTGCCACCCAATCACTGGTACATGATAGACATGTTTCCTGGAGTGAACTTTAACCTGCGTGGTTCAGCCTTGCGGTGCGACTTAATGACACCACTGGGTCCCAATTCCGTCATGATTGAGTTCCGGGGCCTTGGCCTTGCCAGTGACTCTAAGAAAGATCGCCAAACTCGGATTGACCACCATAATTCCATTTGGGGTCCGTTCGGACGTAACTTGCACGAAGATCTCTTGGCTGTGACTGGCCAAGGTGCGTCTATGCACCCGCTGGCAGAAAGTCGCAAAATTCTCCACGGGCGCCATGAAAATGAAACGATCCATGATGAGAATGGTATGCGCCATTATTATGAAGAGTGGGGTAAGTTGCTAGATCGGAATCCAAGTGACCCAATGCAAAAGTTTAAGCCATATCCTGAGTTCAAGGAACAAGTTGCTCAGCGAGAGGCTGCTGCTGCCGTAGAGTAGATGGCTAACTAGGGAGAAATTGGCAGGTAAGCAAATAGCTAGCCTGCCATTTTTTTGAAAATAAAATAAGTTTTTGGAGGTCTCCATGGCTGCAAGTAATAACGAAATACAACAAAAAATAAGAGAGCTAATCTATAATACATGTATCCATCTAGATGACTACCAGTGGGAGGAGTGGCACGATAACTGCTCAGAAAATTTCAATTACGCCATTAAAGCCTATAGTCCAGAAGTCCAGGCAGATATTAAGTATCACGGTGGTGATAAGGAATACATGGAATCAATTACGAAACTTTTGAACAAGCATAATAGTGATCAGTCGCCTTTAAGGCGCCATTGCACTGTGTATAGGGTAGATGTGGCGGAGGATGGAAAATCTGCTACTGCGATAAGTTCACTGGTAGTGCACCAGACACAGCTAGATGGAGTAAACTCCCATGTTGATGCTGGAACAACAAGCGTGTTTCTAGTAGGCAGATACAATGACAAATTTGTCATTGATAAAGACAGTATTAAATTTGAGGATCGGGAAGTTCGCTTGGATACGCGCCGCCTAGATAAAGGCACGCACTGGCCAATCTAATTCCCACCCTAATCAGGAAGTAAAATTATGAGCTGGAAAGCAGCCTGCCCCGCGGGCGATGTCAAGCAAGATAAAATAAAAGAGTGCACCATCGATGGTGTAGAAATTATTCTTGTCAATGTTGGGGACGGTTTTAGAGCCTATCCGCCCGTTTGTCCCCACATGGAACAGTATTTAGAAGGCTCTGGAATTTGTGCCAATAATGTAATGACCTGTGACCGGCATCTTTGGCAATGGGATATGAAAACAGGTGAGCCTTTGGGACCTGCTGAGAAGCCTTTGCTTATATATGACACGAAAGAGGAAGACGGACAGGTCATGGTTTTCATTGATGAAGAGCTCGAGTATGACTTCGATGACGATGATGATGACTAAAGGGGGCTTGCAGTGGATCGCACTGCCAGTGCCAATAATAAGAACAAGTTAATGGATAGAGCCCGATTTCAATAGGCACTGTTGACCGGAGTGAAGCTATGTTAATAGAGATTGAAAAGAAGTCTAAAACCTACCGTTTTGAAGCTAATGCAGGGGAAAAGATCCTCCATGCAGGCTTACGAGCAGGGGTACCTTTGCCATTTGAGTGTGCTTCTGGGACATGTGGCTCTTGTAAGGCTAGGGTGAACGAAGGGGACATTGACGAGGGATGGCCAGAAGCACCAGGTAAAGAGAATTTCAAGGCTGCAAAGCGCGAAATGCTTATGTGTCAGTGTGTCGCTCAAACCAATTGTAACTTGACTGTCCCATCAAAAATTAAGGCCTTTCGTGAGGATGACTTAATTCCAGATCATCATTTAGGGATGATAACTCAATATGAAAAATTGACCAGGGATGTTTTGAGGTTTGAAGTTAGGCTGCCCGAAGAAATAACATTTCATGCGGGTCAATTTTTTGTTTTACAGGTGCCAGGAGTAGAAGGCTTCAGAGCCTACTCGATGGTTAACTATGCTCCGAGTTCAGATAAGCTTGAATTCATAATTAAGCAGTTTCCTGGTGGGAAACTGTCGGACTGGGTGTTTGAGTCTGACCGCTCAAATGAGGAAATAAAAGTCTTTGGGCCATTGGGTCGCGCAACGTTTCACCCAGATGAGTCCAAGGACCTATTCATGATTGCTGGAGGTTCGGGCATTGCTGGGTTAATGTCGATTCTAGAACATGGCAGCCAGGCCAATCACTTTAAAAACCACCGGGCGAGTTTATATTTTGGAGTTCGGACTCCTGAGGACATGTTTTTTGCTGACAGGCTGCAGGCTGTAAAAGCAAAATTTCCAAACAATATTTCAATAAATATAGCCTTTTCTATTGAACCACCGACCGAGGAGCAGTTAGTTGGTGCCGATGGTATTAATTACTCGTTTGGAATGGTTCATGAAATAGCGTTACCAGCTGTGGAAGAGGGTGGAGAGGGCACGATACATTATCTGGCTGGTCCAGCACCAATGGTAGATGCCTTAATAAGACCTCTAGTACTTGATTCTAAAATCCCTGCAGACGGGATACGTTATGACAAGTTTAATTAGTTCTGTGCAAGTGATCGACTAATTGTCCAAGTAGGCAATCATGCAGCTGGACTTAGATCGCCCTTTAGATTCGTTGAATTGTTTAAAAATTGAAGGGCATCATGAATTGATCCCTTTAATGTTTTAAAAATGATCAAATATATGAAATAGGCAAAATAAATAAATCACTTAATCCTACATTAGGTTAAATCTTTAACCGTTTATTTAGAGTTAATTTATTGCTTCAAAATGAAGCTAACATATTCAATTTAAATGGGTTAATTACTCTAAAACTTTTTTTTAAACGCTAAAATCACTTGTCATTTGGGTAGAAAGTGGGATTGATTCAAGCGGTTTTTGTTGATTAACAACCTCTTGTTTGTCTGAGAGCGAAAGGTTTTTACTTGTGTCCGACCTACATGATAGGTTTAATCAATGGCTCAATTGAAATTAAAGTATTTACAATGAAGATTCAATGGTTTACAAATGAGGTACGATCTGGTGCGGAAGGTTTAGTGAAGGTATTGGATTGATAAAAGGATGTAATAAAAAAAATAACTAATCTGGAGTGTAATTATGAGAACTCAGGTTCGCAATATTCAAAATAAACTAACTGCAGCAATGCTGGTAATGGGTCTAGCAGCTGCGGGTTCAGTAAATACTGCAAATGCCGCAGAAATTGACTTTGGCAACGTAGGTGATCCGATCGACCTTGTTGTTGGCTACCAGCCATATTACACCGAGGCTTGGTCCGGTGTGGTAATGAAGGGCAAAAAATTCTATGAAAAGTATTTACCAGCAGGTTCTACTGTAGAATTCCAAATTGGTTTGGCAGGTGGTGTTATAGTAAACGCTATGTTGGCTGGTAAGCAGCATATTGGTTACATGGGCGATATGCCAGCTATTGTTGCCACTACAAAAGAACGTGTTGCAGATGTTCGAATTGTAGCAACAGCAGGATTAGCGATGGACCAGTGTAATAATATGCTGGTTAGAACAGATGCTCCTGAGTTTGCTAATTCAGACGAAGCAATCCAATGGATGGATGGCAAGACTGTTGCTGTTCCCAAGGGTGCATGTACAGACCGATTTGCTCTAGCTGTGTTTGAAAAGAAAAACATCAAGCCAGCTGAGTATCTAAACCAAAACATCGAAGTTATCACCAGTGGGTTCCGTGCTGGTAAATTAGATGCTGCAGCAATCTGGGAGCCTACAGCTTCTCGCCTTGTAGAAGAAGGTCTAGCTCGTAAGGTTGCCACAGGCGCTTCTGTAGATGAGAACGACGGTGGTTTCATCGATATGCGTGGTGACTTAATCGACCAACGCCCTGATGTGGTTAAAGCGTGGTTGAACGCTGAGCTTGACGCTCAATTGTTTATGTCTGATCCAGCCAATAACATGGCTATTGTGAAGATGGCCGCTGAACAAACTACGGGCTTTGATGAGTTTGTACTTTGGAAGGCAATGGTAGGAAGTACGCCAAAAGCCCAAGGTGGTACAGATGTTCGAAACGAAATGGCATTTGCTATTACGCCAAAGGCGCTAGCTTTGATTACTACGGCGACTACTTTCTTACATTCAATCAAGACGATCAAGGTCGACACTTTACGTGACGATGCAATCGAGACACGCTTTACAGAAGAAATTTTGAAAGAGCGTGGATTAACTGCACCTGTTGGTCAAATGATGGCGTTGCCTGATTCAGCTTTCCCTGGCTAAACTAGCGTGAGTGAGAGTAGTAATTTATGGGGCTTTAACATTTTCCTTAAACGTGGTTATTAAAACGCCATTGTTTGAAGCCCCATTTACTGCATTATTGCTCCCACTACCTAGTGGGAGCAATATATATACTGATCTTCGAAGTACACACCAAATAAAGCTAATGAATATCACTTTTATTGATGGGTCGTACGTCGAACTAATTTTATCCCTGAAAAGACGCTCCTAGGGTCTTACAAGGATTAACCTATTTATTTTGAGCTGGATAATATGAGTCAATCTAACACGACAATGAACTTGACGATGTATCGTATTTCATCTTGGTTAAAAAGCCCAAAACCTTATCTGATGTTTATTGGTTTTGGTTTTGTTCTTTCATTTTGGTACTTTTCAGTAGAAGTATGGAAATTACCTCGTTTTCAAGACATGCCTGCGCTAACAGAAGTGCTTGAAGAGTGGTTTAGTAAGGACCCTTACTACGGCCTGTCTGTTTACACCCCCGAATACTATAAACACATTGGCATTAGTCTTCGCCGTATTGCCTATGCGTTTTGCCTCGCAACAGCGTTAGGGGTCCCTCTAGGACTATTTTTAGGCTGGTCGCAAAAGTTAAGAGAATATATCTTTCCACTGTTTGAGCTCTTGCGCCCAATTCCAGTGCTTGCATGGGTTCCATTAGCAATTATTATGTTTAGTGGTTCTGAAACCCCCGTCATTTTCCTAACCTTTTTGGCTTCATTTTTCGCCACAACGTTGAATACAATGTTGGGAGTAGAATCTATTGATGAGGAATACAGCAGGGCAGCCTACTGCTTAGGTGCAAGCCGCTGGCAAACGTTCGTGCATGTTGTGGTTCCTGGCGCGATGCCCTACATATTTACTGGACTGCAAATCTCTATCGGTGTGGCTTGGTTCTCACTGGTGGCCGGAGAAATGGTTTCTGGCCAATATGGCTTGGGATACATAATAAATACCGCTTACATAATGGTCCAATACTCACAAATCATCATTGGTATGATTACGTTGGGTTTGTTCGGCTACATAACTAGTGCTTTAGTGCGTGTAGCGGGTGATTATATGATGCAATGGAGAGTGCGTGAACTTGCACTAGGTGGAGATTAATAAATGAGTACTTTAGAAAAAAACGATTCAATGCCGACCACGGGTGCGATTCGAATCGAAGATGTAGTTAAGGTTTATGACCCAGATGGAGCCGCAGTGATGGCTGTGGACCATTGCTCTATTGATATCCCAGCTGGTGAGATCTGCATGATTGTTGGTCCATCAGGCTGTGGCAAAACCACGTTGCTGAATACCATTGCAGGCTTTCATGGCTTAACGTCAGGTCATATATATTTAGATGATGAGGTTTTGTGTGGTCCAGGCAAGGAAAAAGCTGAGCCTGGCTCAGACAGGATTGTAGTGTTTCAAAATGGTGCATTATTCCCATGGAAAACTAATCTGGACAATATTGCCTTTGGACCCATGATGGAAGGCAAGCTGAGTAAAGCTGAAATTTATGATAAGGCCCGAAGAATGATGGTTGATGCGGGCTTGGAAGGGACTGAGGACTCATACCCTGGAGAAGTTTCATCTGGCCTAAGGCGTCGCGTAGAAATTGTTCGAGCGTTGATGAACGAGCCCAAGGTATTGTTATTCGATGAGCCCTATCGTGCCTTAGATTCGTTAACCAAGTCAGTTATGCACGAAGCACTGTTAGATATTTATTACAAGAATAAAGTGACTATCTTCTTCATCACCCATGATTTGGAAGAGGCTATTTTTCTTGGTCATAGATTGATTATTATGTCTTCGCGTCCTTGCAAACCAAAGAAAATTGTTGAAGTGGATATTCCACATCCGCGAGATTATAGCGTGCTTACAAGCCCACGCTTCCGTGAAATCATGAATGAAGCCAAAGGCGTGGTTAACGAAGAGGCTCGGAAGGCATTTGAAGCTGGTGAGAAAGAAGGTTAAAACAATGACTATTAATAAATTTTTAAGTAAGCTTTCAGGACGTGCTGCTCTTAGAGGCGTAATTGCTATCGTTATTTTTATCGCTATATGGGAATTTGGATCGAGGTCCTTAGATCTAATTGGCTGGCGTATGCCCTTTGTAGGTTTAATACCTCCACCTAGTGATGTGTTAGCCAGTTGGACAGGCTTATTTATGGAGCCTAGTTACTGGCAGAGCTGGTATATGAGCTTTTTACGAGTTTTTACTGGCTTTATAGTGGCAATGATTGTGGGCATTCCTCTTGGATTGTATATGGCAATTAATAGAACATTTTATGGCATTGCTTTCCCTTCGTTTGAGATTTTACGTCCAATTCCACCGCTCGCTTGGGTGCCTGCGTCGATTATATTTTGGCCTACGCAAGAAATGTCGATTGCCTTTGTCACCTTTCTTGGTGCTTTCTATACCATAGTAATTAATGTATTGGGCGGTGCTAGTTCGATCAACCGTCAATATTTGCAGGCTGCTCAGTCTATGGGTGCCAGTCAAAGAGACATCTTTAGGCGTATCGTCCTACCTGCAACCTTGCCCTCAATTGTGGTGGGTTCAGCAGTAGGCATGGGCATTACTTGGGAGGTTGTTGTTGCGGCAGAAATGATCTCTGGTGGAGGGGCAGGTGGTGGCGCAAGTGGTGGCCTTGGCTTCTTCATTTGGAGTTCCTATGTTGGTGGTTCTTACGAGCAAATTATTGTTGGCATGATCAGCATCGGCATCGCAGGTTATATTAGTAGCGAGTTATTAAGAAAACTAGGTGGGCGTTTTACCCCTTGGTTGAAAACACGTTAAGCAGTTAAAAAAAAACTAAACTCAAACCTAATATGAAAGATTATTTAATCTTGAATCGAGATTCTGGAATTATTTATGTCAACAACTAAAAAAAGTAACGAAATTATTGCCACAAATGTAAGTAAAACATTTGGTGCAGGTCCTTTTGCGAAAGAAGTGATTAAAGACTGCTCCTTTACTATAGAAAGCGGCAAACTTACTGTGATGATTGGCCCTTCGGGCTGTGGAAAGAGTTCTTTAATACAGCTCATTGCTGGTTTTGATCAACCTACATCAGGTTCAATCACTATTGGTGGTCGGCCAATAGAGGGACCTGGAAAAGATCGCTTAGTGTTGTTTCAGGAATCGGCTTTATTTCCATGGATGACAACGTGGGATAATGTTATGTACGGTCCACGTGCGCGTGGCGAAGATGCGGATGCGTCTGAGGCTCAAGCTGAGTTTTTGCTTAAAAAAGTTGGACTAGAAGCTTTTAGAGATAAATACCCAGCTCAATTATCAGGTGGCATGCAACGTCGTGCTGAACTCGCCCGCGCGATGATTAATAAGCCTGAAGTAATGATCTTGGACGAGCCATTTCGTGGGCTAGACCATATGTCTAAAGAATTGATGTGGGAATATTATGCCGCTCTGTATGAAGAAGACCGTAATACTAACTTCTTTGTTACAACCGACATAGATGAGGCTATTTTTCTTGCGGATCGTCTTTTGATCATGACTAACTTACCTACATCGACCCGATCAGTCATTGAAATTGATATCCCCCGGCCAAGAAACATAGAAGCAATGGCAGATCTTAAACAAGCGAATGACATCAAAACTGAGGTCATGACCCTGTTACATGAGGAAGCAATGAAGTCCTTCTCTGGCGGCAGCGCTGCTGCAGCTGATTTCCTTGATGCCTATTCTAAAAGAGCGGGTTGATCAGTGGATGTTCAACGCGCAGTATGGGCTCTTTTAAATGCTTGAGGTACTGCTGCAACGCTCTACGGTTGTATCCTTAGCGGTTATTGGGGGTTTATTGTCCCTCTGTGTGACCGTGTTGGCATCTCGTGGGGCCTTGTCAGAAAACGCTATTAAGAATTTAAACAAGCTCGCCTATGGGTTTATGGGGCTGAGTATGCTGCTATTTATCGCTGCAGGGTTAAGGAATTAACGAGTTGGTTGTGATGCCCCATTACTAATCTAAGTCAGTCGGTCTCAATTAATCGCTAGCATAAAGTTTTTATAGATGGTTTGA
>Ga0138264_1453977_pt1 | contig 9306 bp, 6 predicted proteins | sample RNAICE20151115_FD_105273 | JGI IMG/M metagenome (GOLD analysis project Ga0138264, IMG submission 105273) | Metatranscriptomics of polar marine prokaryotic and eukaryotic communities from Arthur Harbor ice station, Antarctica -... | ecosystem: Environmental > Aquatic > Marine > Unclassified...
GTTCAGTTGGTAGAACGCTAGTTTCCAAAATTAGATGTCGAGGGTTCAAGTCCTTCAGGACGCGTTTCTCTTAGAAAAGAAGAGGTGTGTATTAGAAAATAGAATTTTAATTCTTTAAAATTTCCGTAACTAATTGATTTTATAAAGATGTTAAATCTTTTTCTGATTAATTAAAGTTAAAATGATATATCTCTATTTTATCAAGAAAATAAAAATAAAATTATATGCCAAAAAAAATAACTGCATTGATTAAATTAGCATTACCTGCTGGAAAAGCTACACCTGCTCCTCCTGTAGGTCCAGCTTTAGGTCAACATGGTGTAAACATTGCAGCCTTTTGTAAAGAATATAATGCAAAAACAACTGAAAAAGCTGGGCTTATTATTCCAGTAGAAATCTCAGTGTATGAAGATCGAAGTTATACTTTTATTCTTAAAACACCGCCGGCATCTGTTTTATTAGCTAATGCTGCAAAAGTTAAAAAAGGCTCATCAACTCCAAATCGAGTAAATGTTGGATCAGTAACAAAAGCACAATTAGAAGAAATCGCTAATATTAAATTACCAGATTTGAATACTACTAAATTAAGTAGTGCAATGAGAATTGTTGAAGGAACTGCCCGGAATATGGGTATTACAATTACCGATTAATCTTTAAGTTTGTAAGTTTTTAAGAAAAAAATTATATGCGAAAATTATCCAGACGTCAAAACGAAAACCTTAAAAAAACTGAAAATGTTGTTCATTCAAGTTTAGAAGAAGCAATCAATTTACTTCAAGAAACTGCAACAGCTAAATTTATTGAATCCGTTGAATTACATGCTAATCTGAATATTGATCCAAAATATGCAGATCAACAATTACGTACAACTGTAACGTTACCTCATGGGGTAGGTAAATCAACACGCATCGCTGTTTTAACAAACGAAGCAAATTTTAATGAAGCAAAAGAAAGCGGTGCTGATATTGTTGGTAGTCAAGAATTAATTGATGATATTAGTCAAGGTAATCTTGGTTTTGACTTATTAGTTGCAACACCTGATATGATGCCAAAATTAGCCAAACTTGGTCGTGTTTTAGGTCCAAAAGGTTTAATGCCTTCGCCGAAGGCAGGAACTGTAAGTACAAATTTAACAGACACTTTATCTGAATTCAAAAAAGGAAAATTTGAATATAAAGCAGATAAAGCAGGTGTAGTTCATGTAAATTTTGGGAAAGCAAATTTTTCAAAAGACCAATTAATTGATAATTTAACATCATTATACCAGTCTATTGAACAAAACCGTCCGTCAGGTGTAAAAGGTAAATACTTTAAAAGTTTATTTATTTGCACTAGTATGGGACCTTCTATTCAATTAGATTTAAATGGATTTGATTAATAGTAATCAATCCATAGCTAAATGAATAATTATATATATATAAATTTTAAATAAAAAATATTATGTCAGACAAAATTAACCAAATCGTTGAAGAATTAAAAACATTAACTTTATTAGAAGCGTCAGAATTAGTAACAGCAATTGAAGAAACTTTTGGTGTTGATGCATCAGCAAGTGTTGGTGGTGGTGTTGTAATGGCTGCAGCTGCAGGTCCTGCTGAAGAAGTAGAAGAAAAAACAGAATTTAACGTAATGTTAGATGAAGTACCAGCTGACAAAAAAAATTGCAGTATTAAAAGTTGTTCGAACATTAACTGGGTTAGGTTTAAAAGAAGCAAAAGAACTTGTAGAATCAGCACCTAAAATGGTTCAAGAAGCATTAGGTAAAGACGCTGCCGAAGATGCAAAAAAACAAATTGAAGACGCTGGTGGAAAAGTTTCATTAACGTAATCATTCAATTTTTTAAGAAAGAGAGTTTAAATAAACATAAACACTCTTTCTTAAAGATTATTATAAAAATTATTTTATTTTTAAATTAACAAATTTTTAATTAGATCTATTTTGATTAATTGTGTCAGTTAATGAGCTTAAGATTAATTTAATTGATCGTACCGCATCATCATTCCCTGGAATTGGAATATCGACTAAATCTGGGTCGCAATTCGTATCCAAAATAGAAATAATAGGAATACCTAATTTTCGGCATTCTTGAACAGCAGTCATTTCACGTTTTTGGTCGATAATAATTGCTACATCGGGTACCCTACCCATATTTTTAATACCGTTTAGATGTTTTCGTAATTTTTCTAATTCTTTTAAACGTAATGACGCTTCTTTTTTTGGTAATAAATTAAAAACCCCATCCACTTCTTGTTGTTCTAAGGCTTTTAATCGTTCAATTCGAGTTTTCAATGTTACCCAATTTGTTAACATACCACCTAACCATCGGTGATTAACGTAATATGAATTACAACTATTTGCCTGTTGCGCAATTACGGCACTTGCTTGACGTTTAGTACCAATAAATAAAAATGTTTTTTCTTCTGATGCTGCTTTTGCTACATAAGAATTTGCCCGTTTTAATAATTGAGCTGTTTGAACTAAATCTAAAATATGAATATTATTTCTTTCTGTATAAATATATGGAAACATTTTTGGATTCCATCGATAAGCTTTGTGTCCAAAATGAACACCAGCTTCTAATAATTGGGCTAAGTTAATATCAGCCATAAATGTTTATAACTCCTTAATAAAATAATTGTAGTTTTCTTTAGTATAAAATAACATCAAGAGATTGAAAAGAAATAAGCCTATATTTTTGTTTTTATTTTATCTAAATTAATCGTAGTTTTATTTTGTGAAATTAGGTTAAAACAATTTGTATAACTTTGGTATCCTGTTCCAGATGGAATTAAATGTCCAATAATAATATTTTCTTTTAAACCACGTAACCAATCTACCCGGCCTTCAATAGCAGCTTTTGTTAAAACACGAGTTGTTTCTTGGAAACTTGCCGCTGAAATAAAACTTGGGTTATTTAACGCTGCTTTTGTAATCCCTAATAATAATGGAACATAATATGCTGGACGTTTATTATGAGCTTCAATAATTTGATTAATATATTGAATATGATATAAATCAACTACTTCACGAGGTAATAAGGGTGTATGGCCTTCATGTGTTATTAACACTTTTGTAGTCATTTGTTTAATAATTACTTCTAAATGTTTGTTTGCAATGGATACACCTTGTGATTGATACACCGATTGAACTGCATTTAAGATTAGTAATTGGATTTTTTTAAATGTTCTATAACTTGCTTCATAATTATTCGCTAAACGATATGCAGTTGCAAATTCTTTTTCACTCGAAAAGAACTGTTTTTTTATTCCGTAATAATTAAAATAAATTTTTAATAAATTGTGAGGATTGATCTTATCATTTTCTTTTATTGTTGTTCCTAGTTTTTGAAACTCAAAATTAGAGTCAATACTAGTTTTTTGAATTAATAAACTCTTCTTTTGATTTGTTGCTAAATGTTTATTTGCAGGTTTTTTCTTTCGTGCTTCTAATAGTTCTTCTATTCGAGGTAAACCTTGAACGATATCCCCAGTAATTTCTTTTTCAAAATTTAGTAAGCCAATTACTTCACCTTTTTCTATAAATTCACCATTTTTACAATAAACACTATTCACTTCTTGTTCAAAATAATCTTCTGTAATTGAATGGATACCAATTGATTTATTAAACGGATACTTTAAAAATTTTAAACCAGTTAAGTTGGTATTAAAAGGACCAGTATCTTTAATTTTATTAGGTATTAATTCAGAACTTTTTAATAATAATGGTAAACATTGTTTAATTTTTAATTGTGTATTTCTAATTTTAAGAGTATTTATTTGATTTTCTTTTAAGTTTTCTTTTGTTAGTGAAAAATTATTTAAAAATAATGGAATTGGAGAACTATAAAATTTCCCATTTTTTTTCATAAACATTTTTGAAAATTTAATTTTAAACCCATATGGTTTTTTATTAGGGTCCAATTTTTCTACGATTGATCGTTTACTAATATCGCAATAATTTAAGAATGTATTTTTATTACAATTAGAAATATTTTTATTTAAACTTATTAATTTATATTGTAAATTTACTTTTTCTTTAGAATCATCCGTTTTACAGTTTGGGAAAAAATAAGGTCGTCCTTTTTGAAGAGTTAAGAATTTTCCATTATCAATTAAAACTTTCCCTGTTTGATTTACATTAACATTATCAATTATTAATTCATTAACTGTTTTATTTTTTCCTTGTTCTTTTTTAACTGTGACACAATCATCATTTGATATTAAAAAGACTTGTTTTTTATTTGATCGTTTTGACTTAAATTTTACGATTTCTAAACAATGACTAGTAAGTGATTCTAGATACCCTATAGTTGTATAAGAATCAATAAATTGAGTTGGCTCAACAAGTAAACAAGATTGTAAATCAGTATATTTTAAATGCGCAGGAATATATTGATTTAAAACTAATTTTTCTAAAATTTTTAAATTTAGACGTTTCATTCTAAATGAATTATTTAAATCAATCGTTATATTATCTTGTAATGAATTTTGTGAATTTAAATTTATGCTCTGAGAAATTAAATTTATACTGTTAGATGTTTTAATTTTTTGATTTGTTTTATATAAATAATTCGTTTTGTTAGTTACCTTAAAAATTGATTCTGTGCTACTAGTATTGTTAAAAATATTATTTATGTTTTTTTCTTTTGGAATTTCATAAATATCAAAAGGTCGAATTAATAATTGGTTACTTCCCTTTGTTGTAATATGTTCACATAGTGAAGGTTGTGTTATTTCAATATTATCAAAAATAATTTCACCTGGATAATAAACATTTTTATCTAAGTGTTCGAATTGTTTCCCTTGGTAAACAAACCCGGCTTTAATTGCAATTTCTTCAATAATATTATTTTTTTGCGTAACGCTTATTATTCCAGCAGTTTTTGAAATAATGTTTGGAATAATTTCAAAATTCTTTGATATAAAATTCCCATTTTCAACGAGTAAAATGTTTTTATCACAGTTTAATTTATAAGTTTCTTCAGAAAGCCAAATTAAAGAATTATGGAGAAGTTTCTTTTTTAATTTTAACTTTAAAAAGATATTTTCCATTTCTTGATAGTTCAAAAAATTTCGATAGAAAATGAGACCATTTTTATCAATTCTAGTTTGTAACCTTTTTAAATAAACGTCATAATGACTTTTACTAATTTTTTCATAATCTTCTTTACTTATTTCGTATGGAATATTATAAGAAATTAGGTTATCCCTAGTATTTTGTTTTTTTTTAACTCGTTGGTCATAATACATTATTCCCCCAGTTAAAGTTTTGAAATCATTATTAAATGAAAGTGCAAATGGTTTATAGTTATAACACCGTTTCCAACCCTTAACATTTGAATCCTTTAATGTAGTTAGGTATTTTAAGTTGTCACAATTAATTAAAAAATTCTTATTATTTCTTGGTTTAATAATTTTTTGAGAATAGCTATTATTTAAGAAATATGTATCATTTGTAATTTGGATTTTTTGTTCTAACACATTCTTTTTACTATCAAAAAGGCGAGTATACCCAGAATATTGGTTTATTAATTTGGTTCTGAAAATATAACTATTTTTATTAATTTTATGGTCTGTATAAAAATTTAAAAAAGAATTACTTGGAGCTTGGTAAACTTGCCCTGATAAAATCCACAACAGTCGGTTTTGTGTTATTAAATTTGTCCTAGTTTTTAATCTAGGAATAAAAATTTCCCCCGCTGTATCACTTAATATGGGTTTTCTCTCTGTTAAAGTTTGTTTTTCTGTACTAATTAATTCGCCGATTATTGATGCTTTTTTTACATATTGGTTACTTTTTACGAATAACATTGTATTTCGTAATAATTCCATTTGGATAATTTTTTCCCCATGATTTTCTGGAATTAAGATTAATGATCCTGAATTTTTAGTAACTAGAACATCCTCACCTCGGTTTGTACGTAATATTATTGTCTTTAAAATTTTAGAAAATTTAATAACACCATTTGTTGGGCTAATAACTTGTTGACGTGCTTCTGAAGTAAAAATACCTCCTGTGTGAAAAGTTCGCATTGTTAATTGGGTTCCAGGTTCACCAATGGATTGCCCAGCTAAAATCCCAACAGCTTCCCCTAAATCAACTAAATTTTGGTGGGATAAATCCCACCCATAACATATTTGGCAAATAGAGTGATATAAACTACAAGTTAAAGGTGAACGGATATGAAATTTTGATACTTGTTTTTGTTCAAATAAGTTTAATAAACTTAAAGTAATATGTGTATTTGGAGAAGCAATTAATTTCTCAGTTTTTGGCTCGTACACTGGTTTTGATAAGACTCTACCAATAATTTGTTCATTATCAAATTTATCTTTAGTATCAATGATAAATGAAGCAGAGGTTGAACAATCTTTCTCTCTAATAATAATATCTTGTGCAATATCAATTAAACGTCGAGTTAAATACCCTGAGTTTGCTGTCTTTAATGCTGTATCAACAATACCTTTACGTGCGCCATAACCAGACATTAGATAATCTGTAATTGTTAAGCCTTCACGAAAATTCTTTTTAATCGGTACTCTCATAATTTCACCACTGGGGTCGGCCATAAGCCCCCTCATACCTACTAATTGGCGAACTTGTGATAGATTACCTCGGGCACCCGAGAATGCCATTATATAAACTGAATTCAAGGGGTCATATGTTTTAAAATAAGCTACTACGTTATCTTTTAATGATTCACTTGCGATACTCCAAGTATCAATAATTTTTTGAAAACGCTCTACATCTGTAATTTTTCCTTTTAAACAAATTTTTTCTGCGTTTAAAATATCTTGATTTGCTTTTTCTAGCATCTCATTTTTTGTAGCTGGTACTTTTAAATCTTCAATACTAATAGATATACCAGCTTGTGTTGCATACTTAAACCCAAGATATTTTAATTCATCTGCTAATAAAGAAGCTTGCATAGAATCATATTTTGAAAAACTCCATGCTAATAATTCCTTTAATTGTTTTTTATTGACAAGTGTATTTTGATAAATATAATCTTTCATAATTCTTTTACTTAATTGTTTTTTTAAAATTCAAATATTTTAAATATTTAGTATTTAAGGTTTAAGGTTGTTTGAATTGTATAATTTAAAAGAACACGTCCAGTTGTAGTTTGTAAATATTGAACAATAGTTTTATTATTTTTATCTTTACGAATTTGAATATTTTCATAATATTCAATATAACTTCCATCTTGTAATTCAATTTTTTTTATAAAATTTGAAGGTTTAGAAATCGTATGTTTATACCTAACCCAAATTGAGGTATGAATTTCAATTTGATCTTGATTATAGGCTAATATAACATCATTTAAATCAGAAAAATAATGATTTGAGCCTAATAATCCAGGAATGTTATTTACAGTTAAATAATAGCATCCTAATACCATATCTTGGCTTGGCATAATAATTGGGTCTCCATTTGCAGGAGATAAAAAATTATATGGTGCTAACATTAACATATAGCATTCTGCTTGCGCTTCTAATGAAAGGGGTACATGAACCGCCATTTGATCCCCATCAAAATCTGCGTTAAAGGCAGAACAAACTAAAGGGTGAAGTTTAATCGCACGACCTTGGATAATAATAGGTTCAAAAGCTTGTATTCCCAATCTATGTAATGTTGGTGCTCGGTTTAAGAAAATTGGGTGGTTTGATAATACTTTTTCAAGTACTGGATCTATAATTGGCTCATTTTGTTGGAGCAAATTTTTTGCAACTTTCATATTACTTGCTAAGCCCTGATTAATTAACTCACGAATTATAAACGGTTGAAATAATTCAATCGCCATTTCGTAAGGTAACCCACATTGGTTTAATTTTAAACTTGGCCCTACAACAATAACGGATCGTCCTGAATAATCTACCCGTTTTCCAAGTAGATTTTGACGAAAACGACCATGTTTTCCTTTTATAATATCGGACAATGATTTTAATGGTCGGTTACTTGCACTTAAAGCAATTTTCCCTCGTTTCCCATTATCAATTAAAGTATCTACTGCCTCTTGTAACATACGTTTTTCATTTCTAATTATTAGTTGAGGAGCATCAATTTCTAATAATCGAAGTAAACGGTTATTACGTGTAATTATTCGTCGATATAATTCATTTAAATCCGAAGTTGCAAAACGCCCTCCTTCCAATTGAATCATTGGTCTTAATGCAGGTGGAATAACGGGTAGTATTGTTATAATCATCCATGCTGGGTTTGCACCTGTAGTTAATAAATTTTCTAAAATCCGAATCCGTTTAATTGATTGGTCGCGTAATTTATATATACGTTGGTATTCCCATTTTTTAGACCAATGTGAAAAATTATAAAATGGTTGTTCTTTATGCAGTACTTTACTGCAAAGTGTAATAAAATTTCGTGTTTTGATAATTTCTTGATCAAGGTTTAATTTTTCTAACTCACGCTTAATTAAAACAGCGCCAATTAAATAGTTTGGTGTTGATCTTAATAAATATTTTGGTGTATTTCGACGTCTATTATATAATTTTGAGTGTGGTTTTAAGGGATAGCCTGTGAATCCTAACTCTCGACAACGTCTATATTGCTGTAAATCCCAATGTAGCCCATAAAAAGCAATCTCATCTTCAGCAATAAAATATGCTAGTGATGCTAATTTTATTCTTTTTATTCTTTCATCATAAAAATTTACAATATTAGATTTTTTTGCTTTTGATTTTTCTTTAAGAAATTTTTTGCAATTTAAAAGCGCTTTTGGACTTTTAAGATAATTATGGCATTCAAGATCGGAAGATAAATATTCAGGTATATCTTTATTTTCTTTTTCTTTATTGTCACGAGGATCCGCAAATTCTGTCCATCCGGTATCTAATCTTTTTTCACATTGTTCAACTTCAAGTAGTAAAGCTATATAATTTGGTCTACTATTTGTATACCAGACATGTGTAACTGGGTAAATCAAATTAATATGACCCATTCTATGGCGTCGCACCCGTGATTCTGTTAATTCAACACCACAACGTTCACATATTAACCCTTCATATCGGACTCGTTTATATTTACCACATGCACATTCTAAACTTTTGCTTGGACCAAAAATTCTTTCACAAAATAAACCATCCATTTCCGGTTTAAATGTTCTGTAATTAATGGTTTCAGATTTTTGAACTTCCCCAACAAATTGTCCATTAGGTAATTTTCTATGGGACCATTGTAGGATCCTCATAGGAGAGGCTAATTTTATTTTTATATAATCAAATTCTTTTTCAGAGCGTATCATATTAAATTTTTAAAATGAAATATTATTTATATTTGAGGTATGA
>Ga0138264_1464236_pt1 | contig 9069 bp, 2 predicted proteins | sample RNAICE20151115_FD_105273 | JGI IMG/M metagenome (GOLD analysis project Ga0138264, IMG submission 105273) | Metatranscriptomics of polar marine prokaryotic and eukaryotic communities from Arthur Harbor ice station, Antarctica -... | ecosystem: Environmental > Aquatic > Marine > Unclassified...
CGATTGTTTGGAGGGCTTTGTTCCTGACTCTGACAGCACAACTTCATGCTTAGCGACAAGTTCACCCACGAACACTCCCACCAACGCTCCCACCCACACGCCCACCAAAATCCCCACCGACGCTCCTACCCATGCACCCACGCGTAATCCTTGCAACGATGGCTCGCACGGATGCGAATTGGCTAGTACACTGTGCGTAGAGAACGGCAATCTACACACATGCGATTGTTTGGAGGGCTTTGTTCCTGACTCTGACAGCACAACTTCATGCTTAGCGACAAGTTCACCCACGAACACTCCCACCCACACTCCCACCAAAGAGCCCACCCACGCTCCCACCCACACTCCCACCAAAAACCCCACCCACACTCCCACCAAAGACCCCACCCACACTCCCACCCACACTCCCACAAAGGCTCCTGTGGATTGTGTGATGGGCGACTGGTCTGGTTACGGCGACTGCTCCCACACCTGTGGGGGTGGCACGTGGCAGCGCACTCGTTCTGTCGTAACCGAGCACGCAAACGGTGGTGATGATTGCGTCGACAGGAATGCAATTTCGCAGGGCGCTATGTGCAACCAGCATATTAACTGTCCCGTTAACTGTGTCTTGGCCGATTGGTCTGCCTGGGGCGACTGCTCTCAGGAATGCGGACCGAACAATGGCTCGCGTTCCAGGACCAAGGTAGTTGACACCCAAGTGGAACATGGCGGCGTTAGCTGTGGCGTGACCGAAGAGGATCAAGCCTGCACTTACGGCCCTTGCCCCATCCACTGCGAAATCGGAGACTGGGGCACTTTCGGTGATTGCTCTGCCACTTGTGGTGCAGGCGGTTCTTGGACTCGCACGAGGGCCATCACTGCTCACGCCGAACATGGCGGCTTCACCTGCCCAGATCTTTCTGACACCGTTGGCTGCAATGACCAAGATTGCCCTGCTGACTGCGTCGTCGGAGACTGGGGTGAATTCGAAGCTGCGTGCTCCACCAGTTGCGGTGCCGGCACCCAGACTCGTACGCGTAACACTGCGATCCCCCAGTGGGGCGGTGCTGCGTGCCCCACTACCGAAGACACTCAAGAATGCAACGACGCCTACTGCCCGATTGACTGCGACCTGGCCGACTGGCAGGATTGGGCTACTTGCTCCGTCGAGTGCGGCCCTGGCACTAAGGAACGCGTTCGTGCCACTGTTACTCCGGCCTCTCACGGAGGCGTAGCTTGCACAGCCACCGAAGAGCCTCAGGATTGCCAGATTGTGGAGTGCCCCGTGGACTGCGTTCAAGGGGACTGGGCTGTCTACGGCGATTGCTCCGTATCGTGCGGCGGTGGCACCCATACCCGCACCCGTCAAATCACCACCCAACCCTTGTACAACGGCCAGACTTGCGACGTGACCGCAGAAAGCGAGACTTGCAACGAAGGCTCGTGCGCTGTGCACTGCGACTTTGGCGACTGGAGCGAGTATAATATTGACGACTGCATCGCGACCTGCGGTGGCGGGCTCCATTCCATCACACGCGAAATCTACGGTCAAGCCGCTCACGGCGGCGACGAATGTCCGCATACGCATGAGCAGCAGAGCTGCAGAACCAATGACTGCCCTGAAGACTGCCTCCAGTCCGCGTGGTCTGCTTGGACTTGTGACGTAACCTGCGGCGATGGCAACTCTCGTCGCACGAGGGTGACCACTGGCGATGCCGCCTACGGTGGCGTTGCGTGCGGCGCACTTTTCGAACTCGGCACTTGCGACGAAGGACCCTGCCCGGTTCACTGCACCGTTTTCGGATGGGAGCCTGTAAACCCCGCTTGCGACACCGGTGCAAGCACCTGCGGCAGCGGTGTCACACGCCAGACGCGTTCCGTCAACACCCATGCTGCCCACGGCGGCTACGTCTGCCCATCTCTTGATCTCACGATTGCATGCGAAGTGCCCTGCCCTGTCGACTGTGTGGTTGGCGCCTGGTCAGCCGACGATGAATGTTCTCGTACTTGTGGCACTGGATGGCAGTCGTTCTCGAGGTCCATCGAAACTGACAACGTTAACGGCGGTCAAACTTGCCCCGGACAATCCAAGGTTGAGAGCTGTGCTAACGATGCCTGCCCCGTTGACTGCCTTATGTCTGAATGGGACCTCTTGGTCTGGACTGACGCCGAATGCCCGGTCTCTTGCGGCACTGGCACCCAGACCCGAACCCGTTCCATCACCAGACCCGTCGCGCATGGTGGTGTTGCCTGCGGTATCACTGAGGAAACCAACGCCTGCAACGAGCACCACTGCCCCGTGGATTGCGCATGGGCGCAAGTCAACGGAGCAGAATACACTGTGTATGGCGAGTGCTCTGAGTCCTGTGGCCAGGGCACGCAGACCAAAACTCGCACCATCGCCCAGCCTCTTATGTTCGGCGGCATGGAATGTGGCGTGAGCTTCGAGACGAGGTCATGCAATGAAATCCCCTGTGCCATTCACTGCGCAGTCGGCGACTGGGTTGGAACATGGGCCGAAGCTCCCTCACTGTGACTTGCGGCGGCGGCACCAAAACCCGCACTAGGCCGATGACTGAGGGAGCGCATGGTGGTGACACATGCCTCGACTTGGCCCTGGGGAGCCAAGAAGTCAACACATGCTCCACGGATCATTGCGCCGTAGACTGCGTCCACGGTGACTGGACGGCCTGGGGTTCCGAGGGAAGTGACTGCAGCGTGACTTGCGGCGGCGGCCAGCAAACCAGGACGCGTACCGTCAGTACGTGGGCTGCGCACGGTGGCGTTGTATGCCCTGGCACCCATGAGAACCAAGCCTGCGCGGTACCAGAGTGTCCCGTTGACTGCGTTGTGGGCGACTGGTCTGGGTTCACAGACCTTTGCACTTTGACGTGCGGTTCCGGCACCCAGACCCGTACTCGCAGCATCGACGTTGATGTAGAAAACGGCGGCGTCGCTTGCCCGTCTCAGTCCCATGTGGTTCCTTGCAACACCAATGCGTGCCCTGAAGACTGCGAACTCGGCGACTGGTCCAGCTGGGACGCATCGCCGTGCACCAAGTCTTGCAACAGCGGCTCACAGACTGCCACTCGTTCCGTCTTGAAGGTTTGCAACCACATCCTCCCAGAGACCGCCATCCACCACGAGCTCTACTCAGACACTGGCAGCTGGGGCCCTTACATCGGCTCGCACGACGACCCGCTTACCCAGGCTGACTGCATCGCTCTGTGCGAATCGAACACGGATTGCAAGGCCTGGACCTGGAGGATCGACTCCGTGACTATTGTAGAAGGCAAGCATTGCTGGCTTCTTGACGCCAACCACGCTGGCTACGCGCCTGCTGCTACTGGCAACAACGTAAACTTCGATTCTGGCACATGCATCGAATCCCCCGCCAAGTGGGGAGGCCTTGCCTGCGGTGGTCTGAGCAGGACGCGCAGCTGTGAACAGCAGGCCTGCCCGATTGATTGCGTACACGCCGACTGGGCCGACATCGGCTCCTGCAGCGTTACCTGTGGCACAGGAAGCAAACCTCAGTCCAGGTCGATTACCACTGCCATGGCGTACGGTGGTGTCTCCTGCCCTACTGGTGACGATCTCCTGAGGAACGAACTGTGCGAAGAACCTGCCTGCCCTATCGACTGCGTGATGAACGGCTGGAGCGGCTGGAGCGACTGCACTGCCAGCTGTGGCACCGAAGGGACGTGGTTCCGCGACCGTACCATTGACACTAGCACCCCCCAGGCTCACGGCGGCGCTGCTTGCCCTGTCTCCAGGGAAACAGGCCGTTGCAACGATGGCCCATGCCCCGTGCACTGCGAAGTTGGCGATTGGGAACTTTGGACTCCTTGCACCGTGACTTGTGGCACTGGCACCGAAACTCACGCCCGTGAGATTGTTGTCGATGTCGCCCACAATGGCGATGTATGCCCCCTTCTTACTGAAGTGCGCACTTGCAGCCCCGAGCACTGCGCTGTCAACTGCGATGTGGGCGACTGGAGCTCCTGGGGCGGGTGCGACACCACCTGCAACGCTGGCACCTCTCACCGCGACCGCCAGATTGTCACTGACGCAGCGCACGGTGGTACTGCCTGTCCCCTCACTGACGACTACACCTCTTGCGACGAGGGCCCTTGCCCCATTGACTGCACCGTTGGCGATTGGAACGCATGGGGTCTTTGCTCGATGACTTGCGGCTCCGGTAGCCAGACTCGCATCCGCGATGAGAATATGGCCTCCGCCTACGGCGGCGTTGCCTGTGCTGCGCTTTCCGAGACACAGTCGTGCACTGATGGCAGCTGCCCCGTGGATTGCGTCATGGACAGCTGGGACTACCCAAACTTCTCCCCCTGCCCCGTTTCTTGCGGTGGTGGCACTCAGACGCGTGCCCGTGGCATCAGCGTTGGCGTTGCCCTCGGTGGCGTTGCTTGCCTCGCAACTGAAGAAACTCGTTACTGCAACGATGCTGCCTGTGCTATCGATTGCGACCACACCGGCTGGCTGGCCGATGTGAACTCCGAGGGCTGGAGCGCCTGCACCGCAACGTGCGCAGTTCCACCCAGACTCGTACTCGCACTATCACCACTGTGCACTCCAACGGCGGTGTGCAATGCCCCCATACCCACGAAAGCCAATCCTGCAGCGTTCCGTCATGCCCTGAAGACTGCGTCGTCGGTGACTGGTCTGGCTTCGGCTCTTGCTCTAAGAGCTGTGGCGCTGGCTCGTCTACCCGTACTCGTTCCGTCTTGAAGGTTTGCAACAACATCCTCCCAGAGACCGCCATCCACCACGAGATCCAACAAGACACTGGCAGCTGGGGCCCTTACCTCGGCTCGCACGACGACCCGCTTACCCAGGCTGAATGCATGGCTATGTGCGAATCGAACACGGATTGCAAGGCCTGGACCTGGAGGATCGACTCCAGCTATGCTGGCAAGCATTGCTGGCTTCTTGACGCCAACCACGCTGGCTACGCGCCTGCTGCTACTGGCAACAATGGTGAATTCTCTTCCGGCACATGCACCGAGTCCCCCGCTAAGTGGGGAGGCGCTGCTTGCCCTTCTATGGAATCCACCGAGACCTGCAACGGCCACAACTGTGCCATTGATTGCAACCACGGTGACTGGTCTTCATGGGACGATAGCACCTGCTCCGCGACATGCGGTGGCGGCACACAAGTCAGGAGCAGGAGCAACGTCGATGCACTGCACGGTGGTGCGGAATGTGCCCACAGTGATGAAGACAGGGACTGCAACGAATTCTTCTGCCCTATAGATTGCGCACTTGGCGATTGGGGCGAATACAGCGATTGTTCCAAAAGCTGTGGCGCTGGTACCATGGAGCGCGAGCGCGAACTCGTTCACTTCAACGCCCACGGCGGTGCTGCCTGCGGCGACCTCCTCAGCGACACCTCGTGCACCATCGCAACATGCCCCAACGACTGCCTCGAGGGTGCTTGGGGCGGTTGGTCCGATTGCACGCACTCGTGCGGTACTGGCACCCAGACCCGCGACCGTACCCTCACGCTTGGTAGCCACGGTGGCGCTTCTTGCCCGTCCAGTACTGCTATGCGGCACTGCGCAACTCCGGACTGCCCTGTTGATTGCAACATGGGCGCTTGGACCCAATGGACCGACTCCGTTAGCTGTGCCGCCGGTGTTCAGACACGGGCACGGACTGTGACTGCTGAGCCCACCTTTGGTGGCGAAGCATGCAGCGCCAATCTTTCTGAGTCCAACGACATCGACCTTGGCGCGTGCCCCATTCACTGCGATGTTGGCGACTGGCAGATCTGGAGCGATTGCACCCTCACTTGTGGCGGTGGCAGTATGGCTCGCTCTCGCAACATCACCACCCACCCAGATGAAAACGGCTACCAGTGCCCTGTCACTGAGGAAGTTCTTACCTGCGAGGAACAAGCTTGCCCCACTGACTGCGAGGTTGGTGATTGGGGCAATTGGAATGCATGCACTCTTTCCTGCGGCGGTGGTAGCATGACGCGCACCCGTTCTATCCTCCAGAATCCTGACGGATCTGGCCTCTTGGACGCAAGTAACGGCGGCGCTGCCTGCCCTGCCACTGAAGATCCCACCGGCACTTGTGAAACCCAACATTGCCCGGTCGACTGCATGGACACGAACGGCGGCATTGACTTCAGTAAAACCGACATGGGTTGCGACGTCTCGTGCGGTATCGGAGTGAGAAACTATGACGTACTCGTTGTCATGATTCCCGCCACACACGGTGGAGCTGCTTGCCCCGCAAGTCGCGCCACAGCAGAATGTGACGCAGGGCCCTGCCCCATCCATTGTGACACTGGCGACTGGTCCAATTGGCACGTCACCGGCGGCTCCGATTGCTCCGTCAGCTGCGGCGGCGGCTCCCAGACTCGCTCGCGCGATATTACCGCCCACAATGAGCACGGTGGTTTCGTCTGCCCTAGCCTTACTGACACCGGATCCTGCAACAGCCAGTCGTGCCCTGAGGACTGCATTCAGGGCGACTGGGAGCAGTGGGATACCTGCACCTTGACCTGCGGCACTGGCACCCAGGGCCGTACCCGCGTCACCAGCCACGAAGCCCAGCACGGCGGAGTTGCGTGCGGCGATGTTTCGGAGTCCAGGAATTGCATGACAGGAAACTGCCCTATCGACTGCGTTGTCGGCGATTGGCAGTCGTGGGAGACTTGCTCCCAGTCGTGCTCGAGTAACGGCTCCTCTGGCTCGCAGACGCGTGCCCGCACTATGAGCCAGACTCACGCTTTCGGCGGTGAAGTTTGCCCTACAATGGTGTCCCAGACCCAGTCCTGCAGCAATGTGAACTGCCCTGTGGACTGCGTTCTCGGCGACTGGAGTGCATTCGACGAGAGCCTTTGTGACGTTAGCTGCGGCGGTGGCTCTCTTACCCGCACCAGGTCCGTCAGTGTGTACCCTGTCCACGGCGGTTTGCTATGCGACGCGGGCGACACACATGCTGGCGCCCAATTTGGCCAAACGCACAGCGACAGCCTACTGAACTTGATCGAGACTTGCGGTTCTACCGACTGCCCCGTGGATTGCGACCAGGGCGACTGGGGAGCCTGGAGCGACTGCGGTATGACTTGCGGCACTGGTTACCAGGATAGAACTCGCGTCACCAACACCGAAGGTAATCACGGCGGAGTTATGTGCCAGACTACCGAGGAGATTCGTCAGTGTGAAACCCAGGAATGTCCCCTCGATTGCGTCATGGGCGACTGGAGTGTCTACTCCGGTTGCGATGTTTCATGCGGCGGCGGTACCGAAACCAGGAGCAGGAGCATCGACGTCGACAACCTTTGGGGCGGCGTTGCGTGCCCCGGTCTGTACGATGATCGCGCATGTAACAGTGAGGATTGCGCCATTGACTGCTTCGCCGAAGCCTACGAACCTTGGGGCGATTGCAGCGTTTCCTGCGCCGCCGGATCACAGACTGCTACCCGTACCATCACCACTGCGGCCAGTAACGGCGGTGCGCTGTGCGACGACAACGAGCAGACCGCAAAGACTCAGGGTTGCAACGATGGCCCTTGCCCTATTCACTGCGAAGTCGGCGATTGGGTTGGCTGGGGCGATTGCAGCAAGACTTGCAACTCTGGCTTCCAGACCCGTACCCGTGACGTCACTACCGTAGATCAGCACAACGGCGACATCTGCCCATTCCTCGACGAATCCCAGACCTGCCACGATGCAGACTGCCCGGAGGACTGCGTTTGGGGCGATTGGGTAGGATGGAGCGATTGCACTGCCAGTTGCGGCACCGGCCAGTGGACTCGTACCCGTCCTATTACCACCGACACCCTTAATGGCGGCGTTTTGTGCCCGGTGACTCACGAGGAAGAAGAGTGCCACACAGAAGAGTGCCCCATCGACTGCATCGTCGGCGATTGGTCTGGTTTCAGCGGTTGCTCCCACTCTTGCGGCCCCAGCGGCATCGAGAGCCGCGAACGCAGCATCTCCCGCGACCACGCCTTCGGCGGTGTTACTTGCCCTGAGTTGATCGAATCCCAGTCCTGCAACGACGACATCGACTGCCCCATCGACTGCGACATGGGCGATTGGACTGAGTTCGACTGCAGCGTTTCCTGCGGTTCCGGCACTAGGTCCCGCACTCGTACCCCCACTGTCGACATGCAGTTTGGCGGCGTGGCTTGTGGCGCCACCCACGCTACACTCTCTTGTGACGGCGGAAACCCCGATTGCCCCGTTGACTGCGAATTCACCGACTCTTGGAGCAGCTGCTCTGCGTCCTGCGGCAGCGGCTCCGAAACGAACACCCGCACTATCAACGTAGACGGTGCGTACGGTGGCATCGCTTGCCCGGCTACCACCGAGGTCCGCTCCTGCGAAGAAGTAACTTGCAGGCGTGATTGCGAAGTCGGTGACTGGCAAGGATGGAGTGAATGCAGTCAGTCATGTGACGGCGGCATGTCCCTCCGCACCCGTCCTGTCAACCAGTTGGCTGCCAACGGTGGTACCGATTGCCCGCAGCTCGCCGAGAGCCAGCCTTGCAACGAAGCCGCTTGCCACGAGGAGTGCTCTCACGTGCGCTGCACCATCATGGAGAGGCCTGGCAGGTTGAACGCCAACGGCAGCGCCGAGAGACTTGTACGGGTAATGCATGACAGCAGCGAACAGCATGGCCAGACCCACGCTTGCAAGATTATCAACAACGAATGCAAGTGCCTCTGCTTCGACACTGCCGAGAGCTTCATGGCCAAGGCATTGGCGCACCACTTCTCCGACAACTTCAAGGCTGCGCTCGGCGCCCGTTCACTCGGCGCCCCGACAACTTTTGGGGGAAGGCAACCTACAATCAGGGCTGGGTGGTCCGACCCAACCGGTCCATTGGGTGACAGCGGGGGAACTCAGGAGCACCATGCCCACGACGAACACACCACGCAAATTGATGGTGCCAGAGGCTTCGTCGCGGGAGATGCTGCTGCATGATGGAGCTGAGGCTCCGCGCCCTGGCGGGATCAGGAGCGTGATTTCAATGCGCAATGCACGAGCAGGGCTTGCATGCTGAGCCAGCCCTGCCTTATGTACTCTTTAAAAAAGTTTTCACAGC
>Ga0138264_1096723_pt1 | contig 9024 bp, 8 predicted proteins | sample RNAICE20151115_FD_105273 | JGI IMG/M metagenome (GOLD analysis project Ga0138264, IMG submission 105273) | Metatranscriptomics of polar marine prokaryotic and eukaryotic communities from Arthur Harbor ice station, Antarctica -... | ecosystem: Environmental > Aquatic > Marine > Unclassified...
GTACCTATACCTGGAGTCGAACCAGGACCCCTAAAGGGACGAGGTTTTAAGCCTCGCATGTCTACCAATTTCATCATATAGGCGATAATTATAATAGTGATAATTTATAAATTAAATACTTCTTTCAGTACCACCTCTATAAAAATAGCAGACCAACAAAAACGACATGGTGTAAGATCATAGAAGTGATTAGAATAAGCGGAATTGTTTATTTTATCTCTTAACCTAATTTGTTTTTGTTGGTCTGCTATTTGAGTTTCGAGATCCGCTACTTTATTGATAGCGTTGAGCCTTAAAGGCTCTAAAAATTCTAAATGCTCTAAAGCTTCTAAAGCTTCTAAAGATTCTAAAATCTCTATTGTATTAGCATATTGACGCTCTAAATCCGCTAGTGTAGTAGTATGGTCGACAATTGGGTCTCCCATTGCAGTAGCATGGTCTAAATTTTGGTCCTCTATTTCATCGATATGGTATAAACTACTAGGGTCTACTATTTCAACGAAATTATTTATGTCCACGAAATCCGCTATTTCAACGAAATTATTTATGTCCACTAAATCCGCTATTTCATTGTTGATTAGACCTTCTACTAGGTGGAAGTTTTCTAGGAGAATAATAAGGCAGGGTGTACATACTAAAAGAGAAGTAAAATAGTGTGAAAAGTGTGTAATAGGGGGGTTAGTATTTTGATCAGTATTAAGAAATAAGTCTTCATAGAAGACTGTAAGGTTTGAAATTGCTAGTAATAGAGCGGTCAAAAATAAACACTGACAGTATTTAAGCTATACTTTATCTTAATAAGATCTTGGTAAATATTTGCAAATTTAGGGAAGCCGTCAAAACCTTAACCTAAAAAGAAATTAAATTATTAGTAATAAGATAATTCCCGGTTCGTCTGTAGAAAATAAAAAAGACGGTACGTGCGTAAAAGTAGTAAGTTAGTAGAAAAGACAGGAAAGAAAGGTTTTATGATTAAAGCGAAAAACAATCCAGCGCTAGGTGACAATAAAGCAGTGTTACGTTTAATTGAAGCTTTAAAACAAATTTTGTAGAAAAAAAATTTAAATTTATAATGCTCTTTTGAGTTAGTTTTATGAGCCATAGGTGCTTTTTGTAAAGTATACTGTTTTTGACGTACAGGTAATGTAACAAATGAAACTGTTTTTACCTTTTTTAAGGTTTTAGAAGTTTTTAAGTAATACATTCACGATAAAAGTAAGTATGATTTTTTAAAATTAATAGTATTTTTAATACTAGGTTTAGTAGTTAAAGTTAAAGAGCTGAAAAATGGAGGTATTAAGGATACAAATGAAAACTCATAAATGAAAAGATTAGAAGGTAATAGCTTATTAAGTCTACTATTTAAAAGGATTGAGTTAGACTGTACTGAAAGAATAGTCGGATTAGAAGGAATCGAACCTACATTACTAGAGTGAAAAACTAGAGTCCTAACCATTAGACGATAACCCGATCCCATAAAAGGAGATTAAATGGCAATGGGTGGAGTCGAACCACCGTCTTCTCGGTATGAACAAGAAATTCTAACCGTTGAACTACACTGCCACGTGTTCAAATTTATAAGAATAAAGATAAACGTCTTAAATCTTTTAAAAACAAGTGGTTTGGGGAATTAATGGAAGTGTGCTTAAAGCTTTGAGAGGAGTTTAATCTACTTCGACTAAAAGACTTATTAATAAGGTAAGAGGACGTGTCATTATTACTATTAGTAAAAAATGGAAAAAGTGGTTTACTAGAAGACGGAGAATTAGATAACTCGATTAATACACTTTCTTCATCAGTAGTAACCAAAGAAAGTTCAGTCTTCAATAAAAATAGATCTTTCGTTGAAGGTAAAGCTAATCGCGATTGTTCAGAAGAAAAGCTCACATTCTGGTAAGGCTGATTGTAATTTAAAAAACGATTAGTTGTTACCAAATCCGATTTGAAAGAATTAGTTACATTATTTAAAGATGAGTTTGCTTCAATAGTTGAATTAAAACGACTCGAAGTAAATGGCTTTAAAGAAAATTTAATATTATTAGCAAACAAGCTATTAAAGTTGTGTAATCGTTTCAATGTTCAAAAATAACTTTTTTCATAAAAACTAAGTAAATTGAGGGAGTTGATTGAAGTGTTGATTGAATAGTTATTAAGTAAATGCTCATTAAAAAAGTGGTTATTAAAAAAGTTTCCATAAACTAAGTTTAATTCACTATTTAAGACAGTTCCGGGATTGTTTAATTTACCAAAAGTATCCGAAGCTCACATATTATTAGAAATTAACTTCGTATCGTAAAAACCTGACGAAATCAATTTTTTAACCATAGTAAGTTTATGAGAATTTTTTAGAATATTACGATGTAAATAACTATAATGATATAAAAATTTACTTACTTTTAACGAATTAAGTTGATTTTCTAAAGATTCGTACAAGATATGAGCGCTTGGTTGATTAACCCAAACACTATTATACTTGGCGAAATTCCAATTAGTAGTATAAAAAGATCCGCTGGTAATATTAAGCAAGTTTGAATGTTTCTCTGAAGTATTAACAAGTTTATTTAAATTTCACGCGTCTACAGTATTTAAAAATTTAAGGGATGTACTGAAATTGCTTACTGTATTTTTGGTAAAGGTTACTAAACGAGAATTTAATAAATAATTTAATTCCAATACCTGAAAACTTTGGGTGTTACATAAAGACTGGAGCTGAGAATTAAAATTACTGCTACTAAATAAGTCCAAAGATGGTGTAAAAATTGAACGGTGGAGTTTAAAAGAGGTTTTAAAAGTTTTTACTAAAAGAGGTGTTTGAATTGCTCAAGTTGGGTTAGTTTGATTTACTTCAAATAAACTCTCTAGGTCATTTTGTAAATTTAAAGTGGTGGTGGAATTTGTTAATCAATTAAAGTAAATGTACTTATAATCACTAAATTTGTATGTAGTATTCTCATTTAAAACAAAAGTACTAGGTTGTACTTTTTCACAACTGGTAGCCCCATTTACTAAAAGGAAATAAGAGAAAAATTTCTCAATTAAAGTAGTACTTAAAATTGTCCAAACTCCGAAAACTGTAAATAAGTAGTAAAAGGTTGTATCTTTAAATCATCAGAAGAAGTAGAAGACATCATTAAAAGCAGTTGTTGTAGTATAATACTTAGCGTAAAATAAAATTGTTAATAGTACTAAAATAGTGGACAAGGTAACCTTTACAAAATTAATATAAGATTGTTTAGCGTTCGTAGGGATATCAGTACGGGTATAATTTGCTCATTTAGAATTTCGATAAGTTAAACCTAAATTACTAGTTACTCGACGTGTTTTTGAGTCACGTTCAACAAAAAGACGGTTCTTAAAGAGGAGTGATGGTGGTAAAGTTTTGTATTTAATTCAATTAAAAAGTCGTTTAAAAAGCATGTAATTATAACTACTTAAAAAGTTGTATGTTTCGATAAACGAAACCTAGTTATAGGTAAAAAGTTAAAATATTATCGTACTTTTAATCAAATATAAAAGAGTGAGGAGATTAATAATAGCTGTCAAGAAAAAACGTATAAAATGACGGCTCAAAATATATAATCAAAAGTTAGTAAATTTAAGAAGTACTTATAATTACTAGTATAGCGTAAATTAAGAAGGAACAAAAAGGAGGATAATGTAAAGAATGTAATATAGAAGAAGATTATTTGGTTTAGATAATCGTTACTATTATCCATTAAAAAAACTGTATGAGTCTTAAACAATAAAAAAAAACTAGAAGGGATCAAATCATTTAAGGTATTAAAGTTAAACGTTGTCAATAACAATATTTCACCGAAGAAGAAGAAGAAACACCAAAAAAAAAAAAGTAAGTAAATTGTAGAACGTGAAGTCAACAGTGTAAATTGAAAACGTACTAATAAAAAATGGTTTAAAGTTCGTACCGAAGTTAATCCAAAATTACTTCAATCAGTTGACGTTAAAACTTTTTTTAAGTAAGTCGGGTAAGTCATAAATGTTTGATAAAATCCTAGGTACCAAGAATCAGAATAAACTATAATAGTTCCTTTTTTAGGACCGAAAGAAACTACAAAAACTAAAATAAACATGTAAATTGGAGTGAAGAAAAAGCTGACTAATCAACATCCCCTAACAAAAAAAGAGATAAAATCATCCCTAAGAACTTGAAAAAGTAAAAACTCTTTACCAAGAAATCCTGCACTGTAAGGTAACCCTGCTAAATTAAAACATACACCGAAGAGGAGTACACAAATCTCAAAGGAGTACAAGTACGCTGCACCCATTTGACGCATATCAGTATTACCACTAAAGAAATGAACAGTATATCCCACTAAAACAAATAAAAATGCTTTATTTAAAGCGTGGATTATCAAGTAAATTAGTACCTCTTCATAACAACAAAAACCGCAACCACAAACAAGGTAACCAATTTGACTGATAGTAGAATAAGCGACAAGTTTTTTAATATCGTTTTGAAAAACAGCCGTAACAGATCCAAAGGAAAGAGTTAAAGCCCCAAGTAAAATTAAATAGTAATTTGTAAAAAGAGTGAATTCAAAAATAACGGAAAATCGAATAATTAAAAACACTCCCGCAATAACAAGAGTAGAGGAGTGGATTAAAGCAGATGCTGGAGTGGGCGCTTCCATAGCATCAGGTAGCCAAACATGGGCAAAAAATTGAGCAGCTTTAATTCCTCCTGAAGTAACTAAACAAAACGAGAATAGGGTTAAAAAGTGGATTGCCGTATTACCAATAAAAACGTAATGAAAAGTTAAAAAGGGTGTTTGTAAAAAAATTAAAGATAAGTCAGTAGTGTTAAATATAACGATAGTTAAAAAAAAGGATATAAACATGAACATATCACTAATACGGGAAAATACGAAGGTTTTAAGGGCGGCTTTTATAGTATAAATTCGAGTAGAGTAAAAATTTACTAACAAAAGGGAAAAAAGTCCAATACATTCTCAAGCAAACATAATTAAGAAGAAATCGTAACAAAAAAATAAGAAGATAACACTTGTCGCAAACAAGTTTAAAAGGTAAAGTAGTCGGTTAATAAAAGCTTCTCTGTACATATATTCAACTCCAAAATACAAAGCAAACATTGTTAACGTTAAAACTAAAGAGGCAGAGACTAAAGCTAAACTATCAATACAAAAAACTAGGTGAGAATCGACTAAATCTAAACAAAAGAATCAACGTCCAAAATCAATATAATAGTAATTTCCGTGAACTAAAGTTAAATAAAGTTCATTGAGAGAAAGTAATAAGGCAAAAGAGAAAGTCATAATAGCACTGTAAAAAGTTCCGATAGGTCCTAATCAACGCTTAAATAAAAAGATAAAGATACAGTGTAAAACTAGAAACATCGGGAAAAATGAAAAGAGGTTTAAAATTGCTAAAATAAATAAACTTGGTGAAGTGTTTAGATAATCAAATACTTAGTATTTTCAAGTTAACCTGTTTACGTTAATTGAGCGGTTAAAGCGGTTAACAAATTTGAAAATGTTATTTTCATTTTCGTATAAGCTTAATGAACGAGTTAAAAGGTGTTGTAACAGTAATAAAATTAACCCAACCCCGAACTCGATAGCAGAAAAAATTAAGAAGAAAAAAGTAAGGGATAAAAGATTTAAGTTATCATATAATAACCCTATAAATAAAGTAATAACGTATAAGGTGATTCATAAAAGTTCTGCAGTTAAAAGTAGATGTAGTGCTGTATTAGTAGTACTTAAAAAAGTACTAAATAGTAAAAAAAACAGTAAGATAAAAGTGTTTAAATCTCCGAGGAACAAAATTAGTGTTGTTTACTTTCAATACTTTACAAGTAAACCGAAAAGGTTGAAAAGAAAATTGAAAAAATGTTTAGGAGATACGACATTATATGCAGAACTTCCTTTTGTCATTGATCTAATCAAAGGACGTAAAGAAAATGTAGCGAAGACACCATACATGAAAGCGATATAAAAATCTCCAGAATCCAGTAACTCTAATCCAAACTTCTCACATATTAAAAACCCTAAAAAAGCTGCAAAGAGGGCCGCTAACCCCCCAGATACCATATCATACTGTGGACATCGAGAATATTTTAGTTTTGTGTAAATTTCTTCCTTCCGAAGAAAAAAAATATTAAAAAGAGTTTGGGTTGGCTGTTCAACTACAGAACCTAAAGTTTTAATTAATTTCGATTCAATTCGAGCATCCGTCGAAAATAAAGTCTTACTAATAGAGCTATTTAAAGAGGAAGTAGTTTGTAGGTTTAAAACCAATGGTTGGGGGTTGGGTAAAATAAGAGATACGGGAGAACTTAATCCACATAATTCCAGTAAAGGGTTCGTATGTAAATTTTTGAAGACAGAGGTCGGTGTTTTTTGAAGTGTTAACCATGTAACAAAAGCTGATTGAGAAACAGCTGTACCTGAAACAGGGTAAGAAAATTTATAAAGCGTATCGTAATGTTTTAAAGCAGTTTGATTAAAGGTTAGGGGTGAAGTACTAGAAACATCTAGAGTTATGTGTTTTGGGAATTTCATAAAAATTATAAAAAGAAAGTGATAACTATATAGGGGAAAGTTAGGAGTAGAAGCGTACTTAAAAGCATTATAACAGTGATAAATAACGTCGATCCAATATTTAAGAATTCAAAAATTCTATTACGATAACCTGGTCATAGAACGAGTTCCATATAAAAACGGACAACTCAGTCAAAAAATAATCGTTCGTTTACAAGGTAACTGGATGTAATCAAAAAACTTCTTGTTCATTTATCAACAATTTTTTTTTGAAGGAAATCGATAAGTAAACCCTCTTGTCAAATTCGCTCATTTTGCATAAAATAAGATTTTAGGAAAAAGGTTTGTTGTAGAAAGGAGGTTGTAAGTCTGTTAATAGTACTTTGCTTTAAACTAGTCGTGTAAAATAAAGAAAAATATCAGGTTGAAATAATATTAGGTTTTTGATTGAGAATTGTTTTAAATATTAAAACTAACCTAATTTAATACTGTCATAGTAAAGCATGTCTATTGAAGTCGATAATTAAACTAAGGAAGAATGCCGTAAAGAAAAGAATCAGTAGGAGTAGATCGTATAAACCCACGAATGTGATAGTAGATACATAAGGGAAAAGGAAAACTAATTCAATATCATAAAGTAAGAAGAAGACACAAATTAAAATAAATTGGATAGGTAACCGAATTACCTTTTGTGTTGTCGGCCGAAACCCACATTCATAAAAATCACGTCTTGAGATCTTTAAAAAACCGAATCGTTTTAATAAATCTCTAAAACTAAAACAGTTGATTACGTTATAAATAATAAAACCTAGTAAAGTTACAGAACAAGTTGCGAGAAAAATTTCAAAATCACCCAAAATCAAAAACTATGTGAAATTTGTGTATGAGTACCGTTACTAAAAAATAGCAGATAGTAGTAAAACAAAAAAGCTAGCTAAAAAGGTTATTACTAAAGGGGAAGTAATATAAGAATTGTGTACCTGTCAAGATGTGTAAGTTAAGTGGATTGAGCACATTTTAGATAAAAGTCGGATGAAGTAAGAAGTAACCATTATTTTAAATATATTATTTAGTAGCCTTTATAAAGTTAATAGGTTTTGAGTAAAAAGGTATTTATATTTAATAGAATCTGCTAGCACTAAAGGGTTAACAGGTTGAATTAAAAAGGGGGCTGAAAGGATTTGTAAATAGGTGTATAAGTAGAGTAAATGCGTATTTTGGTTAGATAAGTAAAATCTCGACAGTTCGATGTAAGATAGAACTACTTTTGAAGTGGACCATTTTAAATCCGTTAAACTAAATTGTAACTTAGAAACTGGAAGGTTACTACGAATTAAGAAAGATTTTAAAGTATGCTTTCTTCCACTTTTTAAATAAGAAAGGGTTGAAGTTTTTAAGAATTTGTACGAAGGGTTACAAACTTTAAGGGTTTTAGGGCCTGAATAGTTTATAACAACCTTTTGTCATACAAAAAATTTAACAAAAGCTGCATTTAAAGTTGGGTGGATTTGGTTAAGAAAAGTTAAATTTGGTATAGAGGAATAATGCTTAATACCTAAGATAAAAAAGAGGTTAAACTTATTAGAGTAATTTAATAAGGTAATGTCATATTTCATTAAATATAAAGTTTAGTGTGTAAACGAAGATTATGCAAAAATCTACCAATTAAAAATTATTATCTTATAAAAATTATTAGTCTCGTTTTGCTATAAAACTTAAAACTAAACTAAATAACGGATTTGAATAAAGATTTGAATTTTTTTCGTTTTAGCGTAAAAAGAGTCGGTCCTAGAATATATTTGGATTTAGGGTTTTGTTTTTTTTTTAATTAATATAGTACTATTCTCATAGAAATAGGTTGTTGCACCATCAAGACGTTGATTCTTATAAACCATACGTACTAGTAACCCTCTACAAATATTACCTTTCTTATTAAATTTGAATTTGAACCCTTTATACTCCATACGAGGAGGCTCTACTATCCGTGCGGACCCCTTAATAAAGAATCCGATAGTGGAAGATTGACGTCTAAAACCTTTATAGAGATGAAATGTCTGTAGTCAATTAACATTAGTATTGTCAGAAACGCTTAATCAGGTTTTTTTTTGAATCATTAAAGTTTATTAAGTTTTTTCTTTAGTCAAACACCTGTTCCCGTCGAGACTGCTTGTTGTTTAATAAAATTTTGGTTTCGGATGAAGTAAGTTGCGTTGATGTGATATAACATTTTATAATTTAAGTACTGAGATACGTTTAAAAAACTAAAGATACGTTTAATCATAAAACAAGTTAAGATTGTTGAGACAATTCCATAAAAAAGCATTAAATTTATTAAAAAAAATTCAAAACTATTGTTATAAAAGTAAAGTTCTCGGAGAAGATTAAGGTCGGTAATACCGTTAGCAAAAAATAATTCGTAATAATCGTACCAGCAAATTAAAAAAAATCAAGTTTTCGAGAAACCGGTAATATAATTCACATCAACTGGTTGTGCAAAGAAGAAGAA
>Ga0138264_1301196_pt1 | contig 8989 bp, 6 predicted proteins | sample RNAICE20151115_FD_105273 | JGI IMG/M metagenome (GOLD analysis project Ga0138264, IMG submission 105273) | Metatranscriptomics of polar marine prokaryotic and eukaryotic communities from Arthur Harbor ice station, Antarctica -... | ecosystem: Environmental > Aquatic > Marine > Unclassified...
ATTATATTAGGAGGGAATTTGCTAACAGATGATCCAGTCGTTGCCGTATCACTTGTCGATAACAATACTACAGGTGATATCGGCGTGGGTCTTAGTCTTACTACCGGGGACGTAAATCTAGGAAATGCTGCTTCAACGGGTCAAGTACACGTCAGGAATACAGGCGAAGATGCGCTTCAAAGTTCGGGTGGTATCGTCGCAGCGAAACTGATTCATTCGACTATAGGGCACTCTAGAACATTTAGTTATGTTAGTCAGACGAGTAATTTTACCACTGCTGTTACACTGAACGCGTATTGTGGTGTTGTTACAACACAACAAGCAAACACGTCCAATAATAATTCAGCTACATTTACCGTAAATAACGATAAATGCACTGTTCTATCCATAATTAAACCATGGATCTTTACGTACGATGGAGCTAACATCCCTACGGTGATCATACAGACAATTTCGAATGGTTCATTTGAAATGAGAGTATCGAGTGCGGGAAGTGGGTCTTTAAATGATGTTATGAACATAGGGTTTGAAATTATGAATGGCTATGATACTGCATAATCTATGGTATAACTCCATGGTACGAAAAAATACAATTGATAGTTCCTGTAGCTCCACAGTCTCCACCAGTAATTACAACTTCTAAACCTGTAGCAGAATCTGCCGATGTTATAGCTAGTTCAGAAGAGTCTACAGCACCATGTGCTATGAAATAAGAACCGTATTGTGTTGCAATTATATTTGTAGGATGAATCAATGTTTTATGTACTTGTGTTTCTAACGCAAAGGGTAACCCTTTAATAAAAATTGCACTACCATCTGCTACAGAACCTTTGCTACTCCACGTATAATGTAAATGTATTGTAATGTTATCAGCAACCTCATGATACGTTGCCCATGTACTAGCTACATTCGTGGTAAAATTGTTTCCTGTTCCTGTTGCTCCCACGGTAGGAGTCCATACGTCAATGTCCTCCACCGATGATCCACCGCCGCCGCCACTTGATGCGCCTAATTGTACACCGTTAGAATAAACTAACCCGTTCACATTAAGGGGTCCGTCGACCGTCGCAATTCTGACGGGAGATACAAACTTGAGTGTTCCTTTTCCTGTATAGCTTATAGGAAAGTCTGGGTTCTCTTCTGTGCCGGTCGTGCCAATATCATTATGTCCGACAATTGTTAATCCGACCGCATAATCATCTCCAATAGATGCAACTCTTTTCCTTTTTGCTTGTCCATTCAAAACCGATCCGGCGATGGTTCTTGATAATCCAGATGATGGAGGTTCAGCTGCTTTATATCCATTGTTTGAAGAGGCGTTACCTCTACGTTGTGCGCGTCCAGTTGTAAAGCTCATTTTCTTTAGTATATATTCAGATATATATCTACTGATTCAATCCAGATGTGATTTCACCGTTACCACTATTGATTGTTACTACGTTATAAAACTCGTGCACTACATCAACTTGTACACCTAATGCAGCAGCGACTAATGCATCGGATTTTCCTGTCGTAGAGTTATTGATTGCTCCAAATTCAGACCATGTATCTGGCTTGAAATAAATACGAAGGGTAGGGTTGTTTAGATTCTGGTACGACAATGACCCAGTATTCTCTAGGCGAGATGGTTGTAGACCAAAATTAATAGAGTATACATTGAAAGGCTTTCCACTTGTTCTAGTAGGATCAGATGCAGAAAGAAATCTGTTTTCTCCTTGGGATGGTTTGATACCACTATCAATACCAGTACCACTGTAGAATCCAGACTGAGTCAAGTTCAATTGACTGTCTCCATCCGTTTCATACAACACGCGTCCAGCAGACAAGAGTTGGAAATAATGTACGGGTAAACATCTAGAATAAATTCGATGTGCTCCAAGTGTATTTTTATCCGCAGATGCACCAACTAACGGCTTTGTTCTCGTGGCATCCTGTGCAAGAGCATTCCCATCTCCACCCAAATCAGAATGTTTACGTACCATAAAATGAGTAGCAAATACAAGGTGATTCGTCTTAAGTTGAACATCGATAAACCGACTGGAATCACCAATGGTCAATCCAGCTTGGCTTAAAGATGGATCGGTAAAAGAACCTCCGCTTCTGGTATCTAAAAGATTGTCAGACAGGGATGTTCCACTCATCAAACTAGAGAACGTCTCTTGACTTGTATCGTATACAATGGTAGTTAGCCCGGTTCCTTCTGGAAATTGTTGCGCTCTTAATGCGCGATATGCATCGGTATCTTGTACAATGTAATCCGCATTACCCTCGAATTGAATCTCGATGGACTTGCCCATTGAATCAACGTCGGGATACGCAAATGTAGGTCCAGATGTAGAAGCACCAAGTTGTGTTCCATATGCAGCACCTGGGACAGCAAATGGAGATTGAAGTCCACGGATATGATTTGCAGTCCAGTTTTGCATAATTGCAATCTGTGCATCTCCACCAAGAAATTCCCGTTCTACAGTACCGACTGTATCAGTAGTCCCAAGTGTAGTATCGTGAATCGCTTGATCCCAACAGATTAATCCTGCACTAGTAGTTGCACCCGCACCAACATATCCTTGAATGGTCACAGCTGCGTCTCCAGTTCCTTTTAATTCAGCAGCAAACGCATTTACAATACTCAAATCACCCAATTGTCCATAGTAAAATAACTCGTGTGGAGATCTCAATTCAATATCAATGTGTACCTCCTCTGAGAAATTTACATCCAATGCACTTGTGATGTGTTCATTGAAAAACATAAACAATGGGATTGCCAAGTTATAAGTTGTACCGGGAGCGTAAAACATATCGTCACATCCTGCAGCCATAGGGTCAACAGGTGTGATAGAGTTTAATACAGCTTCTTTCATGTCTGCGTCCAATTGAGCAAATCGGACCAATAGATATTCACCCGATGCTGTAAAAATTTGACGAGACTTGGAACTGACAGTGTATCGTCTAATCATATTGAATCCAAATAATCGATCCGCGTACAATCGATCCAATCGTCCACGAGCGTTGTTGGTTGTCGCATTGGTATTATCAGTAATAGTTCCCAATGTAAGAGTAGTTGCCGCATACCCTCTGTTACCATTAGACGCACGTTGTGCGGTACTAGGAAGTACACCAGGAATGCGAAAAGCACACTTGACTGTAAAGTCTACCAACGACCCGATACGTGGTAGATCAAACCGAACAGACCTAGGTCCATTCCATGCATCTAAGGTACTACCCCATCGTGTAGGATTTACACGGATACGATGTTTGGTTTGATTTACAACTGTAGGTCGCGCCTTGTGCAATAACGGATTGTACACGTCAAGTACACTTTGCATAGTATTATGCAAAGCCGAATTACGGTTGGCTTCTAAAGCAAGATCCATATTTTAAAAGAGTTTTAAGTTGTTTAAATGATTATTATTAATTGCTACGTCTAAAGTTGACGTATGTTGATCTCTTAACGTAATATCAGATATAAATCTACCTTATAGGACCTGTTCTACCACTAAACTTACCACCGTTAGATGATATAATAGTCTGCATAGGCATTCTATTTTTATTAATAACACCAAATTCATGTGGTACCTCATTGTTTGGTGCATTAGCTAATGCCTGTCTAATATCAGATACAGCTATAGGAGATCTACGTACAATAGGTGCATCAAACGCGGCTGCAGGTCCTGGTAAACCAGATGTACTACCATACCTGCTTGCCTTTGATGACGATTTAATTTTCTTATTTGGTGTAATTGTATTGTTTCCTAAACTGGACATTTTACGATGTCCAGGACGATGATTACTTTCTAATGCTATACTTATATGGGGCTGGATAGTGACTGCAGGCGCCTGTCTAGGTACTTGCTTCTTCATCCTTGGGGCTCTCTTCTTTACTACCTTCTTCACTGCTGGCAGTTGGGGGTGGGATATTTTCTTTGTCATCTTCTTTGCCATCTTGTGTGGGTTCCGGTGTGGGTTCCGGTGTGGGTTCAGGTTCTACTTGCCGACGTACAGATGAATTGAAATGTATGTGTCTTGTTCCGAGGGTGCAACAGCGAGAGGACCGTTCTCTATATCCAAGTGCGTAATTATCCATCCTTTACCATCTGTTCAGATACAAATCATCCTAAAATTCTTGCAGCGTCAAACAATGACATCTTTCCAAACTTGTGCTTTTGTATACCAGTTCCTTGCCCTATCCTCTGCTGTTTTTCCATCATACCAAGACCGACATAGAATGCACGTTCGTTTTCTACCTTGCTTGCAAGTGCAGCTTTCTTTTGTCGTTTCTCCTCTTCCTTTTGTATACGCCACTGAACCTTTCCAAGTTCATACTTGGGTACCTTTGACGGAGCCTTGTACTTGTATGTATAGTTGGGGAACTCAGTTTCATGTGGTGATGTAAGATCAATAGCAAGACACTGATGCTCCTCTTGACACACGCTCTTGACAAACCACATATTCTCGATCTTGTCTTTGGTAAGATACCAATTGGATAAACTCTCTACATCTTTAAGACTTCGGGGAAGGAATGACATTACCAAGTCTGCGTTCTGTCTTGTTGCTTTGTTAAGACCACCACTCGCGACTGCAGAGTACCCTTGTGATAAACAAATGACAGACAGTTCGTAATGGCGACCCAGTACAGGTAGTTCCGTAAATACTTTACTATATCTAACCTCTTTTAAATGCACAAAGTCGTCAAATATTAACAAGGTTTTATTTGGCTTGTGATCCCGTTTTCGTTCTGTACTATTGTTGTGCAACATCACAGCCTTTTGTCTAGTAATGATTGCATTCAATGCTTCCTCGTCAAACCCTTTAAACTTTGCATCCTTTGTAATCATATCAAAATCAATCTCACCCTTTTGTCCATCATGCAAGTTGGCAGTCTCACTAAATAAATATGCAAAATCGAAACGTTCTTTGATCTCTTCTAATAATACACTTACAGCGTGTGTCTTTCCAGTCCGTCTTGCTCCGTACACGATCACAAAAAACCCTTCTGGAAGTTCTGTAAAATCTAATTCATCCAACTGACTTTCATCTGGGTGTTTACCAGGGGGGAGTCGTGACATAGACCCCCTAATTTCAACCCCTTCATCGTTAGATATAATACTATCGTTGTCATTATCATGAGACTCCATCCTTTTAGTATACATTCAGATACTAATTCCTTTTTTGTTTCCATGCATTATTCCCGCCGTTAGCTGCATGATATAATGACGGTTTGACGGCAAGTGAACCAGGCGAACCAAACATCTGTGTGTTTTCCCCAGTAGGTCTGCGTTGTATACCAGATGTAGACGAAGAGACGATAGACGACCGTTGACTCATAGTATCCAAAGTCTCCTCACGTATGATTGGTTGGCTTACATTTACAGTACCAGACTTAAACTCCTGTACAGGTTCTACAGCAAATGATTGTACAGACTCCGCGGGTTTAAATGGATTTCCAACTGGTGGTGGTGGTGTTGGTTCAAGTGGTGGTGTGTAAGTTGCAGACGGAAACTCTTCCTTTGCAGTTTTAATAATAGTGATGTTACTATTCTCATCTGAAAATGAATTACTATCTGTTATCTTGTCTGCAAACTGATTGAGGTGCTCTTCGACAGGTCTAGAAGCTGTGCCAGTATCTCCAATCCTTCCAGACCTATCTTCTGCATTCTGTTGATACCGAGTGAGTTCATCTATTAACTCGTTTAATTCCATATATTCGAGACTAATAACATCTGGCGTAGAAAGATCAAATACAGGTGTCGTTCTTTGCATCTGAATATCAGTTACAAATGCATACAACATCTGTCCATACAACATCATAGTCATAGAATTCCACTCGTACATTTGCGCAATATCAGTTGGACCAAACTGATGTTTAGAATATGCCTTCATGTACCGTTCTATTGGCATAGATAACCGTTGAAAATTAAGGGAACCCAAATATCGATCACATGCCTGTGCATGGATAGGTGCATATAAAGTAGTAGGCATAGACCGAAGAAGTCTATCAGACGCAGCAGAGGCTAAAAGTTTGCCACCATTATCCTTTGACCCAGCACCCACATCTCTGATTTCAGTAGGTATAAATTCTTCCTCATATCCTTCTACATTTGGATCCATCGAAGGATCAAATTTTGGGTTTCGCATTGTTGCGATACGAATGTTTGGGACTCGGATACCACCTCTCATAGAATAGTCTGGGTCTGGAATATTGGACACACTGGTAGGGATACCACGAAAGGACATACGATTCCTACGTTCGGGTCCAGTAGATCCATCTGGATGAATACTATTATCAGTGGGTGGTGCTGCAGACGGTGATGTATTTCTAGACGGATAAGTCTCAATTGCAACTGGGCTTGCAATTACTTGTGCGGCCAGACCTGCTACTGTAGATATGGTAAGTGTCTGACCCCTTACATTTATAGACTGATCTAATGGATCAACCCCATCTAATTGTTGAGTCGGAAACACACAATCTACTCCCAAATGCCCGACACTTGTACCGGTAATAATATAATTGAGTTGCTGTTGTGTTAAATCGTTGTACCCTAACGCAGTAGAATATAATAATACTGTGCGCCACGTTCCCATCTCTGCAGGATCCAAACGATCTCGAACCAACCACCGCATAAATCTACCAAACGTAAGTTCCGCCTGCGAGATATCCTCTGGGATAATGTTGTCCGCTTGTATACTTGACGTTGGACTGGTTATCACACGAGTGGGCATACGTTCCATCTCTCTTACCCCTGCATGCATCCTACCACTTTTGAACAAATTCCAATCCGGTAACAATTGTTTCTGAATTTGATTCTTTTCATTTTCTGTCAATGTTGCGACCCCATTCATTAATGCATGCATATCTCCGCGTGATGTACTAGGGACGAACACTGGACTGCCTACACCACTAGACCCAAGTCTTCCATCCCCAAGTTCAAAGCTGTCTATCTCTTGGTTGTTTATCTGGTTCATACTCTTTCTTTGTGTTACACCTAAATTCTGTATCTTGTTGGAGATCAACAGTTGTGCGTATACATTTTTAATAGATCCAACGTCATCTGGATTCATATTATCATTACCAAAATCAAACCTTCTTTCCATATTAGATACAAGCCCCGGGATATTACCACCCGCCAAGTCCAGCTTTTTCTCATAGTCTAATTCATTTAACAATTCAATCCGCACTCCTTGGGCTTCTGTATTCCGATTTTCATCATTCTTTGCTTCAATTTCGTTCATATTATCAGTAGCTCTTTGAACGTCTGTACGTTCATCTTTCGGAACAACCTCCATTAAACTGTTTTCTTTTGCCTGTTCTTTTTGTATGTTCTTATTATGTTGTTTCTCTTCCTTTGTTTGTTCAACTAGTTCCATTGCTACTATCTCATTTGCACTTGTAGACCCTCCTTGTTCGTCTCCAGCTGCATTAGTAGGATTGTCTGTTTGGTTTGCACTGAGAAACGTTCCACCTTCTACCGTATTGTTAGGATCAACATCAGTTGTAGTCATTACAATATCCCCAGAAGTTGATCCGTTTACGGCATTTACACTCGTTTCATCTGCAACTAATTCCATTGGTGTAGCTGAAGTTGATTGTGTTTTTACACTTATGGCTGCAGACCCCACTACTGTACCACCAGACAATTTGTTTTCTGCACTCTGTTGGTTCTTTTTCACTTCTTTTAACGTATTCTCAAGTTGTGGCTTGTCCATATCTGTATCATGTTTTCTGCCACTCAGAATATCATGAGCCTGCTGCAACTCGCCTGCTCTCGCCCACCATTCATCTGCTTTGTTTGGATCGTCTGATTTTTCTGCAGAACTCACCGCTGCCATTATACGTTTTTGTGATATATCCAATTGTGAAGTTTCCATATTGACTTTAAATGTAGAGTTATCGAAAGATAAGGCAGCAGAGACACGACCACCAATACCAACAACAGCTACATCCTTTTCATCCTTTGGCGCGTCTTCCTCGTTTACAGCCTCTTCGACATTTAATGTGACATCTTCTGATTCATTCTGTCCATCTGATCCCTTTTCAGCTTCTGTGTCCACAGGATCTTCTGTGTCCACAGGATCTTCTGTGTCCATATCATCTGATCCCTTTTGTTCAGATTCTGTGTCCACGGGATCTTTTGCGCCCATTGTAATATCATCTGTTCCCGCTGATTTATCTTCTGCCGTCTTTGTCTTTTTGACGTTATCTTGTGGTTCATCATCTGCCAGACGCTTTTCAGCCGGTTTCCTAGTAATCGTTGAAGATTCTAAAATTGTGTCAAGTGACACCACATCCTTAATTTTTGGTATACCCTTGTCAACTCGAAATACATGTGCCTCTCTTTCAACAAAGTCTTTTTTACTAAATTCAATACCGCTGCTAGCTACAATTGAATTCGTAACCGTATATAACCAATAACTCGTCTCATCCTTATTTTTAGGAACTAATATAGAGGTTAAAGCATTTTCAGATGTCACTCCCAAAAGAGTCCCCTTCTTTAAAGTTGTTCTATTAAAATCCTTGAAAGACAACGTTTGATTGGAAGCCATTTTTATATCTGAATTAATACTAAAGACCTTTAACATCAATTCAGATATAAAATGTCGCACGCAGTATTAAGCCCATCAGGATTGAGAGATCGTTTCGAGACAAGGCGGTCTCAACTTATGACATTATGGGTCACTAGACAAGGACAAGATTTTGTAACTTCCGGAGATTTACAATTATGTGACGTGGAATTACTTAACGCATCAGTGGAATTGGTAGGGGAACCTGGTCAAGGAAATGCAGGAAAGACAGCGGGACAGAATAATAATCACAATACGACTATTAATTTTTTGAATGCCGTTAACGACGCTAGTGCAGAGTCTACAGTATACGGGGTAACAGGCGGTAACAGGGTATTGGCCAAGACACATATAAACCATGGTCATGTCAATGTAAATATTATTGGGATGACACAAGGACATCAATTCAGAAGAGATACTTCAATTGGTG
>Ga0138264_1000879_pt1 | contig 8964 bp, 8 predicted proteins | sample RNAICE20151115_FD_105273 | JGI IMG/M metagenome (GOLD analysis project Ga0138264, IMG submission 105273) | Metatranscriptomics of polar marine prokaryotic and eukaryotic communities from Arthur Harbor ice station, Antarctica -... | ecosystem: Environmental > Aquatic > Marine > Unclassified...
AGTACATCTGCAGCACTAACTAATAGTCTTATATGAGTATTAGTTGGTAAAATTACACGCTTGTTAGTTTCTAACAATCGAAAATAACCTTGTTTAGTTTTTGGCAAACCATCTAAAACCATCATGTAACAGACGTATTTTAAACTTTGACCATCACTTTGGCAAGAATTAAAATCTGAAATCTCATAACTCCAAAACCACTGGTGTCCTAAAATTTTCAATGTAAGCTCAGGTTCAGAAATTTCATCCATTGCGTATAACAACGTGAAAGAAGGAGTAGATATTATTAGTAAAATAAGCGCTGGAATGGTTGTCCAAATAACTTCTAATTCATTTGAATGTACAAATTTTGCAGCTATTTTGTTATTGTACTCTGTATAATAATATAATGTATAAAAGACTAACCAAGCAACAAAGATAACGATAACACATAGTAAAAAAAATAAATGACTATTGAAAATTAAAATACCTTCCATTGAAATACTTGCAGGGTCAGATAAATATGTCTGCCATAATCCAGGACTATCGCACTGAAAAGAAAAAATTGTTGTAAATATTTTCACTTAATTACACAAAAAAAGACCTATTATTATGATTTTAAACTCTTAAGGAAACAATAAAATATAGATAATATTTCGAAAAAGATAATAAAACTGAAACTGAAACTACATTGACAAAAAATGTCGGGCGGAGTTAATAACGTTGCGAAAAGAAGGAAAGAAAAGTAAATAACTTTCCGACGATTTTTTAAAAAATTGAGATTATCTTTTTGTACCACAATCAAGAAAAATAATCCTATACAAAACTGGAATATACTAAAGCAAATCACATAAATCTTTATGTAAAACGAGCAATAATCATAAATTTTCATTTCTAAATAAAAATTTAATTTGTTATTTAGAAAAGAATCTTGAAAATGAAGGAAGAAAGAATTTAAGAGAGGGAAAAATATTAAACTCACGGTTAAAAATATAAAAAGACCATTTATAAAACAGATGAGAACAAAAGTTTTTATTTTTATATCTTCATGTAGAAATAAACCTGGCGTGACGAAAACTAATAAGTGCCATACTAGAAAAATTGCTGCTACTATATTACCTAAAAATAAAGATAACAACATATATGTTGAAACCAGTTCTGTGATACTTGTGTATATAAAATATACAGATCCTTCTTTAAAAAAAGATAAGAAAGGTTTCATAAATAAAAATAAAATTAACTCTTTGTAAATAAAACAACTACTCACAAAACTAACCCATGCAATAAACACAAAGGAAAATCGATTTTTAAACTCTGCTAAGTAAAAATGTAACATATCAATTTTAATCAAAAGCTAATGTGATAATTTTATTATTTTTCTTTTAAAGCTTTTAGCTTTGATTTTTTTAGAAGTGTTTTTATTTTACCTTTTATTATATTAAAATCGCCGAAAAACAAGATCCCTAAAAAAATTATTATAATAATTTTTTTTATACTAACAAAATGCATTATATTAAAACTAAACGTTTCTAAAAGTATGCTTTTGAATTGAAAAAATAAAATTGCTATACTCATAACACCAAATACTAGAATTAAAAACTGAGTTATAATCTTTTTAGTTTTTTAGGCCTACAACCGTTATGCGGTTGTAAATTATAGCTTTTAATCGATAAAATAAAAAAATTTTGTTTTAATACTTGAATCGCTAAAGTTTCGTAATAAAGTTTTGTATTGTAAAAATGAATTGCAATTGGCAACATTCCTAGTACCTTTGCTTTTTTTTGTAATGTTTTTATCAACAGTAATAATGCTGACGGTTGTGCTGTTTTTTGCTTTCCCTCTAGTTTTATTGAACCCGTTGTCGTTGAAAACAGCGTGTTCCCCTTTGGGTCGGTTACATTCAATAAAGTGTTTGTATTGGTTAATCGAATATTTATAATGTACATTACAACAGCAGTGTTTCGCGTTAAACGTGGTGAAAGAACAGAATTTTTGCGTGAAAATTTTGACCGAACTAATGCTTTTTTATTTTTATTTAAGGAATTTAATTTGGTTAAGAGAATTAAATTTTTATTTCCTAAGTCTTTTAAAATAAACTTTTTTTGTGATAAACAATAAAAGTCTTTTTGGAGACCTAAACTAGCTAAAAATAAATTTTTCTTTTTTATTATTTGTTGTAAAAACATAAAATTTTATTTTAATTAAAATTAAATTACCAAACTGTTTTTACCAGACCGCAAACAAGTCCACTTCTAGCCATACGTAAGAGTACAAGTCTGGAAAACTTAAAATTTTTGTTGAAAATTTTTCTTTGTTTTGTTATAATACATTTTTTTACTAATTGATTTGTTGTAACACAAACTTTTGCGTAATTAGATAATCGTGTTACACATTGTTGTCTTGTTATTTGAGAAATATTTGTATTAAGAATAATACTTTTTAGAATTACTCTTTTTTTTTCTACCAAAACCAACCGATTAATTTTTTCAGATTTTTTATTATAATACAATTTTTTCATAAAACAGTCTGCTTATAATACTTTTTGTTCCCAAGGTGATAGGAAAAGAAAAGTTCTGTATTCTTGACCGAACTCAAGTGCTTCACTAACAACTCTTTTTTGTGTTTCGTTGTATTTCATTTCAATAAAACCACTTAATGGAAAATCTTTTCTCAAAGGATAACCTTCAAAACCATAATCTGTTAAAATTCTTTTTAAATGACTATGGTTTTTAAAAAATACCCCAAACATATCCCATATTTCACTCTCATACCAACCAGCAGACAAAAATAACTGATCACAAGAATCAATTGTCATAAGCTCGTGTAACAAAACTTTAATTTTTAGTCGAGTGTTGTATTTAATGCTTAATAACTCATAAATAATCTCAAAACGATATTTTTTTGTAGGATAATCCGTACTCGAAATACACGTTAATATATCAAATTGATAAGGAATATGATATTTAACAAACAACAATATGTCTAATATAAAATGAGATTTTATGACTAATGTAATGTCTTCGCCATAAACTTGTAATTTTTCTAAAGGGCAAAGTTTAACTAGATTTTTTATATTTTTTGTAACTAAATATTGATTCATTAATGAAAAGAAAAGTGTTTTGCTTTACAAGATTTTTTATGCTTTTGAAAAGGAACGTCTTTTGTAGGAATTTTTATCATTTTAAGTTTTTGTCGTGATTTAACTGAACTTTTTTTAAAAAAAAGTAAACTTCCATCAGATAATATATTTAATGATTTTGTTGCTTTTAGTTTTAATGACATCTTTTAACTTTTGAATGATAAAATTTTACGGAAATAACGGGATTTGAACCCGTACTTTTCGGCGTGACAGGCCGACGCATTAACCAATTACACTATATTTCCTACAGCTAGTAATTTTAAATAAAATTAGTTTAAGCTTGAGTAGATTTGAACTACTGACCTTACGCTTATCAGGCATATGCTCTAACCAACTGAGCTACAAGCTTTAAAACTGGTTTAATAATTTGTAAAGCAAGAATAATTTCAACATAAAAAAGCTCGAAACAATGTGATTTGAACACATGACTTTCTGTTCCCAAAACAGACACGCTTCCACTGCGTCATGTTTCGATAAAACAACTTTTTATTATAGCATAAAATTGTTTATAATTGTTCTAATGCGCAAAAACTACAATTGGAAGATAGAAGGGTTTTACCTCCTCATAAAATAGGGACGTGTGCCACCGGTACAAACCTTATTTTATCCTTCTTCATAGTAGTCGAAAAAGAACGAACGCCAAGGGCAAACCACGCAGTTTTTGACCCATTGAAAAATACGAAAATTTAGTTTTGAACCAATTGGTAGACACATAAACATGAAAAACATTGTTTTATGCTAGTTAAATTGATAACTTTAAAATCTAACACGGGAAAGAAATATAGCCGAAAATTCTCGGTAATTGTTTGAAGGGAGTAGGATTTGAACCTACGATAGAATTTTTCTAACAGATTTACAATCTGTCACTTTTAACCGGACTCAGTCATCCCTCCTTTTAATAATAAATTTAAAAATGAAAAAAAATTGTAAAAGTTTCCCTATAAATTAACTTTATATAATATAAAACTAATAATACAGAATAGTATCTGAACAAAAATTTAACTGACATCTTGAGTTCGACACGGTTTCAGGTACAGTTTAAATTTGTGTAATATTTCTTTTTACTTATTTTTTAGTTCTTGGTTTTAATCTTTTTTATAATAATAAAAAAAAGTTAAACTTGAAAAAATTAGAATTAAACGGTAATCTAAGTAATAACTGAATAAAACCCAAAACTCTCGTAGACCGAGAAGTAAAGTTGCGCATAACAACATTAGAAGAGCGTAATGGTATATAAAACCTGTTTGTAATTGAGATAATGCTTTTGATTTTTTCTTTAGAAGTGTCGAAAATCCCATAGGACCAAAAATTTCAAAAATACCTCGATCTATTATTTTATAGGTAGTAGAATAACCTAAATTTAAAACAACTTGACCGATGTACTCATTGAAAATCTTATCGAAAAACCATTTTTTGTTTAAAAAATTATAAAGATTATTTCCAATATAATTTATTTTTAATTTAAAAAGTGCTCTATTACCAAATATATAAAAGAGACATGCAACACTAACACCACTTAAACTGAAAATTACTGGCAACAATTTAAAACCGTGTATTATAAATTCGGCATCTATTTGATTTTGATTTTCAGGTAATAAAAAAAGAGAGTTCCCCCAAAAATCTGTTCCTAAACCAATAATCATATCTTTAGTATAAAATCCTGCGAAAATACTTGGGATAGAAAGACATGCTAGTGCAGTTCCTATTTGATACGATGAATCGTAAGCATTACAGATAACTGATTTATATCCATTTGGTGGCAGTAAAAATGTTAAGAAAATTAATCGAGTTGAATAAAAAGCTGTTAAAAAAGCACCTACGGTTCCCAAGCAATAACTAAAATGACCTGTAGTAGTGTATTTACCAAACGCGACCTCTAAAATAACATCTTTCGAATAAAAACCTGTTAAAAAAGGGAAACCTATTAACGCCAACGAACCGATTACCATCATAGAATAAGTAAACGGAACGAGTTTTTTTAATCCACCCATTTTCCGCATATCTTGCTCGTCGCTCACCGCATGGATGACAGAACCGGCTCCTAAAAAAAGTAAAGCTTTAAAGAAAGCGTGGTTTACTAAATGAAAGACTCCTACTGAATAGTTAGAAAGACCACAAGCAAAAATCATATACCCTAACTGACTACAAGTAGAATAGGCAATAACGCGTTTTAAATCGTTTTGTAACAGACCAACCGTAGCAGCAAAAAATGCTGTAGATGCTCCTATTATAGCTATGATATTCAGAACATCCGGAGCATATTCGTATACCGGCGAACTTCTAGCAATTAAGAATACACCGGCGGTTACCATGGTAGCTGCGTGAATTAACGCTGAAACAGGAGTTGGACCTTCCATAGCATCAGGTAACCAAGTATGTAAACCTAATTGCGCAGATTTTCCAACAGCACCTACGAAAAGTAATCCCCCTATCAATGAAAGTAGATTGAAATTGAAAGAAAAGAAGAAAAACTCTTCTTTGCTGAAAAACGGTGCCATTGCAAAAACTGTTGCGTAATCCACTGCGTTAAATTTTACGTAAATTGTCAATATCCCTAAAGTTAGGCCGAAGTCTCCGACTCTATTTAAAACCATCGCTTTAATAGCCGCTTTATTAGCTTGAATTCGTGTAAACCAAAAATTAATTAACAGAAACGAACATAAGCCAACACCTTCCCAACCTACGAATAGTTGAACATAATTGTCAGCGGTTACAAGAATTAACATGAAAAATGTGAATAATGACAAATACGACATAAATCTCGGTAAATGAGGATCATGGGACATGTATTCCGTTGAATATAAATGAACTAAAAATGAAACGAACGACACGACACAACACATAGTTACTGTAAGAGTGTCGAACTGAAAACCCCAATCAACATTCAAAAACTCAGAACTTATCCAGGTCGAAAGCTTAACATACGAGCAACACCCCATAAGAGCAACTTCATAAAATGCAATAATAGAAAAAAAGAAAGTTAAAAACAAAGAATTTACTGTAATGATGGAAGAACCTTGAGAATTTAAGAACCTACCAAACAAATTAGCGTGTAAAAATCCTATTAAAGGTAAAAAAACGATTGATAAATACATTTTTGTTAGTGGCAGGACTTGAACCTACAAACTTTAGAATATGAACCTAATGAGTTAACCAATTACTCTTCACTAACTAAGTTTTTGTACATCTTGAGGGTAAACGACGGGAGTTGAACCCGTGACTTTTAGAATCACAACCTAACACTCTAACCTACTGAGTTACATTTACCGAAATTTGGTCTTTTATTTTTTTTATGTAAACTTTCGAAAAGAGTGGGATTCGAACCCACGGTATATTTTAACAAATATACAAAGATTTAGCAGATCTTCACATTAAACCACTCAGTCATCTTTCCTTATTAAAATTATATAGTTTTATTTTTATAAAAGAAAACTAACATTCTTTTTATTAATATTTCTATTTTTTGGAAATAATCGGATTTGAACCGATAACTGTATACTTGCAAAGCATACACTCTACCAAATTGAGTTATATCCCCCCCCTTTGAGATATTTAATACAAAACAGAACTTTTTTAAAAAATTTGTAATATTACGTTTAATAGGAGTTGAACCTATAACCTTCGGGACCGAAATCCAAAACTCTATCCAATTGAGCTATAAACGCAAATAATTTTAGTTTTTAATATGTTAACGGTCAATTTCACCGAAAACTATGTCTTGTGTTCCAATAATAGTTACCACATCTGCTATTAAATGACCTTTTGACATGAAATCTAAGGATTGCAAGTGATTAAACCCTGGCGCTTTGATTTTACATCTAAATGGCCGATTTGTGTTGTCTGATACTAAAAAAACACCAAACTCTCCTTTTGGCGCTTCACTAGCAACAAATGTTTCATTTGCCGGAATAGTGAAACTTTGAGTATAAATTTTAAAATGATGAATTAAAGATTCCATTGATTGTTTAGTATCTAATCGAGAAGGCGGGGTTATTTTATTATTTGTAGTTTTAATAACACCCGATGGCATTTTTGATAAACATTGAGTTATTATTTTCAAAGATTCTTTCATTTCAAAAATTCTAATTAAATATCTATCAAAACAGTCCCCGTTTGTTCCCACAGGTATTTTAAAATCAAGCTCTTTATAAACATCATAAGGTTGTGATTTTCGTAAATCCCACTGAATACCAGAACCTCTTAATAAAACACCACTAAAACTCCAATCACGAGCACTTTCTGCTGAAACAGTGCCAATATCTACTAAGCGTTGTTTCCATATTCGGTTTTCTGTTAACATTTCTTCTATTTCGATGAGACGTGTATTAAATTGTTCAACAAATATGAAGATGTCATTCAAAAAACCTGCAGGTAGATCAAATAAAACGCCCCCAGGTCGAAAATAAGCTGCGTGCATCCTAGCACCAGAAACACGTTCGTAAAATTCCATTAACTTTTCTCTTTCTTCAAAAGCCCATAAAAATGGTGTCATAGCACCAACATCCATAGCATGGCACCCAACGGCTAAAAGATGATTTAATATTCGGGTAATTTCTGCAAATAATACTCTAATGTATTTTGCACGAATTGGCAACTCACATTTCAATAACTTTTCAACAGCCAAACAATAAGTATGTTCTTGTGACATCATAGATACGTAATCTAATCTGTCAAAATATGGTAATGCCTGTACGTAATTTTTATGTTCTATTAGTTTTTCTGTACCTCTATGAAGTAAACCGATATGCGGGTCTGCTCTTTTTACAATTTCACCTTTCAATTCTAAAATTAAACGTAACACACCATGCGCTGCTGGGTGTTGTGGTCCAAAATTAAGAGTAAAATTTTTTATTTTTTTTAATAAAAATCTTTTTTTTAATGACATTTTTAATTATTTATTTTAAAATTTGGGATAAAAGGATTCGAACCTTTGAAATACTCGTACCAAAAACGAAGGCCTTACCACTTGGCTATATCCCAAATAAAAACAATGTGAAATTTTAAATTTTTAAGTAATAGCGGGCTCGAACCACTAACTTCCTCGTTGTAAGCGAGGCATTCTTCCAATTGAATTAATTACTTAATACTGAAAAGATACACAACACTTTACTTTTTTAGTTTTGTACTTTAGTATTGTGTGTTAAAGCATCAATCACAATTAAAAAAAAGAAAATAGATGAAAGTGCAGATATGTAAGAACCCCAAGATGCAATTTTGTTAAATAAGAAAAAAGCATCCGGATAATCTGGTATCCGACGAGGCATCCCTGCAACTCCTAAGAAATGCATAGGGAAAAAAGTTAAATTTACTCCGAAAAAGAAAGTCCAAAAATGAATTTTTCCTAGAACTTCAGAGTAAGGTACGCCGGTAATTTTTTCAAACCAGAAGTAAATACCTCCTAGCATAGAAAAAACAGCACCCATAGACAATACGTAATGAAAGTGAGCGACTACATAATAAGTATCATGTAACGCAATATCTATTCCTGAGTTTGCTAACACAACGCCAGTAACCCCACCTACTGTAAATAGAAAAATGAAACCAACAGCAAAAAGAGCTGGAGTTCGTAAATCAATGGAACCTCCCCACAAAGTTGCAAGCCAACTAAAAATTTTGATACCAGTTGGTATTGCAATTATCATAGTTGCTGCAGTGAAATACGCTCGAGTATCTATATCTAGACCAACTGTATACATGTGGTGTGCCCAAACAATAAACCCAAGAACTCCAATAGAAAACATAGCATAAACCATACCTAAATAACCAAAAATTGGTTTTTTTGCTGCGCTAATAATAATATGACTAATGATACCAAAACCTGGTAGTATTAAAATATAAACTTCCGG
>Ga0138264_1553000_pt1 | contig 8914 bp, 2 predicted proteins | sample RNAICE20151115_FD_105273 | JGI IMG/M metagenome (GOLD analysis project Ga0138264, IMG submission 105273) | Metatranscriptomics of polar marine prokaryotic and eukaryotic communities from Arthur Harbor ice station, Antarctica -... | ecosystem: Environmental > Aquatic > Marine > Unclassified...
AATAATCCTGTGTAACTTTGAACCTTATGATTTGCGTATGCGAGGCTGTCCCCTCGTACATTAAGTTCATCATTTGCTGATAAGTTATATACAACTTTTGTTGTGTAATGTTTAAACCCCAGAAATTTTATTGTATTATCTTTTTGTCAGATACAAGTGCTGATTGACATTAACTTAATATAATATTATTTCGACCCGAGACATATATAAGTATGACGTGTCTGAGTGCTCTTCTCAGGGTATCAGTGTCCGCTTCCCCCTTCCCGTAAGGATAACGACGACACACACTTCCCTTTCTTGTACTTGGAGACCAAAACTCCAATTACTTGTGGTGCTTATACACCTACCCGTTTTTAAAAGTAATTTATTTTGTGAACTTTTGATTTATAAATTTATCGAACATTGTACTATTGTTGAGACATGTGGAAACGTTCTGCCTTTAATGGCTGATATTTTTGTAACTATTTTTAGTAATGATTTATTTGAAATTTTAAATGGGCCCAATAAAATAGGAAAAACCTTACCTTTCTTTTACCATGGCTACAATTAATGATCAAACGTTTGTTACCCAATCTACTTCTGCTAATGCAAATATGAATGAAGCGAAAATTCGCTCTTTGAAGAAACAATTGTCGATCATGCGTGAAAAGCGTAAGAAACAAGATAATCGTGTTCAACGTTTAGTTGAAACGGAAAAACGTAATCATCAACATAAACGATACGATGGTTCACGTCGCTCTACATCTGACCAACACTATGCCGAAGGCTTATCTAGCTTCTTTAACAATGTTGGTACGACTGCTGAAGATTGTGCCACTTCTGTTGGCCCAACTTTGGGTATGATTCAAGACACATTGAAGTCTCTTATGGATTCAATGGCTGAAATTAGGAAAATCTTTTGTATTCCCACTAATGTGGATTTATATTCTCTTCTCCTTTCTCTATACTCTCTCAATCAATGTTTTGTTAGCAGATCTATTTTTGGTGCTAGCTTACATTTGATTAATATTGCCATGAAATTGAATGTGTCATATGAAGATATTTTATCTTTGATTCCTGATTTTTCCACACCAACAAATGTGGCTAATGCTGAATCATTATCATCTATTATGACTAATGCTACTTTCTTATTTCCTGTGACTGGGTTTTTGACTTTGGTTTTTGGAATTTTTAATATTCTTTGCTCTGGAACTGTTCCTAATCCTGCTTCTGTATCAAAACATTTTGCTAATGTTGGTCGTGCTGCAAGTGGTTTTAGATCTATTCGTGATCTAATATCTTTTGTTTATGACTATTTTTGTGAGATATATTATACTACAGTATATGGAATGACAACTGAGCAATACCAATTAACGAAAGAATACCCTCAGTTGGAGGAAATATTTGCTGCATGTAAGTTGATTGAGGATTTAACTAAACCTCAAATTGATTCTGCTGCGCGTATTGCGAATCAGGTTTTAGCTGTTCGTAAAACTATCAATGATATGCTTGTGACTGCTGCACGTGCAAATGCAACTGGCATGAAGCATTTGCTTAATTCTTTTAATTCTTTAATTAAAACACAGGTTGGGTTTGCCGAACATTCTCCTGCTCGCGCTCATTCTATACGCGCTGAACCTGTTAGTATTTACCTTTACGGGCGTCCTGGAACTGGTAAAAGTGTGATGACTGAAGTTCTGGTTTCTAGAATTTTTAAACAGTACCTTAAACAAGATGGTATTTTGTATAAGTCCAGCTCATTTGTTAGAAAAGCTGTGAACGAATTTTGGGAGGGATATACACACCAACCTATTGTCCTTCTTGATGATTTTGCTAATGCCATAGATTCTATACAAAAACCAAACCTGGAATATGATGAATTGGTTAATATGGTGAATAACGTTCCATACCCTTTGCATATGGCTACAATGTCAGAGAAGGCAAGTACTTATTTTGATTCTAAATTTATCATTGCATCTTCCAATCAGAGAACACCTAAGGTGGTATCCAAGGTGGATGCCGGTGCAATTTTCCGTCGTTTCCATATGTATGCTGAAGTTAAAATATCAAGTGATTATGGAAAATTAGTTGGATCGGGTACGGATAAATATTACCAATTCGATGCTGATAAGGCTAGAGCGTTTGTAGAAAAGAGCAATCGCATTTGGGACCCTTTGTGTATTGAGCATTATCGTATTGATGTTTATGTTTTCGACGTGAAAACACCTACCAACGTCACTGTCGTGAAGGAAAATTTAACTTTCGAAGAATTTTGGAACGAATACAAAGATTTAATCGAATCGCGTTCTTCTACCGCTAAAGATTTGCAACAGGCTATTAGGAGAGAAGCTGGCATTTCAGAAGAAATGCCACATGACACCGAAAGCGAAGTTATGGCCAAGTTTGATATTGTTTTTAATCGTGAAGAATTTATTGATGCGTTGGTGGAAGATGAAAATGCGGGTGTTTTTGCCGATGCACCGGAGACACCATGGACTCTTTTCGATATGTGTAAAGATACAAGAACTGCTCTCAGGAATAAATTTAATAAACATGTTGAAGAGGCAAGAGAGAAGCTAACTGCATTTGTTGCAGTGATGGCTAATGGTGTTGATACAACCAAGAGCTCTTTGGTTTCGGTTGCGTCTTTTATTTTGTCATTTGTCAAAAATTTAACATCTAAGACTTACAACTATTTTCCTAGTGTACCTACTCCCAGCATTCTAATTGGAATGGGAGCAGCTTTTGTTGCTCTTCTGGGCGTATGGTACACTGGAATGTTTCGTGCCGGCTCCTCTAGCTGGTGTGAGTTTGCTCATTCGCCTTCTTGTGCTTCTGCTCCGTGCAAAGCGTGTCAGTGGTGCGATGTCTTTAATTTCCCCAAAACCGGAAATATGGCCTCCCACTTTATTGATCGTGTCCAAGTCCCCCAAATTCGTAAAGAAATTGTCGAAACCATTGGGCAGAGTACTGAGAGTCTTTTTGAGAATACCTTCCGGCTTATCCGTGAACAAAGTAACCATGAAGCATGCGCAGAGAAATTGTATGAATCTCAACCTATTAAGCCCCGTCATGTAAATTATGCAGAGAAAACATATGAAAATCAACCTTTAAAATCAAAACATGTAAATTATGCTGAAGGTAAATTGTATGATTCTCAGCCTTTGAAATCAAAACATGTTTCATATGCTGAATCTGGGCGTGTTATCAAGGCTCGGACCGAAATTAATATTGGTTGTACTACGTATGCTGAAAGAGATCAAGTGCAGGTTGAGCAGAGTACTCAGGTATTATTGAATAATGCTGTTTGGATTCAAGCTGTTGATGCTGATGGTATGGCTAGTCGTAGCAATGGTGTCTTCTTAACAGGACGCACCATGCTTACGACTGCTCATACTGTCATTGATGGTATCAATAAGTATGTAACAATTATGATTTACAATCCGTATAATGATACACCCACTGTTAGTGTTCCCTACCAAGATTGTCACATTAGTCAAATGCACCAGATCGATGGTCGTATTATGGATTTGGCCCTTATAACTTTTCCCTGTATAGTTCCGAGTAGACCCCGTATTTTGTCAAAATTTATAGATAATGATAACCTTAGTTTCTTAAATGAGGGAAGTTTAATTTTCTCTGGTTTTCGGCAGGTGCGAGGAAAGACGATTGTTGAGGAGAAACATCCGAGTGATTTTTCTGTTTCGAAGCGGGTTGTTTCATATTTGTTACACAAAGATGGAACTTGCCCTTCGGGAGTTGAAAGATGTACTTGCCCACCAGTGGAAATAGGTCATCATATTGAATATGATCTTGCTACTGGGCGTGGATTATGTGGATCTCTTCTCTCTGTCTCCAACAAATTAGTCCACACTAAATTGGTGGGCTTTCATGTTGCAGGCGGAGTTGGAGTTGTTGCATATGGTGTGCTTACTTCGCGTCAGTTGTTGGAAAGAAATTTGAATGATCATGTTACTTTGTTTAATATACCTAAATCTTATTTAATTGATGGTAGATTGCCTTATTCTCAAAGTTATGTGTCCCCCCATCTCATCCCATCTTTAATCCAGCGTGGTGATTGCCTTGCTATAGGTGCCGCTATTCCTGTAGTTTCTCCAGTCAAGACCCAATTGTCACCTTCTCTTGTATTCGATAGTGTCCAGAAACATATAACTAAACCCGCACATTTACGTGCTGTAGAAACTTCTGAAGGTCGAATTGACCCTATGGAAAAAGGTCTACTTAAAGTAATGAAACCCCAAACTTATATAGATCAGAATTTATTGGAAGTTGCAATCAATGACGTATTCGATGTCATTGGTGTTGGAAATCCTCGTGTATTAACTTATGAGGAATCTATTAAAGGTGTTGAGGGTGATGCTTACATGCGTCCCGTAAATAGAACTACATCTCCTGGTTATCCTTACAATCTCAATAATCCATCTAAGGGTAAAACTAAGTGGCTTGGTTCAGGTGAAGATTATGACGTGTCTAACATCGAATTGCGAAAAGATGTTGACGATTTAATTAGCGATGCAGCGAACTATGTTCGAGGCAATGCTATTTCAATTGCAACATTGAAGGATGAAAAGCGTCCTATTGCAAAGGTTGATGAAATTAAGACGCGCGTTTTTGAAGCTTGTCCTCAACATTTGGTTTTGGCTCTTAGACAATATTATCTCTCCTTCGTAGCTCACGTTATGAAAGGTAGAATTGATAATGAAATATGCGTAGGAATTAATCCTTATTCTCTTGAGTGGACCAAATTGGCCACCCATTTGGAGAGTAAAGGAGATAACATCGTAGCGGGAGATTTTTCTAATTTTGATGGTAGTCTTAGTCTACAAATTGTAGGCAGGATTGCTGAAAAGATCAATGAATGGTATGATGATGATGCTGAATCTCAGGCCATTAGAATTACATTGTGGGAACATATTTGTAATGCTGATGTTTTGGTAAAAGATGAAGTTATTCGTCAGACTCACTCTCAACCTTCGGGAAACCCTTTGACAGTAATTGTAAATTCCATTTTTAATTCTGTTATTATGCGTTTGGCTTATTTGTCTCTTAAGAAAGAGCAAGGATTGTCACCCTTTTGTGATTTTACCACCCATGTTGCGAACGCTAATTATGGTGATGACAATGTTCTTAGTATTTCCTCTTCTATAATAAAATGGTTTAATCAAGTATCTATTACACGAATACTTGCAACTTTTGGCATGGTATATACAGATGAATTGAAATCAGGCGTAGTTGTTCCCCTTCGATCTTTGACTGAAATTGCGTTCCTTAAACGAAAATTTGTAATGCGCGAATATGGTCGGTATGATGCTCCCATGGACTTGGCTAATATTTTAGAGATGACCAACTGGATTCGTGGAAAAGCGAAGAAAGCTGCAACTCTTGAAAACTGTGATGCCGCCCTTATGGAATTGTCCTATCATGACCCAGAAATTTATGACATTTGGAGTAAGAAAATCCAAAAAGAATGTTCAAATGTCAATTTAAATCTCCGTCGTCCCACTTATTATGAGTGGTATGAATTACATGCAGGAGAGCGAGATAATTATGCTCGCGAATTGTATATTCCAATTTGGTAACTTTAACATACCAGACCCAAATATTAATAAGAAATAAATTTTGGAAACCGTGCTGTTAATTTTAATATTTAGTGTTACTGTGCTAATAAAGCATCCCTTTAGAATACAGTTTTCTTCCTGTAAGTGAATAGTCGCCTACCTTACTTGTATAACTTGACTGCCACCTCAAATACACAAGCCTCCGGAAACGGCACGACATCTTATGATCGTGACGAAAATACCGTAGTTGATGGTACTCGTGGTAATCTGATGACAGATGTGCAAATGTCTTCAGAAACTATCACGATGCCCTCAAGTACAACTATCTTAGCACTAAATGACGTAACAAAACACGAAATTAGTTCTATTCTTGAAAGACCCGTTAACCTTGGTACATTTACCTGGTTATCTAGTGATCCCATTCTCCAAACCCAATTACCGCCCATAAATTATACCGCTGATACTGTAAATTATATGCAACAAATTGATTTTCCTCAGGCTATCTTTGAGAAATCTTGTATAATTGTAGATAAATTGAAAAATTATCAATATTTTAAAGCAGATGTAGAAATCGAAATTAAAGTTAATGCGCAACCCTTCTTCCAAGGAGCGCTTTTACTGGTTTATAATCCTTATTATGATGTGACTGGTAGATATAGACGTGTTGGTACTCGATTTTTGGCATCCCAAACTTCTTGTCCCCACAAAGTTTTAAATTTAGAAGAAACGAATAGTATAAAATTGATTTGTCCTTACGCCAATATTTATGATTTATTTGATATGAGTAATTTGCAAAATCAATTTGGAACCGTATTTGTATATGCTCTTTCTTCATTAAAGGGTTCAGAAGCTGTAGTCTCTTGTGACTATACTATCTTTGCTAGATTTGTTAATCCAGAATTTTACGTACCAACTCAAAAAGCTGCAATACCATCTATTCAAATGAAACATTTAAGACAACAAATTAGAACCTTGAGAAAGGCTGAAAAGGAAGACAGATTTGCTGAATCAGATTCTGCACCCTTTGCTGCAATGGACACTGGAGAAACGGCTACTAGCCGTCCCGTGTCCACTATAGCGAAGGGTGTGACTATGGTCACAGATGTTCTGTCAAACATTCCCCTTATTGGTGATGTTGCCTCTACAGTTGGTTGGGTTGCAAGAGCTATTGGGCAATATGCTGCCGCTCTTGGTTGGTCCAAACCTGTTTCAATATTACAACAACAAAAATGTGTTTTAAAACCTAATAGCACAATGATTCATACAGAGGGAACCGATGATGCTGTCACTCTTGCTTTATTGCAAGACAACGGCATTGATGGTTCTTCTTTTATACCGGAAAATCGCGATGAAATGAGTTTAAATTATATTCTTGGTCGCCCTAACATCTTTTATTCAAAGGAAGCTGATAGTGTTCTATTTAGTGATAGAAAACTTATGGCTTCATGGGAAGTTTCACCTTTTTCTCAATACCAATATGGTGATGGTTCTGATGCTGAGACTCTGTTTCTGGGAAGTTTTGCGTACACTAGTATGCTCTCCACCTTATGGCGAGGCACTATTGTATACGATATATTAGTTATTAAAACTGCTTACCACAATGGTAGGTTTGTGATAATCTATTTTCCTGAGACAGAGCTTGCTGATTTGCCTGCCACATTGGATGTTGATGAATGTAATAATCTTATTAACACTAATTATAACGTAATCTGTAATCTGAAAGATCGACAAGATGAGATGAGTAGAACTACGTATAGAATTAAAGTTCCCTTTATGTCGAATACACCTTGGCGCGAAACTTATCGTGGAGATCTGGAAGAAGGTATTAATGGTAGTCATAAAGTACCCAATGCAGCCACATTAGATACAAAGATTGGTTGTATGGGCATATATGCTTTAACAAATTTAAATAATCCTCCAACAGTAGCAAGTTCCGTAAATTTCTTTATTTCACATAGTGCTGGTGAGGACTATCAACTCGCTCGCCCAACAATACAATTATCTCCTGGATATGTAACTTTGGCAACTGATGTCGTCTTTGCTGAATCTGACCATGGAGCTGTATTTATTCCAGAAGATGAAAATCTTTTAGTTCCATCACACAAAACCTGTGATGTTACAGCTCAAACAACTGGTGAATACTTTTTAAGTTTAAGATCGCTTATAAAGAGATTCGGATTTTTGGCATTTTTAACTCCAACAGATGACACCTTTGTTGGTTTGAAGCAGCGTGTTTTTACTGAAGATCCTCAGACTGGTTCACGCGCATTATCGATTACTGTTTCAGGAGTTGCTATCCCTGTCAAGGCTCCACCTACTCCATGGTACATGATTTCATTTTTGTATCGTTTTTATCAGGGCTCAAGTCAACTTAAAATAATACCTCGTATGCCTTCAGCTACATGTGATTCATTTTTAAAATTCGATGAAAATACAAATGTTCAGGAAATAGTACCATTATACCGTTCCATCGGTCAACCAATCTTTTCTCAAATGCAAAATGTATCGAATTCCTTTGAAATACGTACTCCGTATTACAGGGGAATCCGTTGTGATGTAGTTGATTCGTTAGCACCGCCCATTCTGGGTGATGTTCGCACATGTATAAGATACAATAATTTTGCTGGTTATGGTTCTACCACCGTTCCTGCTCCAATATTTGAAGCTGCAGGTGATGATTTTAGTTTCTTCTTTTTAATTGGTCCCCCCCCTATGATGGATATAACTAATGTCCAAAAATTACCAACCCTACCAACAATACCTGAGAATATAGTAGTTTCCTTATCTACATTAACATCACTAGTTGCAGATGCTAATTTTTATGCCACCGGTACTGGCCCTGTAGGACTTTTCTCCCCCCCCATTCCGTTAGGAAGATTCGATATTTTAGATTCCGCTCAAGTAACTCTTCCAATAACATATACAGATCTCGATGTACAGAATGTTCCTCTAACAAGTGGATACATCGAAAATAATGGAACATTCACGCTTCGCATACCGGGCTTAGCAAAACCAATAAACCTTGTTGCTACATTAGCGGCATGGCAAGCGATTCCATCATTCGTAATCGCAGTGATTATATAATCACACAACACACTCTCTAGAGTGGAAATGTTTATAGAACATTTCAACTTCGCTAGGGAAGTAGTCACCCAAATATAAGACTGTTTGGGTCTTCTTATCTTTATTCTTACGATATAAATGAACACTTCCTGTGCGGAGTGAGTAGTTTATGTTGATACATACTATGTAGATAATTTAAGAAGTTAACTTCCCTAAATTAGACAGTGATAATAAAGTAGTCTTCTTGTTTAAAATCACAAGCAATACGCTTCGGCAAATATTTGAAACCCCGG
>Ga0138264_1510956_pt1 | contig 8784 bp, 7 predicted proteins | sample RNAICE20151115_FD_105273 | JGI IMG/M metagenome (GOLD analysis project Ga0138264, IMG submission 105273) | Metatranscriptomics of polar marine prokaryotic and eukaryotic communities from Arthur Harbor ice station, Antarctica -... | ecosystem: Environmental > Aquatic > Marine > Unclassified...
CTACCACCGCCGCCGCCGAGTGCTTTGCGAAAGTCGTCGTCGTTCAGTGCGATGATGTCGTTCAGTGCGATGATGTCGTCGCCGTCGAGTTCGTGTAGTACGGCGCTTTCTGTACGGCACCGGTCGGCCGCCCAACGTCCCTTGGAAACTCTCACGCTTGTCCCGGAGACCCTACGGCGCCGTTTGCTCACCGAGCGTTCTTGTAAGGCGCTGTCACCCATACCGAGGCTGGTCAGTATTTCTCTGTTGGTTTGGATCCTCCCTACGCGCTCCATGTCATACTTGGAGAGCTGCCTCCACTCGTAGGGGGAATGTCCCGTATTCACGCGGATGGTATTGAGACGCTCCGCCTCGTGCTTGCAGAGGTGGCGCCACTCGTCGCGGTTGTCGCGAGTGTACCGTTCGATGAAGTCCGGGTCCCTGTCGATGCACACTGTGAAGGCTCCATTAGACTCCACTTTGCGCACCACTGCGAGCTTCCAGACGGTCGACTTCGTGCCCTCCCCCTCCACCACCTCCACCTCGATATGCTGATTCACCTCCACACCGGGGCAGCTGATGTTGGCAGTCAAGATCGTCGTTGGCGAGGGGTTCCTTTCTGGTGAGAGAGGATAGCCGACGCCACGGCACTCATCACAAAGATCTACCATGACAGAGAAAGATTCCCCAGTGCAAGATCCCCCGGCGCAATGTTCTCCGTCGCTGTCGGTATCATGATGTCCCATCTGATCGTACGCTACGCCCGTTCCTGGCGACAAGCGGTGCGCACGGGTAGACACCTGGGTTCGAGTTGGTCATTGTTTCGAGTGGGTCAACCTCTGTTTGTGCGGCACCAACAAATACCGCGAGTCATCTGCCAGTGCACTGTTTCGAAACGCGGTCGGGCGTGTCGATAGGTTCGCAATGCTTTCCAAGGCACAGCGAAAGAACGCGTCCCGTGGCCGTCGGAGAGAACGGGGGCAAGACGACGACGAGCAACGGGTGATTCGCGAGCAGCGTGAGAAATGGGCTCGTGACGTGATCGTGTGGTACTGTCAGCTCTGGAATTTCGTGAAAGCTACTGCGTGGATGAATCGACACAAACAGAGTAAGCTCCGTGCTCTTGTCCACAAGGGGTGCGACGGTAGGTTTGACAACTGGTGCAAGGCAGACGGGTACGTGCGGTTCAGGATATTGGGCAACCTTCGGCGAAGCACAGATCTGACGAAGTCCGACAATTCAAGCAGTAGCAGCATCGCTTCGAGCAGTGGCGTAGACTACGAGTTTTATGATGTCGACATAGGGCATTTCGTCCTTACCGCATCTGGGTCGTTCTACGAGCTAGGTGAGCGCGCAGCTGTCAGGAACGTTTCGCTGGAATCCGACAAGAAGTCCGACTTCCGAATGTTCCATTTCTTGGAAGGTTGTCCTCCATTTAAGTGAGATCTGGTTGGGGAGGCGGTGACGGGAGTGTGCGTTTCTTCGGACAGGTCGTGTCCAGTGACACGTGAAAGCTCGCGATGGCGCGGGCCGAAGACGACGCCGCGCTTCGCTGGGAAGCACTGGAGTACACAGACATGGGTTGCTCACCGATACGTGGGTGGGGCGGGGGGTTATGTTGTTAGGGGGGAGGGCGGCGTCCACTTCAGATGAGGCATCTTTTCGACAGAGGACTGGGAGCACATGAAGAAGAAGGTCGAGACGGAGGGACCAGAACTTTTCTATTCTGAAACAACTCGATGCAGAACACGACCGTTTAGAAGTCGCCGTGGTACTGGTCACACACTCTTTGCACGGACGTGAGTTTTAATAAAGAATATTTGTAGTCGCACTCAAACCCTAACATTATTGACCCCCATTTTATTCACTTGACTATGCAAGCACCCTGGCCGTCCCGGACGAATGACCGAACTAACACCCCCTCGCCGCCTTCAATAAATCAAACTATTGAGTTTTTTATTGAGTTTTTTTACGTTGGCTCTATTTACACACCCCCCCTACTCCGACTCCGACTCCGACTCCGTCTCGAATTGCTCCTCCGCCTTTGCCTCCGCCGCCACCGCCTCCACCATCACCTCCGGCGCTGCGCTCAGGCATTCGTCCCACCGCCCACGCTTGCGCGGCTTGCGGCTGATATGGCACGGGATGCAGAGCAGGTCGCACTTGTCCATCTCCGCGTCGAGCAATCCTTTGGTGTGCTCGAGCGCGGAGGCCTTGGCGTGGTTGTTCGCCAAGCCGCCTACCCCACCGTCGCGTCGGAAAAGTTTGTCGTCGCAGCCGTGGCACCCACCCTTGGGCTCGCCCTTGGCGTTGAGGCACCGGCACTTGCGCTTCGTGCCTTCGATGCGGTGGTCCCAGTGGAAACCCACCTCGTTTCCCGGAACGCACTCGGTCGTGCACCCCTCATACTGGCACGTCTTGATGAAGCGTTTGCGTTTGTTGACGTATTCGTACTTGGGGAATTTGTTTTCGGCACAGAGTTTCGCTTTGTACTGCTTGAGTTCGTCCCTGTCGCCACAAGGCTTGCCATCGGGCATCTTCTCCGGATCGTGCTCCTTGCCCTGGGCACCCGTGGGCTCGACGGCGTGGCAGGTGCCGCAAACCCACTGGTGGATTTGCTTCTCCTCCTCCCGCATGGCGTTCACGCCGCCACGGCCCGACCACCACATGTAGTCGCCCAGTGCGTGCTTCTTGGAGTTGGTGCCGTGGTCGGCTTGGAGGACGGGCCAGGACGCCATGCCGCGCTCCGCGCACGCCTTGTTGGCGCAGCCGTCTTGGTCGCGGCACGCCTTCTGGCGCATGCGGATCCACTCGTCCTTGCACGCCTGCACCGCGGGGGTGAGCTTCTTGCGATTAGCCTCGGAGCACGCGTCGCACTTCTTGGAGCGCAACGCATCGACGATCGTGCGCTGCTTCCGCGCCTCCGCCACATCGCCGTCCTCACGCGCGGCGTAGAAGGCCGCAAGCGCCGCATCAAAGCGCTGGCGCTTGCCGTTTGTCCTGCTGGAGTCGCCACACGGCGCAAAGCGCTTGATGTCCACCGCCTTGTTCCTGCACATATTATAGCACCCACCGATCAAGGTGCCGTCCTCGGTCGGGAGCGTGAGGAACACGCTCACCATCTTTCCATTCTTCTTGACCAGTGTCCTGCATTCCCACGGCGGGTAGGTGGGTCGCGGCACGTGCCGACGAGTGGTCGACTTGGGTTTAGTGGGTGTAGCGCGAACGCCGACTTTGGCGCCCATAAAGATTATAAGTGACAGTTGGTCGATTATTTAAGGATCACAAGCTACAAGTTTTACATAAACAAAATTGACATTTAATTTCACGCACTAGAATTTGCACTTCTTGCGTGGTTTGTTTGCGTCGGGCGAAGTAGAAACGCCGACCTCGAGAAGAATGTCCCTCGATTTTGCTAAGATGATTTTAAGCTCAAATTTGCCAACTTGAAAATGAGAATCGACACCACTTTTTAAACTTGCCAACTTTATATTTTCTCCGCTGTCTGCATGAGTGCTTCCAATTCGGCTCCGTCCTCCTCGTCCCAAAGATCTACAGACCTGAAGCGCTGCAACTCGTCTTCCGCCAATGTCTCTACGCGCTCCTCGGAAGCATCCTTGAGCTCGTTGTAGTATCGCAGCGCGCGGCGATCCACGTGGTTGATCTTGTTCATAGTAAGCCCAAGAACCTGCATCGTGCCAATGGACCTCACGCGCGAGAGCGCCACGTATGCCTGGCCAGGCGCAAAGCACCCTTCCAAATCCACCCTTACAGAGTCCAGTGTAGCACCTTGCGCCTTGTGAACCGTGACTGCAAACGCCACGAGTAGCGGCATAATTGATAAGACTTTGCTCGGATCCACATCCGAGCTGCTGTTGTTCACCCTTCGGATGCGGACATGAAGCCCGTTGTCAAACTCGACCATGACATTTGTGGGGTTGCACTGTCGGACAATACCCATGGAACCGTTGAATAGCTCCGAATACTCTTGCGAGTTGCGCGTAAGCATGACGCGCGTCTTGGGTTTGAGGCGCAACTCGGTGTTGGTAGACAAACTTGCCTTTCCTTTTACGTCCAATACTTGGTACACCACTTCGGTTCCCCTCAAAACGCTGTACATTGCGTCGTTGTGCATGTCGGCAAGCCTTCTCAGGCAGTAGATCCGTGTTGCGCATTCGGTTGTGGCGTCAAATGGCACCCACGTCGTCGGCTTTGAGTTTTGAGTTATCCACTCAATATAAAAGGTTTTTGAAATGGACGCAGCTGAGAATTAAATAACCCGTTATGCATCGGCGCTCGGAAAGAAATTCCTCCCGTCCAAGTAACAAAAACAGACATGATCGGCCTATTTTTGTCACTGTCGCCATTTTCGTCGCCAGTATCGACAGGTACACAGCGAGACCCACGTCTAAGATTCGCGCACGGCGGCAGCGCCGATTTCAGTGGTGATAATGGGATGCTCTATGCAATATTGTCCGCCCCTGGGGTGCACCTTGCTGCCCTCGCGGAAGACAGTGAGTTCATGATTCCTAGCTACAAGCCACAATACGTATTCGGAAGCTTCTTTACAAAAGTATCGCTAGTGCTCCGTGGCGAGTCGATGAGGATCTACGGCGTCCGCAGTGACCCTAACGTCGTCGGGTTCGACGTATTTGAGCTCGATACGAGATCCAACCCTGCCACACCGAACCTCGTAAAGTCAAAACGCACAGTGTGGTCCGAATGGTCGAAGGATGGCATTCGCGTGCTGTACAAGCAGTCTACCATAGTTGCAAGGGCCGGTGGCTGGGAAGTAAATTGCACACGAAAACCGACACACAATCAAGTTTCGGGAAGTTCAGAGTGGCATTTCGACATCGCCATGCGCATGCTGGATGGTCACACTAGCTTTGAGTCGATCCACGGTACGGCGAGTAAGACTTGCCTGCCGCATGGGCTCATCGGACAGAGCTATGACACGGACGACGTTGCTGTCGACGGCAACAGGGATGACTATAGCTACCGTGACGACAACCCGACAGTCACAATGCGAGCGCAGGCAGAAGGTGCAATCGAAGGCGCGGCTTCGGACTATACCCTCCCTTCCGAATTCGACGTAGAGTTTGCATTCAGTCGCTTCGGACGGAAGAGCTCTGAATCATGCGCAGCGCGCAACGTTACGTCCCTTGGGGGTAGAAAGGGGAACAGAAGCCGGCCGCTTCTAGTAGGGGCGTTTGACCCTTGATAGCGGTCTTTCGCGACTTTCGACTCCATTTTTTACCGGACGCATGCCATGAAGATATTGTGTAAACGGGTTATGTCCAAGAAATACCCAAACAAATCGCCATTTTTTTGAAGCTGTCAGTTTATTTGTAAGATCTGTGTACCCAGGGGAACTGGAAGACACTAATCATGGCAAAGACAAGGGTCGTGAAGGAAGCTTGTTCTTTGGAAGTGAAAGAATCTTTGAAGATGCCCGATGCGGACGACGCACTCACGGAGTTGAAAGAAGCTCCGGGTGGTGCGCACGGCGAAATGTCGCAATTGAAAGAAGCTTCGGTTGATGCGAAACACGATAATTTGTCTGAGGACGAGGATTCTTTAGGAGCCGACCTATTCGACAAGGACATAGTTCTCGACACCGGTGAGACGCGTGCCTTGACAAATTCTGACATTCGCAAACAGTGTACGACAAGCATTGATGAAATATTTCAAGGAAACGTAATGGCAGTTCCAGCGTTTATTGACAGTCTAATCGCATTCTTCGCCAAGGATCTACCTGATCCGAAAAACAAGCAACTGTATGCGGCCCACATGGGGGCGAAGGTGTCATATTTACTGAAATACACATGGGAAAGAGGAAACAGTACGGCACAGACTTGTATCACGTCGAGCATTGGGCAGGTGGACACTGTACAGGGGGCGTACGATCAGGTAGAGTTGTTCGTGATAGGCGTGTTGGCAGCGATCGGCCCGTGCAGAGGCGTTTGGGTGGGAAGATTCGCCAACAAAGTGGCGGTGTCGTGGCCACTGCTCATTGGGGTGAATTTTGCCAAGTACATTCAGACTGGCACACTTGTTCTGATTCTAATGAGCAGCTTTTCGTCATTCATGGTCGAAGCGATGCAGTTTTGCCTCGAGTTCATGTTAGGAATCGAGAAAGAGGGAATCATCAACAACAGACGCGCACTGATCAAATACGGGGGCGCGTGGTGTGTGGTTTCTTTCGGGAATCTTTGTCCTGAACTGTCCATTGCTGCAGTTCTAGCAGTGGTATTGATGTGACGCGATGCATGTTCACACGTGCGGCAACATTTGCGACGCGGATCCCTCAAAATTATTTTGTTAGGCAACGGATAATGTGTTTAACATGTCTTGCAGCAATGGCGCGAAAGGTCTTTCCACGTGCGTGGGGTGAAAGTGACGGAGCAAGACTGGCGGCGTTGTCGTCGCAGTACGGTGACAACGTGTGCGATCGCGACGCGCAGTCTCCCCCGACCCACTTATAACAAGTTGGATGACGAAAAGGTACCGCTACTCCGCGCTTCTCACCGCGCGCCCGCGTGGCCATGGCGTCGCCGCCGCCGCTCACGTAGGCACACGGTAAGAGGTTGCGGCACTTGCATCGGCGGTCCGGTATGCTGCATCTCGCGTTTCAGAGGCGCGACGGTTGGTTCTTTCGCGACGATAACACGAAGCCACCGCTGCCCCCAACCGCCATGGGTCATTAGCCCGACAAGCGCGTGCTCGCGCTGGTGCGTTCAGTGTAGTGAGAGAGACCGAACACCATGTTCTGCTTGTTGGAGCGCCCACTGTACGCGCGCGCCATTTGGGGCGATGTGACATAGCGGACATCCTTCTCCATGAGGCTCTGGAGCTCAATCGCAAACTGTTCGGTCGTGCCTTCAACGCGCCGGTGACTGAGGCTGATCGCACACACGGCTGCGCGCCTAAATTCGGGCACGCGGTTGTGGTCCCATGGCTGTCCGGGAAGCTCGGTGCGCAAGAGCGACGTTTCTAGGTCGAACCACACCCCCAGCCACTGTTGCTCTTTGAAGATGTGCAAGATGTTGCCGTGCTCCACCACCACGTCCGGGTACTTTGCGAGAATGCTGTTCAACTCGGTTCTTGAAATGTTACAAGGGTGCAGGTCACTCTGGGTAAATCCATGTTTGAGTAGTTCTTCCGTAGTTTTTCCCGCGCCCGTCTCCAAGTAGAGGATTCTCTTGTTGGGGGATCGGTCGGCAGAGTGCCTGCAGCTGATCGCGAACTCGCAACGGTGCACCAACTTTGCCACCCCGCCGTAAACGTCATCGTCGGGCCTGGTCTCTTCGGAGGGTGCTCTTTCACCAGGGCGCTTCGGAGAGAGCGACTCATTGCTATGCGCACCGGGATGAAAGTCAGCGTGCATGCAACCTGGCGTACCGCACAGCCTGGTATTGGCTGAATTGAGGCCACGCGAACCCACGGCGTTCCCAGCAGGTCTCGAATGACCAGGCGTGCTGCGAGGGTGTTGCAACGAGAGAGACTCGTTGCTATGCGGACCGGAATGAAAGTCAACGTGCATGCAACCTGGTGTACCGCACAGCCTGGTGTTGGCTGTCCTGAGGCCACGTGGATTCACGACGTTCCTAGTAGGTCCCGAATGACCAGGCGTGTTGCGAGGGCGGTTCAGGGAGAACGACTTCATGTGCCTTGTCGTGCGGGCCTGAAACGCCACGGTCCTTGCGCGCGGCATGTGAGGGTGTTGGCACGGGGAGCCGAGTAGAGCAGGAGGTCGAAACGTGTCACCGCCGAAACTGTGCCCACTGGGTTGGGCATTCATTCATAGTCAAATAAGCAGGTGCCGTCCCCGCCGCCGCCCCTGCTACCGTTCCTGTCACCGTCCCTGTCGCTGCTCCGATGGGCTCCACGAACAAGATCAAAGCGCTACCGACCGACGCCCCCATCACCCCCATCGAGAAGCGCGGGCGCGGGCGTCCGAAGGGCTCCAAGAAGAAGACCAAGCCCGCTGCGCCGACTGGACCCGGTTAGTTAACCCACTCCTCTCGCCCCAACTCTAACCCTAACCCTAGAGCCCCAACCAAACTCCGAACTCTAACCTCATCCTCCAAATAAGCAGGTGCCGACCCCTTGGCCCAGTCCAGACCCGACGTGCTGCGCGTGGCCAAGGATCCACCTTAAGGACAGGCATTCTGGCAGACATATGCCTTCTCATCGGAACACTTGGCGTCGTCCCATATGCCAGGATTGCCTGCATCGGCAGGAGCCACATGCAGGCAATCCTGCCCGCCATGTGTGTCATTGGGCTCATTGGGCAGCCACCAGTTGGTGTACGACGTGCCCCCCCCCCGTGTGACCGATTTAAACTGTACACCCCTCCCGGACCCAAACAGCGCGCTGTCCTGGCTCCACACCCACGTGTTCTCGGTCGCAGTATCGTTGCCGCCAGTCCACACATAATTGCCATCCGCAGCGCTTACCAGCTGCGCGTTCTGCTGTGCGGACCGCACACTCGCCAACTGTAGCCCCATACGCTTGCAGGATGCGTCGGCATCGCTCCAATTAAGGGGGTCATCTTGGAGCGTGTAGGTGCATGGGGTTGAGTCGGAAAACAAAGCTTTCTTCTCCTCATATTTATGGGCTACCCAGTATTTCTCTGGGTTTGTGTCTAACCCGCCCCCTGCGTCAGCTGACGCAATAACTCCGTAACCTTGTTCCCTCACTGGATTATCTAACGGCATTCCAAATCCCCAAGTCGTTAAGTAATGATCTGATGGACTTGATGTATCATCAACGACTTGTAACTTAAAGGTGTCGCCATAC